>Ga0268264_10000952_pt1 | contig 29848 bp, 35 predicted proteins | sample KBSSwiS32_FD_190357 | JGI IMG/M metagenome (GOLD analysis project Ga0268264, IMG submission 190357) | Switchgrass rhizosphere microbial communities from Kellogg Biological Station, Michigan, USA - KBS Switchgrass S3-2 (SPAdes) (version 2) | ecosystem: Host-associated > Plants > Roots >...
GAAGTAGCGGGATGCGTTGTTGACCTTCCACTTGACGTAGAAGTCGACGATCAGGCCACGGTTGTCATTGGTCAGGAACGTTTCGCCGGTGTAGGACAGTGACAACACACGCCGGTCGAACTTCACGACCTGGTCCCAGGGCCACTTCCAGTGCAGTCCCGGATCATCGTAGATGCCCACGATCGCACCAAACTCGGTACGGATGGCCACCTGGGCCTGGCTGACGGTGAACGGCGAAGTCAGCGCGATGAGCAACGCTGCTATGAGGATCACGATGGGAACGACACGGGTGGGCATCATCGATCCCCCCTGCCACGGGCCTCAACAGTCACCGAGTCCGGCTCCTGTTGCTTCGGCGAGTTGCCACTTTCATCACGCCCTGTGATCACTGCCGTGGATGTCCCATCGTCGCGTGAATTCGATTTTTCCAACAGCTTGTCGAGCGGCAGATACAGCATGTTGCCACCCGAGCCGTTGCCCGTCTTCGTATCGATCAACACCTTGTGAGCGCGTGTCAACACGTTCTCGATGGTATCCATGTACAGGCGCTTGCGCGTCACGTCCGGCGCCTGTGAATACGCCTGCTCGAGCTGCAGGAAGCGCGAAGTCTGGCCTTCCGCCAGTGCCGTCACCTGCGACTTGTATGCTTCGGCGTCCTGCTGCATGCGGGCGGCGGCACCCTGCGCCACGGGAATGATGCTGTTGGCGTAGGCCTGCGATTCCTTGACGAAACGTTCCTGGTCGGCCAGCGCCTTGTTGGCGTCACGTTGCGATGGAATAACTGCTTCGGGGACCTGCACGTCTGTCAGGTTCACCGTAGTGATGGTGATGCCGGTGTTGTAGGCATCGAGCGTCCGCTGGATCAGCTCCTTGGCCCGCCGGGTGATCTCCGGGCGCGTCTTGCCGACCAGGACGTTATCGAGCTCGCTGCGGCCGACCACCTCGCGGATGGCCATCTCGCTGACTTCACTCAACGTAGCTTCGGGATCCTTGACCTGGAACAGCACCTTCTTGGGGTCGCTGAGCTGGTACTGCACGGCAAAGCGAAGCTCGACCAGGTTTACGTCGGAAGTCAGGACCCGCGACTTGTACTCACTCGACTGGACGCTGGCGACATTCACTTTGATGAGCTGCTCAATGGGCCACGGCCAGCGCCAACCCGCCCCCTGGGTGCGGATGTCCACCAGCTTGCCAAATCGCAGGATGACGCCCTGCTCGGCCGCCTTGATCTGAAACAGACCACTGAACAGCCACAGCACCAGCGCTACAACCCCCACGAGAATGAGGATCGAACGGCCTCCCTCGCCACTGCGCCCGCCACCGGGGCGGAACAGGGACTCCAGGCGTCTCTGCCAGCTTTTCACGCGTTCATCGAGGTCCGGACCGTTGCCCTGACCGCCGGGCCGCCGGCCCCCCCAAGGATTGTTCTGACCTGGTTGATTCCACGCCATTAGATGAAATTGCTCATGAGGCGTGCTTGGGCCCCGAAACGGGCGTCGATTGTAGGTACGACGTCCCTGTATCACAAGGCGCATGAGGCATATCCGCCCCCTCGACGTGCAGGATCTGCACGCCTGCCGTACGGGCGAGAGTCATCAGCTCCACATCCGGCAGCTCTACCGCCAGCTCGATCGAACCGTCATCCGCCGCGTGCTCTTCCCGGACCGCCTTGGCGGCATAGAGCCGCGAGCGGACCGCGCCGGCTGCCGGCTGGATCCGGATCCGGGCCTTGCGGGCAAAGCGGGTGAGCCGCTGCGCCACGACCTGCGCCAGCAGGTCGAGGCCCAGGCCATTTTGCGCGGAAATCCATACCGCCGTCGCCTGGCCGTCGGCATTACGATCGATCCGCGGCTCGAGCTCCAGGCGATCGATCTTGTTGTAGACCAGGATCTGCGGAATGCGGTCGGCGCCAATCTCGGCCAGCACGCCGTCGACCTGCGCAATGTGTTCCTCGCGCCGCGGGTCACTCGCGTCGATAACATGCAGCAGCAGTGTCGCCTCGCGCGCTTCCGTGAGTGTTGATTGGAACGCGGCGACCAACTCGTGGGGCAGCTCACGAATGAATCCAACAGTGTCGGCAGCAACCACGAGCGTCCCGCCCGGGAGCGTCAGGCGGCGTACGGTTGGATCGAGCGTGGCAAACAACTGATCCGCGACATATGCATCCGCTCCGGTCCACGAACGAAACAGGGTCGATTTGCCGGCGTTGGTGTAACCCACGAGCGCCAGTGACGGAACCGGAATCTCGGCGCGTGCCTGACGGCCCGTATCCCGCTGTTGGGTGATCTTCTCGAGACGTTTGGTCAGGACCTTGACGCGCTGACCGATCAGGCGACGGTCAGTCTCCAGCTGCGTTTCACCCGGCCCGCGCATGCCGATACCACCCTTCTGACGCTCCAGATGGGTCCAGCCGCGCACCAGGCGCGTGCTGATGTGCTTCAGTTGCGCGAGCTCGACCTGGAGTTTGCCCTCGAAGCTGCGCGCGCGCTGCGCGAAAATATCGAGAATCAGGCCACTGCGATCCAGTACCCGCCGCCCCGTCAGCTTCTCGAGGTTGCGTTCCTGACTCGGTGTCAGAGCGTGATCGACGAGTACAACTTCAGCCTCATTGGCCACGGCCACGTCGCGCAGTTCCTCCGCCTTGCCGCTCCCCATGAAGTAGCGGGAATCGGGGCGGTCGCGGCGGCCGGTTACAGTGGCAACAGGGATCGCGCCCGCGGAAGTCGCGAGCGCCCGGAATTCCTGGAGGTCTTCGGTGTCGACCGGTGTTCCCAGCCCGAGGCGCACGAGCACCGCGCGCTCACCCGTGCGGGGGCGCTCGAAGCTCTTCACGAGCTGGCGGCCAGACTATGAACCGGGCTCATTCGGCGGGAGTCGTCTCCGGCACGGCACCACCCTCCTCGGAGGCCAGCCGCACGTTGCGAGCCGGCACGACCGTTGAAATGGCGTGCTTGTAAACCATCTGACTGACGCTGTTCTTCAACAGAACGACGAACTGATCGAACGAATCGATCTGACCCTGCAACTTGATACCGTTGACGAGGTAGATCGAGACGGGGACCCTCTCCTTGCGTAATGCATTCAAAAAGGGGTCTTGCAACGATTGGCCTTTGGCCATCGGGTTCTCCTTGTTTTCCACACACAGCTTCTAATTGTTCGAAAAAAAATCGCAAGCGAACATCCCTGTCCCGCGATTCAGCAAACTCCGTGCCCTCGCGGTCAGCGAGGACCGTCCGCTCATCTTAACATGCGGTTTCCTTCAAAGCCCAAGCTCTCGAAGCTTCTGACTTAAGTCGCGATTCCACGACGCCTGTAACGTAGATATGTCCGGATCGAGCCACTCGAGCGACTGTTCAGATCGCATCCACGTCAGCTGCCGTTTGGCGAGCTGGCGCGTTGCGATAATGCCGCGGCGCGCAGCCTCCGTCAGATCATATTCACCCTCGAGGTGCGCCCACAGCTGTCGGTAACCGACGGCACGCATGGAGGAACAGCCTGCGTTGAGGTCACCGCGCGCACGTAACGATCGCACTTCATCCAGGAAACCGGCTGTCAGCATACTGTGAAATCGGTCCTCCAGGCGCTGGTGCAACACGCCCCGGTTGGGTGCCAACGCCCAAGCCTGTAGCGGATAACCTTTCAACGGGCTGACAGTGTCACGCTGTAACTCGGAGATTGGGCGGCCAGTCATGTAACACACTTCGAGCGCCCTCTGAATTCGCTGAGAATCCGCAGAGCTGATGCGCTCCGCGGCTGCCGGGTCCAGGCGCTGCAGCTCGGTATGCAGGGACTGCCAACCTTCACGGGCCGCACGCTCGTCGATCTGGCGCCGCAGCTCCGGCGAAGCTACCGGCAACTGCGCCAGCCCATGCATTAGTGCCCGCAAATAGAGCATCGTTCCGCCAACGAGCAGTGGCACTTTCCCGCGGGCGTGAATGGCTTCGATCGCGGCGGTGGCATCCGTAACAAAACGCCCCGCGGAGTAGTTGTCGTTGGGCTCACAGATATCAATGAGATGGTGCGGCAACCTCCGCCGCAGGTCGCGACTCGGCTTGGCGCTGCCGATGTCCATGCCCCGGTAGACGAGAGCCGAGTCCACGCTGACGATCTCGACCGGAGCCTCCTGCGCCAGGCGCTCGGCCCACCCGCTTTTGCCCGCCCCGGTAGGCCCTGTCAGCACAAAAACCGGTAACCGTGCGGCATTTACGCCCGGCGCCGCATGCGGCGCCCCCACGACGACACCGGCCCCCGCGGACCTCATCATCGGCCCCGGAGGAACAGCTGGTCGAGCTCGGGTAAGGACAATCGCGTCCAGGTCGGTCTACCGTGGTTGCACTGATTTGCTCTGTCTGTAGATTCCATCTGTCGCAGAAGCGAATTCATCTCAGGCAAAGTCAAACGACGGTGCGCATGAATCGCCGTCCGGCACGCGAGCGTGCCCAGGAACTTGTCCGCCGCCCCGTCGAGATGGTGACCATGCACGTCGGTTTCCATATCTCGAATGACCGAAGTCACGATCTCTCCAACGTTCTCCCCTGTCAGGAGCGCCGGCACCCGGCGCAGCGCGAGGCGGGTGGACCCCAGGGCATCGAGCTCAAACCCGGCCTTTTCCCAGTCTTCCCGATTTTCGAGGATCGCCTCCAGCTCGTGCGCCTTCAGCTCCACGACAATCGGCTCCAGCAACTGCTGAGAGGCCGGTGCCGCCGCGGCGTGGGCCGCCTTCAGCTGCTCGTAGAGCACCCGCTCGTGCCCCGCATGCATGTCGACTAAAACCAACCCTTCCCGGGTTTGCGACAGAATGTAGATGCCATGAAGTTGGGCCAACGCCACGCCCAGGGGCTGCTCCACCTGTGCGCTGGTATTGGAGCGCATCGGACTTTCGGCCCGTCGGGAAAGCTCATGGAGAGCCGCCGGTGATTCAGACACCGCAGCGTCGCGCACCGCATTCCCAACGGCCCACGGGTCGCGCGAGGGTTGATAGAACGGCAAAGACGCGACGTAAGGTGCGGAGTCCGATTTAAATTCGGCAACGGCCGCGGGAGCCGCTGCAACGTCCGGCCTGGTGTTCGCCAAGACGCGCTCGATCGCCCGGAACACAAACTCGTGTATCTGCCGGCTGTCCCGGAACCGCACCTCCAGCTTCTGCGGATGGGCATTCACATCCACCAGCTTCGGGTCAATTGTCAGATAGAGGACATAGGCGGGATGTCTGCCGCCGTAGAGGACATCCCGGTATGCAACCCGTACCGCGTTCATCAACAACTTGTCGCGGACGGCCCGGCCGTTCACAAACCAGTATTGTTGATCCGGCTGGCCGCGCGATGCCGTGGGCAGACCAACCCAACCCGTGATCTCGACGGGTCCGGCGTGGTGTTCGATCGGCACCGAGCGAACGAGAAAGTCCTTGCCGAGAATCTGCCCGAGCCGTCCTTCCTCCACGCCCTCCTTCGCTGCCTGGACATCCAGCAACACGCGCTCACCACTGCGAAGCCGGACACCTACATCGAAGCGCGATAGCGCTATGCGCTCGACGAGCCGCGCGATGTGCCCCAGTTCTGTCGCATCACTGCGCACAAATTTGCGCCGCGCCGGGACGTTGAAAAACAGATCGCGTACTTCAATCGTCGTACCCGCCGGATGCGCGCAGGGACGGACATCCGAGACAGCGCCTCCGTCTACCAGGATCTCCGATGCATGCGGAGCCCCTGTTGGATGGGAGGCCACGCGCAAACGCGACACGGATCCGATCGAGGGCAGTGCCTCGCCCCGGAAACCCAGGGTGGTGATGGACTCGAGGTCGTCCATTGATGCGATCTTGCTGGTCGCGTGCCGGGAGATGGCGATCGGCAGCTCGTCCGCGGGAATTCCGCCGCCATCATCGCGCACGCGGATCAAACCAACGCCACCGCGCTCAATATCGACCTCGATGCGGTGCGCGCCGGCATCCAGACTGTTTTCAACCAGTTCCTTGACGACGGAGGCCGCGCGCTCGATGACCTCGCCTGCGGCAATCTGGTCGACGAGCTCGCTGGGGAGGACTCGGATGGGCATTAGCAAACCTGTGAAACAAGAGTCACCAGTCTAGCGTGTCCCGCCGCACATGGGCTGGCCACCGGCCTGAGCGCTTAGGCGCTAGGCCCGCGGAGGAGCTAGTTCGGTTCGGCGGAGGCTGTGGCTGCGCTTGCTATTGTGGCGCGGCGTGCCTGCGCGAAGCGCGTGCCGGCGGGCGGGTTTTGTTCGAAGTAATTGCGCACACCACCGAAAATGGCATCGGCCAGCTGGCCTTGGTACCGCGGCGTCTTCAGCCGCACTTCTTCGCTGCGGTTGGAGATGTACGCCGTCTCCACCAGCATCGAAGGAATATCGGGCGACTTGAGCACCACGAAGCCTGCCTGTTGAACCTGCGACTTGCGAACCTGGCCCACGTTGTCGAGCGCATTCAGCACTCGCTGCGCGGCTGTCATGCTGGCGCTGATATTCGCGGACTGCGACAGATCGAGTAACACTGACGCCAGTGTGTTGTCCTTGTCATCCAGCGAGACACCGCCCATGAGATCCGCTGCGTTCTCGCGCTCGGCCAGCCAGCGGGCCGACTCGTTGGTGGCTCCCCGCTCTGACAATACGTACACCGAAGCACCGGTCACTTCGTGATTCGCGATCGAATCCGCATGCACCGATATGAACATGTCGGCTTTCGCGACGCGGGCCCGTCGGATCCGGTCACGCAGGACGAGGAACTCATCCCGGTTGCGTGTGAGCACTGCCCGCATGCCGGGCTCACTGTTGATTCGCTCAGCCAACAATCGCGCGATGGGCAGGACAACATCCTTTTCATGCGTGCCGCCGGGACCGGTTGCGCCGGGGTCCTGACCACCGTGACCTGCGTCGACGGCGATGACGACATCACGATCGGAGTCGACGGGCGCATGCGGTGCGCGCACCACTCTCGGAGTTGTATCGGCCTCCGGAGCGGCATCGCCGAAATTGATAATCAACTGACGGCGGCCGGCGCGCGTCTCGGGCATCCAGGTACTACGGGCCGCGGCGGGCGCGTTCAGTTGCACGACTATGCGCAACGTCCCTCCGAGCTGATGCCCGGTTCGAACATCAGCGACGACACCGGCACCCGATGGCGTCCGGAATCCGCGCCCTACTCCTGTATGCGCGAGGTCGATGACGACGCGACGTGGCCTGTCGAGAGTGAAGATTTTCTGGGTAGTTGTGCCCGCGACATCCAGTGTCAACTGGGCAGACGTCCCCGTCGCCGTGAGGCGGGCCTCACGCAGCTCGGCGCTGGCGGCCATCGCGGTGCTGGCACCTGCCAGCAGGGAGACGATGACACCGACTTGAAACGCCTTCTTTATCATGGAGTTCTGGAAATGAGTTACGCCGTAATCTACGTTCCGGGAGGACTGTTTTCAACTGCCGACAGCCATGTTTCCCCTAACGCGGACTTACCCGTTACGTTGATCTCGTGACCGTGAATGCCGCCTGACAGAGTCACAGAGAGGTCCGGGAACGGCAACCGACCGGTTCCCCGATCCGGCCATTCAATCAGCCATATGTAACCCGGGCGCGCCAATTCCCGTAATCCCAGCGGCTCCAGCTCCTCGGGATCGAGCAGCCGATACAGGTCGAGGTGCAATACCCGCACGGCGGGTGTTTCATACATCTCGACCAAAGTGTAGGTCGGGCTTTTGATCGGGCCGCTCACCCCGCAGCCGTTCAGGAATCCACGCGCGAAGGTGGTCTTTCCCGCTCCGAGGTCGCCCTCCAGGTAGAGGATGGCAAGATCAGTACCCGGCGGGCGGGCAGCCGCGAGCCTCGAACCCAAGGCCTCTGTTTCATCGGCAGTTGTGGCAAGAAAATGCATATAGGAAGTTTCAGGTGCCCGTGCGACCACGGCAATGTCGCGCGAGGCAGTGGCCTTCGGTCGTTGTCGCGCATGGCCGCATTCGCCGGCGGGTGCGGCCGGCGGACCCGGGCGAACCTTACCTGTTCACGCAGTTATGCAGCTCACGCGAGACGTCGCTCGCGAGCAAGCCCCGCTCACCACCACGCGCCGCAGCATCACCCGCCATCGCATGGACCAGCACACCAACCCGCGCGGCCAGCGAAGTGTCAGGACATTGAGCCAGGATGCCGGCCACAGCGCCGGTCAACACGTCGCCGGTGCCCGCCGTCGCCATGCCGGGATTGCCGCGTTCACACAGACCCGGGATGCGATTCGCAGTACCTACCAAGGTCCCGGCGCCCTTCAGCACAATCGTGCCGTGATAACGCTCGATCAGATGCTCGAGGGCCGCCAGACGATCGTTCTGCACATCGTCCGTAGCGATCCCCAGCAGGCGGCCTGCTTCGCCCGGATGAGGTGTCAGGATCCAGTTGTCGCGCGCGCGGGTGCCCGCCTCGGCAACGAGATTCAACGCATCCGCATCCACGACGAGAGGCTTGCGGGAATCCAGAACCGCGGTGAGTGCCTTGCGTGCCCAGTCAGTCCGTCCGAGGCCTGGACCGATGGCTATGACATTGGCGCGTTCAATCGCTTCGGCGAGCTCGCCCTGGTGAACGACCGGAAGACAAATCAACTCCGGCCGGCCGGATGAAATCGCCGCAATATTCTCCGGAGCCACTGCAACAGTCACGAGACCTGCGCCAACGCGCAGACAGGCCTCACCCGCCAACCGCGCGGCCCCCGGGAAACCCGAGCCGCTGCCGACGATCAGCACGCGACCGAAGTCTCCCTTGTTGGAAGAGCGCCGTCTGCGGGGCAATGCCTGCAGGATTTCCGTCTCCATGATGCGCTCGAGACGGGGCTCGAACCCCTTCGCCTGGGGCGCTACGACTTCGAGATCATCGAAAAACACGGTTCCGGAAAACTCCGGACCGTCACCGATAAACAAACCGGTTTTCAGACCTACAAATGTGACAGTACAGTCGGCACGGACCGTCTCGCCGAGCGGCACGCCCGTGTCACTGTCGAGACCCGAGGGGACATCCAGTGCGAATACAGGCCTGCCGGCCGAGTTGATCTGCGTGATGACTTTCGCAATCCCGGGACGCGCGCCACCTTTGAGGCCGGTGCCCAGCAATGCGTCGACAATCACCTCGCCTTCCCGCAGCAGGTCGGGAGAGAACGGCCGCAACTGCCCGCCGCTGTTTCGGAAGTCGTCACAGGCCTGACGCGCGTCGTTGCGCAACTCATCAGGAGGCACCGCGTGCAGCACCGAAACCGTCAGCCCGGCGGCCTGGGCAAACCTCCCGAGAACATACCCGTCTCCGCCGTTGTTTCCTCCTCCGCACACAATCACGATGCGATGAGCCATCGGCCAGCGTGTGCGCAGGTAGCGGAGAGACGCCTCTCCGGCACGTTTCATCAACGTGTAACCAGGTATGCCTTGCACGTCGATGGCGTGAGCATCGAGCGCGCGAACTTGTGACGTGGAATAGAGAGCAATCGGCAGAGCCATGCGGTGATTATACTGACATGGGTGGCCCTCCCATGAATGAGTTTGAAAAACTTGACCTCTACGCCGTAAAGCGAGCGCTCATGGACGGCGCCCGGGCGCTCGGCTTCAGCAAACTGGGTGTCACCCGCATAGAGATCCCCGAAGATACGCGGCATCTGCTGCGTTGGCTGGAAGCGGGCTATCACGGCGAAATGGATTACATGCAAAGGCATGGAACCCTTCGCACGCGCCCACAGGATCTGGCCCCCGGCACTGTACGAGTGCTCAGCGTACGAATGGACTATTGGCCCGCCTCGAGCGCGGATGCCGAAGCAGTGCTGGCCGACCCAACGCTCGGCTATGTATCGCGATATGCGCTCGGCCGCGACTATCACAAGGTCATGCGGCGCGCACTGGCACGCCTGGCTGAGGAAACCGCCAGGCGCATCGGGCCGTTCGGCTTCCGTGTTTGTGTCGACAGCGCGCCGGTGCTGGAAAAAGCCTTTGCGCGCAACGCCGGGCTCGGTTGGATCGGCAAGCATACCAACCTGATTGCTCGCGACAGCGGCTCATTGTTTTTTATCGGGGAGATCCTGACGGATCTGCCCTTGCCCGTGGATGAACCGGCAAGCGCGCATTGCGGCACGTGTCAGGCGTGTATTCCGGCGTGTCCCACGGGTGCGATCATTGCGCCTTATCAGTTGGACGCGCGGCGCTGTATTTCTTATTTGACTATCGAGCACAAGAGCGCCATTCCGGTCGAATGGCGAGCCGCGCTCGGCAACCGGATCTACGGTTGTGATGATTGTCAGCTCGTGTGCCCCTGGAACAAGTTTGCCCAGGCGGCCGGCCATCCGGACTTCAAGGTGCGCAACGGGTTGGATGCAACGCAGCTCACGGAGTTGTTTGCGTGGACGCCGGGGGAGTTTGAGGAGCGGATGCGGGGATCGGCTATTTACCGCATCGGGTATGAGCGGTGGTCGCGGAATATTGCTGTTGCATTGGGGAATGCGCCGACGTCGCCGGCGGTGGTTGCCGCATTGCGCGCCCGGCTGGATGGGGCGTCAGAGTTGTTGAGGGAGCATGTTGAGTGGGCGCTGGGGCGCCACGGAGCGTTGGGTTAGCGCCGGCACAGGTCGAACCCGGGGCCATTGGAGGCTGACGCGGGGCCGGTCAACGCTTCAGCGTTTGACCTGCACGTTGTCGATCAATCGCGCTTTGCCGAGACGGGCCGCGGTCAACACAACCAGGTGGCTCGTGTCCGGCTTCGGCGGGCTCAGGTCAACCGCCTGTCTCACTGAGAAATAGTCCGGCCGGAAGCCCGCGGCCTCCAGCGCCTGGCACCCGGCTCTCTCCATGCTGGCGAACTCTTTGTCACCAGCCTCGAGGCGCTTCGCCGTCGCCGTCAGGATCTCGTGGATCCGCGGCGCGATGCTCCGCTCCTGCGGCGTCAGATACTGGTTGCGCGAGCTCATCGCGAGACCATCCGCATCCCGCACCGTGGGGGCGCCAATGACCTGCACCGGAATACACAAATCCGCCACCATCCGCCGGATCACCGTGAGCTGCTGGAAGTCCTTTTCTCCAAACACGGCCACATCCGGCTCCACGATGTGGAACAGCTTGGCAACGATCGTCGCCACGCCTTCAAAATGGCCCGGCCGGAATTCGCCGCAGAGAATGCGAGACAACCCGGGCACATCGATCCGCGTGGCCCGCTCGGCGCCGTTTGGATAGATCTCCGCCACATCCGGCATGAACATGAGGTTGCAGCCGGCCGCGGCGAGCATTCCCTCATCCTGTGTCGGGGTGCGCGGGTAATGCGCGAAGTCTTCGTTGGGGCCGAACTGCATCGGATTCACGAAGATACTGGCAATAAACCGATCGCCATGCGCGCGCGCAGCCTCGATCAGGCTGACATGACCGGGGTGAAGGTTGCCCATCGTGGGAACGAATGCAACACGCAGCCCTTGCCTGTGCCAGGCGCGCACGCGTTCACGGACTCCCGCAATCGTGGTAACCGTATCCATCAGAATTGGTGCTCAGGTGCCGGGTACTGGCCGTCCCGCACTGCTTTCACGTAGTTGACGAGTGCCTGCTGGTTGGTTCCAGCGCCTTCCATGAAGTTCTTGACGAAGCGCGGCTTGCGCCCGGTGGTGATGTCCAGGATGTCATACAGAACCAGGATCTGGCCGTCCGTGTCCGGACCCGCCCCGATGCCGATCACGGGCACGTGCAGCGCCTCGCTGATCTGTTTGCCCAACTCCGAGGGAATGCATTCGAGAAGCACAATGTCGGCGCCAGCGTCCTCGAGACGCTTGGCGTTGGCCATCATCAGCTCCGCGGCATCCTCTTCGCGGCCCTGCACGCGAAAGCCGCCGGTCTTGTGGACCGACTGCGGCTTGAGGCCCAGGTGCGCGCAGACCGCAATATCGTGTGAGGCCAGAAATTCGACGATCTCGATCTGCGTGCCACCGCTCTCGAGCTTGATCATCTGCGCGCCGCCTTCCTGCATCAGGCGCACGGAGTTGGTCAATGCCTCATTCTTCGAGGGATAGCTCATGAATGGCAGATCCGCCATCAGGAACGGCCGATGCAGGGCGCGCGAGACCGCGCGGCAGTGATACACGACATCGTCCATCGTTACCGGGACCGTTGTGCTGTGTCCCTGAATCACCATTCCCAACGAGTCGCCAACCAACACGACATCAACGTCGGCAGCATCCAGCAAAACGGCAAAACTGGCGTCGTAGCAGGTCAGGCTGGCAATTTTCTCTTTGTCCGCCTTCATTCTGGCGAGGGTGCTCAACGTGACCGGCGGCCGGTCCGAACCGCGCAATTGCAGGTGTGTATACATGAGCCCCCTCCCCTAAAGACTACGGCTACGCAGCGGGTTGTAGTACAGACGTCCGCGCTTCATCCGCTGGATCGCTGCCAGCAGCTCGTCATAGTCCGCCTGGTTGTTGATCGGATCGATGGCCGCGGCATTCACAATGAGCAGCGGCGATGACTCGAACTCGTGGAAGAAGCGCGCATACGCTTCGTTCAGGCGCTCGAGATACTGGCGCTCGATGTGTTGTTCGTAGTTGATGCCCCGCTTGGCGATTCGCTCCAGCAACACATCGACCGGCGCCTGCAGATACACCACGAGGTCGGGCTTCGGCGGCTCGATGTCGAGCTTGGTATAGACCTGCTCGTACAAACTGTATTCGGCGTCATCGAGGGTTACTCGCGCGAACAGCCGGTCCTTGTCGAGCAGATAATCACCGACCCTGACTGGGGCAAACAGGTCCTGTTGCTTCAGGGCGGACAGTTGCTGGGCGCGCTGAAACAGGAAATACAACTGGGTGGGCAACGCTCCGGCGCGCGGGTTGCGATAGAACCTCTCCAGGAAGGGGTTCTCGGCCGCCTGCTCCAACACGGTTTCCGCATTCAGGCTGGCGGACAGCCTGCGCGCGAGACTGGTTTTCCCCACGCCAATGGGGCCCTCGACGACAATAAATTTATGAGCGGGCTCGCTCGCAGCAGTTGTCATGGCAGACGGAACGGCACGCCGTCAGCCCGGATTTGACGGACCGCGGCGCCTGCGGCGTCGGCGGCCGCCCCGGCGCGGCGCACTGTCTGAGCGAGGTACCTGGCCCGTCAAAGAATCGGCCATCCTGGCGCGCTCCTCCGCGGACACTTCCTGTACCGTGGTCCACCATTGCGTCATCTCATTCGGAGCCATCCCGAACTCCGCGCGCAGGAGCAATAAATCGTAGGCGGCCCTGAATCTCGGATGCTCGAGGACCCGCAACGCCCGTCGGCCACGCGGATGCTCCAGGCGCGGCTGCAGGGCAAACATCTCACGCATTCCCAAGGAAAAGCGCTTGGGAAGAGTGATGTGAGTCTGTACCTGGCGAGCCGCTCGATCACATGCATCGAGGATCGTCGACAGCTCGTGCCACCGCTCAGGAGGCGTGGACTCGATGATTGCGGCAATCGGCCCGTAGAGCAGCAGCGCGAACAGGAAAGTAGGCGTCACCGGCTTGTCGGCCATGACCCGGGCATCGGTGTTTTCCAGCCCGCGCATGACGAGCTGTTCAACGAGGCTGCCCGGATGCTTGTTGAAATAGTCATCCACCGTTGGCAGCAGCACGGACAGCAGTCCACGCTTTCGCAATACCTCGAAGCTCTTTCGGCCGTGACCGGTGAGGAACAGCTTCAGGGTCTCATCAAACAATCGGGCCGGCGGCACACCCCCCATCAGCGCTTTCAGACGCGCAATGGGCTCCGACGTAGTCGGGTCGATTTCGAATCCGAGCTTCGCCTCAAAGCGGGCCGCGCGCAGCATCCGGACCGGATCTTCGCGAAACCGGGTCTCGGGGTCGCCGATCAACTTCAGCTTGCGCGCCGCGATATCTTCGAAGCCGCCGACGTAGTCCCAGATGGAAAAGTCGGCAATGTTGTAATACAGAGCGTTCGCGGTGAGGTCACGGCGCCAAACGTCAGCGTCAATGGTGCCGTAGACGTTATCGCGCAGAATTCGGCCAGTCTCATCGAACATGCGCTCAGCATTTGGGTCGACGTCCAGGTCAGCCGCGCTTTCGTCACCGTGCGCCACCCGTTGTTCATACTGGCGACCGCGTCGTGGTGCGACGATTGGCTGAGGATGACCAGCGTCATCGCCCAACTCATCGTCTTCATCCTCCACGTCGAGGTTTGAGTCCGAGTCCGGCAACGCACTCATCTTTGCCGTGCGATCGGTCGCCACCTCTTCGACGTCGTCCTCGGACAGCGAGTCCTCTGCGGCTAAAACATCAGTCCGAGTCAGAGCCTCGTCGTCCTCGGCATCGGCATCGGGGTCGTCTTCGGCGTCGGCATCGGCATCGGCATCGGCGTCGGCGACGTCGTCGGCATCGGCATCGGCGACGTCGTCGTCATCATCACCGTCAGCCTGCGACAATGAAGCGTCACTCGCGGCCGCATCCGCATCCGCGTCGGCGTCGGCGTCGGTAAGGACTTCGTCACCTGCGGCCATCTCGCCCAATGGCTCCTCGCCCACCGCCGCATCAGCCTCGGCCAGCGGCTCCTCACCGGGTGACGGAGCGGTCGCTGCACGGAACGTGGCAACCTCGATGATCTCGCGTCCGAAAAATACGTGTGCGAGGCGGAAGCGCCGCCCTACCAGGCGGCAGTTACGGAAAAGCTTCCGCACCTGTTCCGGCAGGGCATCCGTGGCGACATCAAAGTCCTTCGGCTCGATGCCGATGAGGAGGTCGCGCACACAACCGCCCACCAGGAATGCCATGAAGCCCGCATCGCGCAGGCGATACAGAACCCGCAAAGCATTGGGCGAAATGTGCTGGCGCGAAATGATGTGCTCAGATCGCTTAATAACTCGGGGTGTAGAGGCAGGCGTCACAACGGACGCAGAAGACGCGTTCAAGTAAAGGCTTTCAGCTTGAGCAATCGACTGGGATCCCTATAATACCGCGCTCTTGCAACGGCCCTGCATCTTCGCTCCCGTCGTCTAGAGGCCCAGGACATAGCCCTCTCAAGGCTAGTACACCGGTTCGAATCCGGTCGGGAGCGCCAATAAAAACAGCCACTTGCAGTGGCGATCGACTTCTTTTTAATAGCTTGTACGGAAACCATACGGAAATCGCTGTCAGGCTTTTTCGCAAAACGCGGCGCGGAGCATACAGGCTCGCGCTGGCTGAATCACCCACGTCTGCCCCCGCGGTCCGGCATCTTTATTAGAGAGTCCATCCGGGCCCATCTACAGATGCCTCCGTTGACCGCGCCAAAGCACCCCGGGCGGAGCAGCATCAATCGCCGGCATTCACCCTGGTGATTGCGTCCGGACGTCCAAACGCAAACGGCGGTCGAATCAGACCCCAATTGTTCCGGCCGTGCTCTCGCAGCTGTCTTCGGCCGAATCCCGTTCACCGGACCTGCGGAACTGGCTGATGTCAGGCGCGGCATTGACCTCAGACTTGCCCGGCGCCACGGACATGCGAACAGCACAGCTCTAGATGGCATTTTTCCACACACCCGTTCCGGGGAGCGACTACCGAACGTGGTGTATATTTGGAGTGAGCGCCCACATGCGGGCTGCTTAAAGGGGTGCCACCTGAAGGTACTTCTGAACCGAATCCGTGGGAGGCCGACTAATCCCGCCAATGGATTTTGGGCGTGGTGATAGGTGATGGGTGCGGAGGAGAATACGCTCATCAAGCGACTGAATCGTGAATCAGGCGCTCTTCCCTTATCAGTTCCAGCTCATAATCGACGAAGGGTTCGCACGTCGTCGGAAACTAATGAACGGTCGCGAGAGCTGATCCTTCGGGACGTAGGTGTCGCAGGTTCGAATCCTGTCACCCCGACCAGTTGTTCCTGCACCCTGCAGCAACGCTGCTGGCTGCATTCCATACTCCGCCCACAGTGAACCATCCTCGCCCGGTGAGAGCATGATTTCACCGAGCATGCTGCGCAGGATGGTTCGGGCCTTGGTTGCTGCGCCGGGATCGCCTCCTAACCCCTGCTCGATTTGGTCGCGGTATAGCTCAGCGGCGCGCGGTAGCATCGCTAAAACGCGAGTGTTCTCACTCTCGGTCGGACGTTCACTGAGTAGTTCTCGGCGCTTGGATTCAGCACGATCGATGGCTACCTGTAATTCGTCGACGGTCAGGTCAGGATCGCCAGCCTTCATGCGCTCGCGTAAGCGACCAATACGAGCGTCCAACTCCTCGACCTCACGCGGCAACAACTCAACCCGAGCGGCAATCTCGCGCATCCGTTCGACATACGCGGCACGCATTTCCTTCGCCATTTGCTCCACGCGCTCGGGCGCCAACAGGTCGCGGCGAACTCCACCCAGGATGACCCGTTCAATGGAATCACGTCGCACTCGAATATGGTTGGAACACGCACGACCGTTCCAGTGACCGCTACAGGCGTAGCTGCGCGCGTCGGCAATGACGTAATGCGCCTTACATACCTTACACACGAGCAAGCCGCTGAGCAGATATTTTGCCTTGCCGCCGCTCTTCAATCTCTTGTCGCTGTTCGCCGTGACACGTGTTCGGGCCTGCGCCTGCTCAAACACCGAGTCAGCGATGATCCGCAGAGTTTCCTCTTGGCTCTCGACCCATTCCGCTTTCGGACGCCTGCGGCGTTTATATTTGCCGCTGTCGGGATCGCGTACGAATTGCGAAACGTTCCAGCGAAGCCGACCGCAGTACAGCGGGTTTTTCAGGATCACACGGACCGCCGACCCCATCCACCCTTTGCACCGGCGCGTCGTTCGCCTCCACGTCGAACCGGGACTCGGCACACCTAGGAGGGCTGGAATTTGATGGACTCCTCCCGCCGCAGACCGAATGCCTCCTGCAGCAACAGGCTCATCCGCACATAGGGGTCGGAGATACGTTCCAGACCGTCGCCGATCTGCCGAGCCTTGCTCTCGTTGGTGACAAACCGTCGCTCGGGAACGGACAGCGCCGCGTTGTCGCGTGGGATCAGGCCGGCCTTGCCGATCTTCTCCGCCCACCAGCGCAGATGCGCCAGCCGATTTTTGAGGGTGCCGGCGGCCAGATCTTGCGCCAACCAGAGCGTCACCAGTGAATCGATGTGCTTTGCCTTTAGCGACGTGGGCTGCATCTGCCGAAAGCCCGCCTCGCGCAAACGCTCAACGCGAGATCCCCGGAAGGGGCAAGGGCCAGGTGCTCAGACACCTGTTGCCTCAGATGAGGCGCCCGCCGTACTACCCTGTTGGGAGCTCTGGCGGGGAAGTGCGAGAGAAGACCTGTTGGTAGGGTCGAGATAGAAATGAACGACCAAGCCGCAGCGGATCGCTGCAGCCACGATGGCCGGGAAGGATGATGGATCGTTGGGCAGCTAGAGCGCTGCGATGATTAACTGATCAGGTTCCAGCCCATTTACTGAGCCGACACGCGCAAAGGAACCGAAGCGTGTCTAGGTCGGTCCGTTCCTATCTTTTTTAAGGAGAGCGCTTACAGGACCGTGCGCTCGTGGGCTTCCGAATGGGTACGGCATCGACGAAGGATAGTCCTCACTCGAAGTGGCGCTTATGCCCGGCGCCCAGGGCTCCGTGTCGTCAGACATCCGAGTCCCTGCTGCAACGACACTATGACATAGGTTCTTGGCGTGAGTTCCAATCAATGAACCATGGTGCCCATACGCATTGTTGCTGCAGTTGTCCCGCCATCGGCGGTGAGCCGCCGGGGCGCGTTCGGCTGGCTCGGCCTCAATCCATCGCAGCGACGTCGACAGCAGGCCATCATCACGCAGGTAGCAGGCGCCAACGTATCGTGCAAGGCTGTGTGGCTGCTGCAGTTATTGCGGCCGGCACTGCGGAGTGCAGTGACGGCCCCCCTGTTGTCGCCGATGAAGACTGCAGCAGCGGAAGAGCGGCGCGCCGACTTTCTTGGCGCACCTCGACTCTGGCTTGGCATCGCCCAGCGGAAATGCAGGACCTTCGTCGCCACGTCAGCCGAGTACCCAGGTGTGAATCGAGATCATTCGCGGCGCTCCCTGCTGATGTGTGGGCGGCGGTACTCAGCCATCGAGAAGTCGGGGTCTTTCTCCCCGAGCAGTGTCAATGCCTCGCGGAGAGGTTGCAGAGCGCCGCGAGTCAACACGATGGCTGTGCATCGGCTGGCCGAGAACGACGAGCGCACCAGCGTGCATGTGGCCACGACGCCGAGCAGTGAGAGCCTAATGTTTTCGATATCTTCATTGCTGGGGCGGTGTCCGCCATCCTGCGCCTTGCGCGTCGGCCGCGGCCGAATCTTCACCTTCCTGCCGCTCATGGCACTTCCTGGCGCGCTTCAGACATTTCAGTCTTGCCGCCGAAGCGCTCAACAATTTCGGTAAGCACCTTCAACACACTCAACAGACGATCGGAGCCGCAGCGACGCAGGACGTGTTCAACTTCACTGTCGAGATCAGAGCCGGTGGACTCGCGAACATCGCCGCAGACCATGATGACATCTTGAACCAGACGCAGCTCTCTAAACATCCCTTCGAGCTGCCGTCTGATCTTCGCCAGTTGCTCCTCATTGCTCCTGAGCAGAGGGATGGATTGATGAGCAGATACGCGTTCGGTCATGGCGCATCCCCCACCTGATTCTCTTGTCGATCGGTGTGGGTGTCGGTCGTCGGCCAGCCAGCCCGTGCACGGGAGTGGCGGTCGAGCGCATCGCCAGCATTGCAGCCAAAATGCTTCAGGTGGGTGCGCGGTCGGTTGCCATCCAGACGGGCACGCCGCTGCTCCACCCCGTTAGAATTGCGGGTAGCCATTTCGGGCCTCCTTGGGGCTCGTTTTGGTTAGGCGTCCGTGGCGACTGATACTCGCCGCGGGCGCCGCTATCTCAGCAACTCAAACTACCTCACCCGGACTCGGACCGGAACTGCAGGAACAACTCAAATGGCCCACCCGGAACCGCCTGCTATGCTTGAAACAACGCCACGCCGCAACTTCGCGGGACGGAGGGACAAAATGGATCGTCGAGAGCTACTGTGGCGCCAGTTCAAGCTGCACGTCGATCTCTACAAGCACTATCTGGACCTCACACTCAAGATGAATGCAGCCTATTACGCGATTTCGGGCGCGATCGTCAGCTACGCTTTGGCTCATCGCGGAGATGAGATGTCTCGGGATGGCCTCTTCATTCCTTTCGCCCTGGGTGTTGGTTTGATACTGCTTTTCGCCTATGGAGCTTTTATGCTTCGATACACTCGCGCCGAAATGATCTCAATTCGTGATGAACTTGGTCTACAAACAATACCGGAACTCAATGTCCTCTCGTTTCTGCTGTGGCTCTCTGCAGCTGGAATTCTTGTGGTCTCCATAGGCCTATTTGCGATTTGGCGCCACGGCTAGTGCATCGCTCTCGGTTACCGTCCGCGGATTACCATACGCTCGATGCCCCATTTCATGGATTGGGTGCGGACCCTTGAAAAGGTGGTCTCAAGCGCAGTCGACGCTTCTGACCGCGACGCGGGTGCCAGAACGAACGGTGTCCCCGGAGAGGGGAATCTCCTCGCAAACAAAATAAAATCAGCAGGTTACGCTCCGCGCGGGCAAGATTGGCTGGTCTCGGGTCCGAAAGTAGGCGGCCGTGATCTCTCAGATTTGGAACTTTTGCTCGCTTTGGACGTCACCTATCATTATGATAGGTAAATGCGGAAGCCAGCCGTCTCGAAAGTGGTGAAGTTTCGCCTCTCGGCAGCGAAGGGCCAGCAGCGCGTCAGGGAACTGGCCGCGGACTCGAAGAATCTGGTGTGGACCGACCACATCCAACAGCGCATGGCTGAGAGAGGTATCGATGCAGACGGGGTACTTCGAATTTTGAGAAGCGGCGACGTTGAAGAAGAGCCGCTAGAGGCGGAAAAGGCTGGAGACTGGAAGATAAAGTTGGTGCGACTGATGAAGTCTGGAAGGGTTGCGGGAGTGGTCACGGTTCTTGTTGCAAATAGTCGCTTGGTACTCGTTACGACGGAATGGGAGGATCGGCGATGAAAGAGTTCAAATACGGGAAAGCAGCGGAACAGCCGCCCTACCACTACAAGATGTGTGGCCTTGATGACGTTTACCTGACCAGCGGATACGAGCGCACCGACACGGAATATGGTGCTGGCGTTGTCATACACGACATGGATGGCCTACACCGCGCGATCGGTGTACACCTGGCAACGTGCAAGAAGGCGCTGAATGAAAAGGAGGTCCGCTTCCTGCGCCATGAAATGGACCTCACGCAAGCCGAACTTGGCGATCTACTGAGGGTGACTGATCAAACGGTGGCACGTTGGGAAAAGAGCGAGTGCCCCATCCCGGGGCCCGCGGAATTGCTGCTGCGTGTACTCTATCTCGGTCACATCTCAAAGAAAGTAGACGTGCGTAAGCTTGCGGAGCAATTGAGAGCCATGGACGAGTCAACCACTGACAGGCAACTGTTTGGTACCACTGAGCACGGCTGGGAGGCGTTAGCGGCCTAGGTCGCGGGAAACCGAATATGGTTTTCGGTACTTGTAGGAGCGCAGATGTATATCCACGAACTTGCGCGCCAACTGCGGCTGCGCAAGCTTGATAATGCGAATCTAGGAGCCTTGGCGCTTTGCGCGCTGGGGATATGCACAGCGACTGGGACGCACGAACCCACTCGAGCCGCACCGCCCACTATGGTCACTGCGAAACGCCCTGATGACCCCGAGCAATCACAGATTGCCGACGGCCCGGAGAGTGCGCGACCTCGGCCGGTATTCGTGGAGCCCAGTGCACCGGCGATGCCTCCTGGTCGCGGAATGACGTACGCCATGCAGCAGCCAGATCAATATTGGCCGTACCATGGCGCAATTCAAAGCTCGGCAATGTTTCGTAATGCGGTATTGCTGAACTCACTGACGGAAGTTCAGAAGGCCGCTGAAGCCTTACCCGTTAACGGGTTAGCAAAGTAGACCCGCGCGTCGCCGAATCCGGTCAACTCAGCGGGGTTTGATAGCAGCGCGGTAATACCGGGACATGTTTCTGCGCGCGGTTCGGAAGTCGGGTAGAAAACATGACAGTGCCACAACCGAAATTGATAAGCGCGTGCGATGCCTGCGGTCAAGAATTCCAATTTGGCCCGAACGTGTATGACGGCAAGCACATCGCCAGATATCAGATCACGGTTTGCAGTGGTTGCCACGCCGGTAACTGGGACGGTTGGGCTCCGCAGTTCGAAGCGGCAGTGACTCGCAAGCTAAAGAAACAGGGACTGCCCATCCCCGAACGCAATGCCAAGGGATGGTTACCACGCGACTGACGGAAGGGCGAGAGACGCACAGGAGAGCATTCCATGTTCGAGGTTGGTAAGTACTACAAGGTCAAGATGTGGGAAGATGGCAGGGACGGCGGCGTCATCACCGAGTATGGAGCCGCAAAGGTCATCGAAGCGTCGCTTCCTTTGATTAAACTGAGGTCCGACGCGATGTTCGGAGGTGGCGACGTGATTCTCAACACGGCGTCGATCGCATTTGTGAGCGCGCAACTCGCCGAGAAGCAGTAGTGAATGACGACGAATTCATATTCGCGGCGGTATGCCACAAATGCAAAAAGTCACCCTCCCAGAGGTGGCGACGACACGAGCTGTATCGCTTACTAGACAAACAGGAACACATCGAAGTCTATTGTATCGATTGCGACATGACCCGCTTCTTGGACGCTGAGGAGCGGATGAAGGTTCGCTTGAAAATAGACCGAAAAAACTAAACTTGGTTAGATTCAAATTTCAGAATTTAGCTGGAGGAAGCAGATGCGTCATCGAATGCAGCCTCAAGGCACTTGAACTAGGCTGATACTACTGCACGCGAACCCGCACTAGGATTGCAGGAACAGCGCAAATCGCTTCACCCCGACCATTGATTTTCGCGCGATTTAACGACGATCTGCCCACTGGGTCTCATGCCCCGAATAGTCTGGGTCCTAGATTGGGTCCCACATTGGATCTAACTTTCGGTTTTTTAATTTCGTTCCACCGGCTCGCGCGGTCTACCGAAACCACGCCGATGACGCTCTCGACGCGCGTGAAGTCGTGAGCTGCAGTAACCGCTCTTTTCGCCTTTGCTCATGTAGCCGCTGACCTGTTCACTTCAGGTCGATTGAAATGCAGGCGGCTCGGCGGGGCAATGAAGCTTCGTACAGTCGACTCTTGTCCGTGTAAAAACTCCGCGCTTTTTGCTGAAGTAAGTCAGCGAGCAATGAACATGAATTGCTCCAGGGGCGCCCCCGCGTATCGACCACAGAAGCGCATCTAAAACTTCGTAAAGGGCGACACATGCATCATGCAACCAACTTCAAGGGTCACGCTGACGGGGAAATCTTCACCGGTCAGCTATTTGGATGAGGCAGTCGCGGCTGCGATCCGCACTTGTCGGATCGACGCCAATCTAACTCAAAGACAAGTCGCAGCCCGCCTGCCTTGGGACGTCAGTGTTTATATCAAGAGCGATGCAGGTCGCCGCCGCATCACCATACCCCAAGTAATTCTCATCGCGCATGCCCTGGAGCGAATCGCGACTGTGATTCGTTGTTACCGAATTGTGACCAGACTCAGTCTACAGAATCTGGCAGAACGCTCCGAGCGACTAGCGTCGCTTCTTATGGTCTGATTGACGGCAAGTCGGGGGGATCACCAGGAAGGCCGGAATTTGTCCTTCGACAACTCGCGTAGTCGCCATCGCATTTGCCGCGGCGGAAACGACACCAGCATGAGATCGGACCGCTGCCTGAAGAAAGAAATTGGGGCTCGCGCTGCGGCGAAGGAGTTGGTCGGATGAGGCGTAAATCAGTGAGGCCCATCCGTTGCCTCCTCACCACCACAATTTTTGCTGGCATCGTCGGAGCGCTGCAAACCGTCAGCGGAGCACAGCCGCCCGCTAGCAACGACATCATCAGCCGCGCAATGAATACCACTCCCGATAGAGAGCGGGGCCGATTTTTGTATCAGAGCGAGTGTACGAGCTGCCATGGGCAACAGGCCTGGGGAATTGCAGATGAAGAAATTCCGGCACTGGCCGGCCAACGGGAGTTCTACCTCGTCACCCAGCTCGCCGAGTTCCTCACGCAGGATCGTGTCGGCTCCACAATGCACCATGAAGTTTCCGCTCCGGGCATATCCGATCCGCAGGCAATACGGGGTCTCGCGGCATACCTGTCTGCCGCCCAAGTCGTGAGAGACCCAGGGCACGGCGATGGCCTCTCGCTCGTGAAGGGCAAACATCTCTTCGAAGCCAACTGTGCCCAGTGTCACGGAAAGCAGGGGCAAGGCAGGGAAGACGAGCCAGTTCCGAAGCTGGCAGGGCAACATTACACCTACCTGCTGGCTCAGCTGAACACTTTCGCAATAGGCTATCGCCACCAGGCAGAGTCGTCTGTCCTCGGAATCACTGCCGGGTTTGGCCCGCCTCAACGGGAAGCCATTGCAGACTACCTGTCACGCGCTGAGGCACAGCCGCCGCGAAACTAGGACGTTTGAAAAACGTCGGAAAATCGAGCGCCGCTTGAATGGTCGCAACGAGTGGCTGAGAGTTCCTCAGTGGGTTGGGAAGGTACGCCTGGGCGTCGATTTTGCGGATCCACTGGCCCAGTGCATCGTACGAGTACTCGCCCATCCCGGCACCTCCAGAGACGGAGACCGTTCGCCGGGCGCTGTTATGGGTAAAGGTGCGGCCACCGTCAGACAGAGTGTTGCCGGCGTTGTCGTATGTATTGGTCCGAACCAATGCGCCGGTCACTGCGCTCAGGCGGTTACTCGAGTTCGATTAGGAGTATATCGAGCTCGAGCCACCGCCCTGGGTCGACCGATTACCGCTGGCGTCATAGGCTTCGCATCGAAACTCGAGCCGCGGCGGTAGGGTAGAACGGGAATAGCAAAGGCGGTCGAACGGGTCATCGCTAGAGCTTAGGAATCCGAATACGACTGATCATCAGGGTGCCCGATATTGCGAAAAGTATCGACAATGGATGTAACACATACCCGATGAGTGTCACGCTCCCCAGCCAAACGTGCTCACCCACGGCTCCCATCACTGCACCAAGTGCCAGTACACATACCAGAAAAAAGGAGGTGGGGATCGGAGTACCCTCGAAATGCGCCACCTTTCCGGTACCCTCGGACAAAGCATCAGCAGTGACGTTATAACGGGCCAGTCGGGAAACGCCGCAGGCAACGAAATACGCCAGGATGACGCGATCGTACATGCCTTGCAGGCCGCAGCCGTACCCCATCATTGCCGGCGCAACCCCGAAGGAGATGACGTCCGCCAGAGAATCCAGCTCTCGCCCCATCGAGGATGACTTTTGGCGCCATCGGGCAATCCGCCCGTCCAACACATCGAATATCAGGGCCGCGAACACGAGCGCAGCAGCGAAGTAGAGGTGTTCAACAATGCCGGTCTGTACGTAACTGATGACTGAAAACAACGCGGCCGTGCCGCAAACGGCATTGCCGAGAGTAAACCAATCCGCCAGGTGAAACTCGCGGATCATCGTAAAGCGCTTGCGTCCGGTTGCCGGTTGTATCATGCAGGCACCAAAGGCGGACCGCGTGCCATCCGCCATCCACTGTGGAAGTAACCGCCGTAGTATAACCGGACCGATCGGCACGGGGCTCCATACTATCGCGGACCGCGTCATGCCAGCGGTGCTGAGCGCTGAGCAACAGATCAGACGGATGCAGTCTGAATATCCGGGCTTCGCTTTGATCTGCTCGGCGCCCTGGTTGATACTCTGGCGCGGAATGCTCGAGCCTCCGCAGCGAAGCGGACGATATCGTCATCGTGAGGATTCCGCGTGTCCCGTCCTTCGTTGATGAATGGTATGAGCAGTTCGATCAGATGGAGGACACTGAAGTCTGTCGCCTGCTGAGTCAGCTGCCCGGCTCATCTGCCGGGAATGAGCGCTTCGCCGTAGACGGAACCGGGGCAGACCTGCTCTAGTCGAGTGTACAAGTCGGAGCTCATTGGATTTGAGAGCACCGTTCTGCACATGTACGTATGTACTTACCGGCGGTGTGGCGCGATCCTGTCAATCTCAATCAAACATAAGGGGAGAGGTGTAATGAACTTGCGTTGCAAATTTCACTTGACCGCCAATCTCTCAATCTGCGCGCTCTTCTTCCTTACTCTATCGATGAGCAGCCTTTCGCTTGCCGCCCACGTGAGCGATCGGCACCGCATGGTGTTGCATGTTTGCAAGCAGGGCTGTCGTTTCGAGCGGATACAGATGGCCGTCGACGCTGCAAGATCCGGGGATACAATTCAGATTGGTCCCGGCACGTACTTCGAAAATGTGGATATCAACAACAAGGACCTGACCGTTCAAGGCGCCTCCTCAAATCAGACAACCGTCGACGGGCGCTTTCGAGGCCCTGTGTTTTCGATCTTGCCGCTACCCTTTGGAACCGGCTCCCAAATTGTGAGTCTGTCCGGATTGACCATTACTCATGGCCGAAACGACACGGGGGGCGGAATCATGGTCGCGGGGACCGTGCTGACGGTCACCGATAGTGCGATTGTCTCGAATTGGGCGACACAGTCCGGTGGCGGAATCGATGCACTGCTCGAAGGTACCGCGGATGCCAGCACCTCGTTTCGATCGCTCATCATCCAGCGTTGCCTGATCGCCCGCAATCGCGCCCTCTCAGGCGGCGGTCTGCACACCCAAGCCGAGGTTCACTCACTGATCAGCAACAGCAGCCTCGTTGGCAACCACGCGGAAGCCGGTGGTGGCGCTTTCATCGAGTACGCTACGCGGAGTCGGATCGAGAATACGACCATCAGTGACAACACTGCAGATGGGGACGGTGGCGGGATATGGGTTGCGGCGGGGGGTGAAGGAGAGCCCGCGAGCATGGTTACGTTTTCCCACGATGCTGTAGTCAACAATCAGGCCGCGCTCTCAGGAGGAGGCATCTTCAGCTCTTGCCTGGGTGGCCACTGCATCGTGTTGGAAGGCGAGAACTCAGTTACTTTGAATATTTCAGGTTCGACGCCCGGCGACTGAAATCCCGGCTCAGATCAGCCAATCACAGATTGAGAGCATGGATCATGAATCCGTTCAACTCTTCTCACCGACACTGGATGTCGCCGCTGGCAATCGCCGGCTCGGAGCTTGGCGCTGTCCTGCTACCGCCCCCTGCGATCGGCGCCGCCATTGACGGGTGGGTTACAAACCAAGGGGGTGGACGGAGCGACCTGTGGGACCGCATTCACACCGGCCTTGGCAAAGCGCCCGTGGGCAGCGCACGATCGTTTCTGCGTAGCCGCTACCAACGAGGGTTATCGCAATGACCCACCATCGCAAGCCAATACCGCCGGACGAGATCGACGACCCACCACCGAGCGAGCCCGATCCAATCGATGAGCCACACCCAATCGATGAGGACACGGGTCAGCCGGTTGAAGGCAGCAAGTAGAGATCCGCCCGTCAGCTAGCATTGAGCTGGAAACCGAAAGTACCGGTGCCGCTGACGACCCGAACCGGCAGCAACCCATCGACTGATTGAGTCAGGGCATGTGCCAAGCGGATGGGGCCGCGCCGACACCTGCGATGACGCGCACCAGAAACGACGTGACAGCATTCATGACGGCGGCTCCATGCTTTCGTTGACGTTAATATTCTCTGAGGTTGAATCGTTGGTCAGACCGCGTCGGTGCGGTTGGCGACATACGCTCGTGCGGGATTGAATGATCTGGCGGCAGCAGTGTGGTCACTCGCTATGCGGTCAGGATCACCTTCAGCGCCCGCCCGCCGGGCGCGACGATTTCTTCGCATAGCTCAAAGGTCTGCGGAATGCCAACTGCTTCGATCGCCGTGTCGACACCGCGCCCGCCGGTCATCTTCATGACCGCTTCCGCGGGTTTTCCGTTGGCGCTGTTGATGCCCGCAGTGGCGCCGAACCGCTTCGCAACTTCGAGGCGATAATCGTCGAGATCGATCATGAGGATCTGCGCTGGCGAGTAGAACTGCGCGGTGAGCAGCGCCGCGAGCCCGATCGGCCCGGCCCCGACGATGGCCACTACGCCGCCCGGCTGAACCTTGCCGTTTAGCACCCCGCACTCGAGGCCGGTTGGTAGGATGTCACTCAACATCACCAGCGCCTCTTCGGCGACGCCCTCCGGGATGCGATAGAGACTGCTATCGGCATGAGGAATGCGGACGAACTCCGCCTGCGTGCCATCGATGCGATTGCCGAGGATCCAGCCGCCAGTCGTGCAGTGTGAGTACATCAGCTTGCGGCAATAAGCGCACTTGCCACAGGCGCTGATTCAGGAGATCAACACACGGTCTCCCGCCTTGAATGCCGTGACAGCAGGCCCCGTCTTATCGACGACCCCTGTGCCTTCATGACCCAGAATGCGTCCCGGCCCACACGTGGGAACGTCACCCTTGAGAATATGCAGATCTGTTCCGCAGAGGGTGGTGTGGGTGACCCTGACAATTGCGTCCGTGGGCAGGGTAATGTCAGGCTTCTGGCGCTCCTGCAGCGCTTTCTTGCCAGGACCCAAATAGACCAAAGCTTTCATTCTGACATCTGCTGGGACGGAAGAGCCTCCCAGCGCGCTGATTGATGCCACGAGCGAGGTGCATCAATCAGCATGCCGCAAGACTCAGGTCGTCTTGATCTTGCTGATCTTGGAGCCCTCGAGAGACGCATCCGCGATCAAACCCTTCTCGCCGAATACAAAGCCCACGATGGACTTCTTCAGGGTCTCGCTGTCGTACTCACCACCGGCACCTGTCTTGGCGATGGCGATCCCCGTGTCGGCTCCAATGTGCCATCCTTTGCTACTCGTGAAGTGATCCAGCGCTTCCTGTGTCATGAACATGATGACTTCGCTGCGCTTGCCGACGCCCAACGTCAGGCCGACGGAGGCAGCTGTGGAGCTGTAGTAACCCACCGTCTTGCCGTGGACCTGGAGTACGCCGTTCCCATGCTCACCCGCGACGCCCACGCCCGCCTTGGTGACTTCCGGAAAGATCAGAATGCCCGACGCTCGTTGCGCGAGCTGTTCGTTGGAAGGGTTGAGTTTGTAGAACTGCGCCAGCGCCTCGCTGGCACGTGCATCGATCTTTGCCTTGCTTTCGGCAAAGGATGTCACGCTCACAAAGAGAGCGAGCATCGCCAGGCCGCTTGCGGCCAGCAGATTGGTTGTCTTCAAGATATACATCTCCGGTTGGGCATAATGAGTGTTTGTGGGGAGTCGCCTCCGGACGGACGTGCGCCGGTGCGGCATCTCGCCACAGGAGCCCGTGGCAGAGGATCGTCATCTTGCGTCAGACTGCCGCGGCCGTCTGTGCGCAGACACGCTTTGTAGCGTGCAAGAACACCGCCGCCGATGCCTGCTCACGATGAACGACTACGCCAACATCGGCGAGATCCTTCTCAGAGCGCGATCGCCAGCCTCCAGGGCGTGCGCCGGGTGGGCATTTCCGCGGCGGTCCGACATTGCAAACGGCTGCCCCGATCCGCGACAGCCGCGGCCCCATCAGAATCTGACATTTACTGCGGCCGAGCTTCAACACACGCCTGTTATGTGGACCCCAAGGCGACGCTTCGGGTGAAGCCACCGCCCTTCGCTCGACTGTTACAACCGGAGGCTTGCTCGTCAGGGGCCTTTACTGTGGCGCCTGTGTGCGGCGCCGAACAGAGCGCGATGACCCGGCCGCGCACGCTGCGATCTTTCAGCGAGAGGTCCAGGAAATGCAGACAGTCACACAGATTATCTCTCGGTTGAAGCAACTGACTGGAAAGCTTACGCCACGACACGATGCCTTCAGGCACCTTCGCTTGCTGCGCACTGAGAACAAGCCGTCAGCGCGACTCGCCGGATCCGGATGGCGAGGACTCGTTCCGCGCACGAGATCCCGTCGAAAGGAATTTGCTGCCCTTCTCAAAGGGCTCGACTGAATCCGACAGCACGCGCAGGTAGCGTGCGCGCCACCGACCACAGGCGCCGTTCAGTGCGTGCATAGGACCACACCGGCGCAAGGTGCGGCAGCGCCCCGACCGTTGATCCTCGACATGCTTCACTATGCACTCAGACCTGCCAACGCGATGACTCAGCTGTGTCGCGGGCGGATTCACTTAGCGGACATAGGAATATTCTCATGCAAGTAGAACATCTCATGACGAAGCACGTTAAATCATGCAGCCCCGAAGACACGCTCCAGCGGGCCGCCCACCTCATGTGGGAGGGGGATTGCGGGTGTCTGCCAGTATGCACAGGCAACGGCATCAATCGAGTCGTGGGCGTGATCACGGATCGAGATATCTGCATGTCGGCTCTGTTCCAGGGAAAGCCGCTCCACGACCTGCACGTATCCGATGCAATGGCCAAGAAGCTGATGGCATGCAGTGCACGAGACGCCTTGTCTGATGTTGAAAGCACCATGCGTCGCGCGCGAGTTCGCCGTCTTCCGGTGATCGACGATCGAGGCGCTCTGATCGGCATCATTGCCCTCGCCGATCTCGCCCGAGAGGCAGTCCGTGAGCACGGAGCTACCAACAAGTCAGTCAGCGAAGCACACGTTGGGGATACACTCGCCGCGATCTGCGTGTCTACCGGACAGCGACGCGCTGCCTGAGCCTGGAGGCGTTGCCCGCCGGGGTCCGACTCAATCGGACCCTGGCGGTCAAACTGAAGTATTGTTTTCGGAGCTTGTATGAACGCCGAAGCCGTCGCCCTCTCCGGCTTACTCTGGCTGAAAACCTGCCCGAGCGAACGTTCAAAGCGGTCGCGGACCCCTGGCTCAGCGCCCGCGATAAGAAGGTCCGACAAGGCAAGCGCTCTCGCAAGACCTACCGGCGCTGCCAACCTGGGGGGCCACTCCTCACCTCGGAGCGCTGTCC
>Ga0268264_10000954_pt1 | contig 29821 bp, 34 predicted proteins | sample KBSSwiS32_FD_190357 | JGI IMG/M metagenome (GOLD analysis project Ga0268264, IMG submission 190357) | Switchgrass rhizosphere microbial communities from Kellogg Biological Station, Michigan, USA - KBS Switchgrass S3-2 (SPAdes) (version 2) | ecosystem: Host-associated > Plants > Roots >...
ACCTCACACCGCAGATCGTAATCCATGATGGATCAGATTGCATCATCGTTGGCCGTGGCATTTATCAGGCTGATGATTATGGTGCGGCAGCGCAAGAATATCGGGAGGTTGGCTGGCAGGCCTATCTGCAACGAATCTAAAATTGGGGTAGGGGGAGCAAAAATGAAAATAGCGATTGCGATGAGTCTTCTTTTTAGTGTTGGGAAATTCATCGCGATGGATCAGCACATAGTGGATCAAAGAAACTTAACAGTAAAAAATGAACGCTGGCAACAGTGTATGACCTGCCACTTGTCACAACCAGTTCATACCGTTTTATTGTATGGTACGGTTATGTTTAGCACTGATGGGCGTCGGGGTGATAGGTGTAGGCAGGGCATTTTTTTAACGGTGTTTGGCCCAGACGATGATGGAGAGACAAGTGGAGAGGTGTATTCTGCCGACGATTGTTCCCAGATTTATAAAACTAATATTCCATGGTCAAGCGTGTATGAATCCCGTAAAGGAAAACCAATAGAGATACAACACATAAAAATAGGCGGTAAGTGGTGTTCTCTAAAAATACAAATCACTGATGAAAAATCGGGTATTATTCAAGTGCTTAAAGAAGATGTAGGGATCATAAGAAATGGTGAAAAATAATTGCATACACCATTTTTTTTAACTCCATAACCAAAAAGATGTGCACATGAAAAAAAATATACTATTCGCATTGTTGCTCAGCAGCTCTTGGGTATTCGGTATGGACGAAAGTGAAGATTGGAAGAATCGGTTAATCGAAGTGAAAATCCCTGAGACAGCAGATGCAGCACACAGCATTTTTGCAGGAGATGATTTTGAAGCACATGGTGGCAAGGCTTCTCATTTAGGTTTTGCACTTGTATTTCAAAAAGATGGCAAGCCAGATCTTGCCAGAGTTCTTAATTGTCAGGACTGGGGATCACAAGAATGGGTCGATCTTTCGGATCCAGAATATGAACATCATGCTAAGGAGCAAAAAGAAGATTCAGTCTCCTTTGAGGCTGGCAATAAAACATGGATCTATAAAGTGGCAATAGAAGCACAGAGTAAGAGTCATGCTTTTATTCGTGTTTTAAAATACCTTCAGACTCAATAACTAGTTTTTGCGGTAAGTGCAGTAATCACAAAAAGAGTCCTGATAAATCGGGACTCTTTTTATTTTTGTTAGTAAATTATTAAGAAGCATTTGCGGATTATTCACCTTTTATGCTAGAACAACCGGTGTAGTAACATTTTCAAAGCAGGAGGATCGTTATGCGTATTCTTCTTTTTCTTTCCTTTTTTTCTTCTTCAATGCTTATGAGTATGGATCAGGGGAAGAGTTTAGTGAGATCTTTGTCTTCACCATCCACGAGTAGGCATGATAAAAAAAGTGAATTAGAAACATATAAAGGACCATTCACGCTAGCAGTAAATCTTGTTGGAGTTATGGTTCCGCAGTTTCAAGGAAACTCGGGAACGCAAAAGACATACTATCGGCCAAAATAGAATTATAAAAATAAAAGCCCCGCAGTAAATATGCGGGGCTTTTTCTATTTAAAGTTGTAGTCGCGATTGAGGGCCGCTTGTTTTCCAAGCACCATTCCAGTTTTTATTTTCTCCATGATGTAAGGTGAGAGCACGAACCATGCGATTCATACCAATACCGGCGCCAAAGCGAGGGAAAAAGTCGAGACTCAAATATTCATCAAGTTCTCGATCAACCCGTTCTTTTCCAAAAAGTTTATATAAAAGATGCGCATACATACCATCACTGATTGAGTGAAATTCTTCTCGCATTTGGTCACGATCGGTGCTTCGTTCGGCTGAACCAGCGGTTTCCATGCCATAGAGAATGGAATCAATTTTTCTCGCATGATTACCTACTTTTTTCATGTTCCAAAATGGGCTTGTGCCGAGCGGGAAATTTTTTAAGAAAAAAACATGGCCAAAATCGGGCCATATCTTCATCTCTTGTGCAGCGGAAATATCATTTTTTGTGCCATAATAATCGGCGATAAAATCATAATCGCCTTCTCGAAACTGGTCTCGTGATCCAAAGCCGAGCCACTCAAAAAGATCTTCGAGTGTGCGCTGGAGTGTCTGCATATCGCCATGTGATTCAAATTCAAACATGGGGAAAATATTCAGATGGCGCTCTGGGATTGGATTTGGTTCATCGCGGTAGCTCGTAGTAGAACAAAAAACCCCGGGTACATCGGGGTTCGTTAAAAGTTCATACTCAAGCCACATTTGTCCTGTTTGTGGCAATGGCCACGTCACACCGGCGAAATCATAGGTAGAAATTGTTTTTGGATCTTCGCATGCAGCAAGAATGCTGCGACGTGATTGAATGTTTGCTTCCAAATAACCGCGTTGGAGAAAAAAATCTCGAATAGCAGTTACCGTTTCATGATACGTACGAATGGTTTCGTAGGATGCCAAGGGTTTTACCACGAGAAACTCCCTTTTTATATGTAATTGGTATAGTATTTATAAAACTCGAACTACTGTATCACATGTCCTAGGCTCGATCAATTATACTTCCACCAACAACGAGGTCTTGATGTATGTAGGCGGACTTTTGTATAAGATTATGAGTCGAATCAAAAAATTTGAGAAAGGGGAAATGATATGTCCATAAGTCATCGTATAGGCGATTTTTTATTATCTGAATGGTTGTGGGCATTCACATTCGATTGGAGCCACATCTTTCTTTCGACCGGCATCATGTTTATGTGTTTGCGTTTATTTTCTTCAGGAAGTTTTTTGCGCGCTTCCCTGCTGGCTGTAGGATCACATATTTTTGCGTTGGCCGCATTTTCTGGATTTGTCATCGGTGTGATGATCAATATGCTCCAGTGGGAATATACCCAAACAATTATTTCGGCAAATTTAACCGCAACCCAAGTAATGATGGCAAATTTATGGCTCGCTGCCATTTTTCTTTTCTTCCAAACATTCTTCTTTTTTGTACTTCAACTTTTTGGTATTGTTCGTGTGCTGCCATTTTTCTTCGTTGCGCTCATTAGCAACGGGATTGCAGCGCTCGTTAGTTATGGGGCAATTTGGATGACTGTTGGATATTTATTCTAATGAACACTCAACAAAGCAGAGATCAAAAGGTGCTCGAGCACCTTTTTTCTTTTGTATCAGATCATAAAAAACAGAAGATGGAGCAGGTTCTCGATTGGCGCACGCGGCACGTCACCGTGGTCCTCGAAGATATGTTCCAACCACATAATGCAAGTGCGGTGTTGCGCTCTTGCGATATTCTGGGAGTGCAGGATCTGCACGTGGTGGAAAGTCGCAATCCGTTTGTGCTCATGTCGGGCGTTGCGATGGGAGCATCAAAGTGGCTCGATATGCATCGCTATAAAGATATTCGAAATTGCATACACAGACTCAAACAGGATGGTTATCGCATTGTGGCCACCGTGCCTGGAGATAGCGCTACGCCGTTGCCCGATTTGGACATCAGCAAAAAATTGGCGCTCTTTTTCGGTTCAGAATATTCGGGATTGAGTCAGGCGATGATCGATGAGGCAGACGAGCGGCTCGTGATTCCGATGTTTGGATTCACAGAAAGTTTTAATGTTTCGGTGAGTGTGGCTATTTGTTTGCAGAATATTATGACGCGGCTGCACGATTCCCAAATAAAATGGCGCCTGACAGAATCAGAGCGCCAACATCTTTTATTGCAGTGGGTCAGAAAGGTCGTGCGCAATGCGCAGGCTCTCGAGTTGCAGATTCCGGATTGATTATTGTCCGTATTTAAAAAGAGCCAATAGATCTTGTAATATAAGATTGGTTCTGGCTTCAGAGCTAATGTTTTTTAATTCCTTATGAACTTCATCTTTTTTTATTGGCCTGCCAGTTAGTTCTTGAAGTCTTTCAACTTTTGATTCTCTCAAATAATGGGCAATTTCATGAGGTTGTTTACCTTCCAAGTCTCTTTTGTGTTTTTCCGATAAGGTTTCGTCTGGAGCCCATTTATTAACAACGACATCAAGAATTTCTTCTTTCTGTGCGGGTATGTAGTCTTTTAAAATCAGGAGGTCTGCTTTTGGAACTTTTCCATATGTAGGACTCCATATAGCAAATTCGGGTAAGATACTTGCTGTGACGGCACTTTGGCGTGTTGAAAATACATACTCAGCAAATTTTTCTCGGTCGAAGGCGTTTCTATCATCGCCATCCATATTCCAGGTTTGTGCGGAACATAAAAATGCGCACACTAAAAGAACAAATCTTCGTTGGTTAGACATCAAATTTCCTTATTTCAATACCTGTCACTATAGCCAAATAAGGTACGTAATTTATTCAAGCTATAGCAGAGGGGCAGAATGTAATGATAGGGTTTTCAAGTTGAAAATGAAATGAATCCCAATTAACCCCTACAGTTAATCTCTGGATAACAATTCTTATATTCTGCCTGAAAATGGTTTTTTGGTCAAACTGACGCGGTTTTTGGCGTGCTCGCAACCTGCGGGTGTGCGTGATTTTTCATGCCAAGTTGGACAATCTGATCCACAAAATCCATAGGCTTGATTCCGACCTCAGCTGCCTGGTGGAAGATGCAGGTTGCGGGAGTCATTCCCGGTAGGGTGTTGATCTCGATGATCACCACACGTTCCATTCCCGTTGGGCTCTGCTCCTGCGTTTGATAGAAGCAGTCGATGCGGGCATAGCCTGCACAGCCAACCGCTGCATAGACCCGTTCCATAGTTCGCTGCACCAGCTGCGTTGCTTTTTGCGAAAGGGGCGCAGGGGTTTGGTTCTCACCAGCACCAGGTAAAAATTTTTCCTGCATGGAAAGAATATCGGCGGCCGAAAGTGCTTGGCTCGGGGGCAATGCGCGCGGATCCTCATTGCCAAGAACGCCTACGGTTAGTTCCATGCCGATAATGCACTCTTCGATCAGTGCGCTTGTTTTTTCGTTGGCAAAAAGGGTGTTGATTGCATCAGCCAAATCTTTTTCACTGCGTGCTTTTTGCACCATCACACTGCAGCCATCATCGTGTGGCTTAACGATTATGGGAAAAGGAATTTGTGCGCAGATGGTGGATAAAATGGTTTTCTGATCGGTTTGCCATGCCGCTTTTTCAACGAGCATGTGTTGTGGAATTTCAAAGCCATTGCGCAGCAAAAATTCGTTCGTTTTATATTTGTCCATACACAACGCGCTTGCCAGAACCGATGAGCCATTATAGGGCACCCCAAGCATTTCGAGTGTGCCTTGCACCGATCCATTTTCTCCCGCGCCGCCATGCAGACCAATAAACACAAAGTCAGCAATGGTTGGCAGATCTTGCCAGCGCACCTGCTGTTTCTGAGTTAGATTCGCGGCAATCTCTTTGGTGGAATTGCGCACGAGCTGCGCTTGGGTGAGCAGAAATAGTTGCATGGTATCAGAAACAAAAATTGGGAGCGTCTCATATTTGTGCGGCGATAATTTATAGGCAATATTGCGACCCGATTCGAGCGAAATTTCCCGCTCATTGGAGTTGCCGCCCATGAGCACTGCAATACGCATTTTTTTTGTCTGCTCTTTTTTCTCTTGTGCTTGCTCTGCCTGTTCGATTGCGTGCAACATGCCGTACTGCTCCAGTTCTGTTTCAATCAAATGATTAATCAGTTGCGTGTGGCCCATGCCAATTTCTGCCGCTTCGCGAAAGAAGAAACTGTTTGGTGCCATTCCCGAGAGCGTGTTCGGATCAACGATCACTATGCTGCCATCACGCCGGACGAATCCATCAATGCGACCTATGGTGGTCATATTCAGTGCCTGCATGGTTTTAAAACATGCTTGGTGGATCGCATCGATAATTTTTTGCTCGCAGCGTGGTGGGGTAAATTTGGTTGCGCGGCCGGGCATATATTTTTGTTCGTAATCAAAAATATCGGTGCCTTCTTCCGGCACAATTTCAGTCGGTGGCAATGGAATATAATTTCCGGTGCGATAATCAGTGAGAATGATGCAGGAAAATTCCATGCCTTCAATTTTTTCTTCGATCAGCACATCTTGAATGCGTGTTGCATCAATAGTGCATGCATGAACAATCGCATCGCACAATGCCTCTTGCGAGTGCACCATCTGAATGCCCAAGCTCGAGCCTTCTTGAAATGGTTTAACCACACACGGGAAAGAAATATTTTTTGCGAGCAGGTCGGCAAGAATCGCATCTTTATGTTCATGAGCGCGCGCTGCTTTGTGTGCCGGTAGTGAAAGATCATTAGGAACTGCAATGCCCGCATTGCGCAAAAATATTTTTTGCCGAATCTTATCCATGGAAAGGGCGCTGGAAAAAACACCAGATCCCAAATAAGGAATGCCTAAAATTTCTAGAAATCCCTGCAGAGTGCCATCTTCAGCAAAGCGGCCATGCACGGCGATATACACAAAATCGATTACGTTTTTAAGATCATCCCAGGCAATAGTTTGCGCTTCGTGAGCAAGACGCTGCACAAAGTCGCTAATTTTCCCTCGATGCAAAAAATGCCAGGGCAGAAGATAGAGTGTGCCATCATACGTTTGAAAGAGCGGAACGATCTCATAGCGGGTGGTATCTAAGTGGTCACAAATGGTGCGGCCAGAGTTGAATGAAACTTCACGTTCGACCGATTTTCCCCCCATGAGAACACCAACGCGTAATTTTTGCACGGCAACAGTCCTTGTTTTGTGTATGCTTTGCTGTTTAAACTTAAATGGTGATTAAGAATACTACGTTATTATGCAAGGGTGAAGATATTATGCAACGTTCAGATTGTTTTGTATGGATTGATCTTGAGATGACGGGGCTCAATCCAGATGAACATGTGATCCTCGAGATCGCAACCATCATTACCGACCAAGAATTAAATGTGATCGAAGAGGGTCCGGTCTTCGTTATTCATCAGCCGAAAGAAAGACTTGAAAGCATTGATCCATGGGTGCTCAATCTACACACAAAAACAGGACTGCTCAAATTAATTGAAACGGCCACCACTTCTCAAAATCATGCCGAGAAAAAAACATTGGAATTTATCAAAAAATATTGCGAGAAAGGCACTGCTCGCTTGGCCGGCAATAGTGTTTGGAGTGATCGCGCTTTTTTGATCAAACACATGCCATCAATTACTGAGTATCTTCACTATCGCCTCATCGATGTTTCCACGGTGAAGGGCTTGGTCAACTGTTGGTATCCAAAAAGTAAGCAGACATTGTTTAAAAAAAGCGATAGCCATAGAGCACTCTCCGATATTCGAGAATCAATCGCGGAATTGAAGCATTATCGTGCGTATTTTTTTGTGCGCTAAGCTTTTGAGTTTCTCTATGATTCATGTTTCACTTGTGTGGCACTTGTGAATGCTTAATTAATTGTATCAAGGAGATTTTCATGAAATTAAAAAATATATCGCTTGCAGCGTTGCTGATTTGCCTTCCATTGCGTGCAGAAAATCAATCCAATCAAGAAATGGCAAATTTCTTGGACTCTGCCTCAGAGCAATCGGCAGATGCTATTGCAATAATCGAATACAGAGTGGTGCTTTATAAAGATCGAACAGATTCTGGCCACGATGCGCAAACATGGCAAACAGTTGTGCAAAAAACCACCCAATCACTGCGCCTCGTTGAAGATGGAGATCGTTGGGCCGATGCGGTTGCTGATATGCTCAAAGTTGCGCGCGCCGCTTCGGATGCGGGAATTCACGGAGAAATTTCAGTATCGATGAGTGATGGCAATAAGAGTGCATGCTGCGGCGAGAAGTGCAATTGCGCAGAGCAGTATAAAGGCAATTGCCCCTGTTCATTGCGCGATGAACCATGCGCTGGCTGCGATGCTGACGATGATGATTTAGATGATGAATCAGAAATTATTTGGCCAGATGGCGATGAATTATTTTTCGAAGATGATGAAGAGCAAGAGGAATCAGAAGAATCTGGATCAGGCGGTTCTTGCCACATCAATACAAGAAAAACATGTTGTGCGCGAAAATAAGGCCGGAAGAATCGCATTAATTTTGATTTTTCCATCATTTTGATACGCTAATGTGACGATCTATTTTCACATTAGGGGTATTATCATGAAAAAAATATGTGCACTAGTTTTTCTACTTACTTCACATTCCGTATTTTGCATGGATGCCAATGCGCAGACAAAAAAAGATCTGGATCTTATAAATGCCTGCGTGCTAGGTAAAACAATCGACGTTAAACCTCTTCTGAATGGTGTCGATCTGAATGGGGCCAATCGTTTGGGGTGGACACTTTTGATAGCAGCATCTACCAGCCAGATTAGTCCTCGCACTAAGGTGCAAGCGTTGCTCGCAGCAAAAGCTGATCCAAAAATTTTGTCACCAAATGGATATTCTCCTTTGATGTTGGCAGCTTCGCAGAACAGTTTAGAGGGAGTAACAATTTTGCTTGCGGCTGGAGCTGATAAGGGCGTGAAAAATTATCATGGTCGGACTGCGTTTGATTACACCAGAGATAATACCATTGAGGCGCTTTTGCAAGCCGATAAATAATTAAGACAAAAATAACCTAATTATATTTTCAACTTGAGGAATCACCATGAAAAAAATATGTGCAATAGTCCTTCTACTCGGTGCACAATCAGCATTTAGTATGGATGCAGATAATCCGGATCTTCCAGTTCCTCTCTATCTTCAACTTACCCAAGCTTGTGAATTCGGTAATCAAACAACCGTGGAAAGTTTGCTTGCCCGGGGTGCAGATGCGAATGCTCAAAACGCGTACGGCCAAACGCCCTTAACACTGGTCTTTCATGGTCGTCTGGACACAGAGGGACGTCGTAAGATGGTACGAACATTGCTTGCAGCGAAGGCTGATGCAAATCTTACGTCAAGAGAAACGGGTAATTATCCGTTGATTTTGGCAGCTAACTATAACGATTGGGCAACAATAAAATCCTTGCTTGATGCGAATGCCAATGTCCATGCGACAAATAAAAGTGGTAAAACGGCTTTGGATTTTGCTGCGGATGATGAAGTGAAGGCATTTCTGCAAGCCGCAATGCAGCCAAAATAAAACTAACATCGTAATTAAATTTTTCTCGTGGGACTCTGTTTGAACAACAGGGTCCCATTTTTTTAGAGTACTTTCAAACTCTAGTCCTCAATGCCCCATTTTTATTACAATCGCAATAGTATGGTTTGCCGGGGTCTAAAATTAAGGGGATTCGGGGATGAAGAAACTAATAGCAATGATCGTGCTGCTCGGTGCACAGTTGGCGTTAGGGATGCTTCCTGAAAACGAGCAAAAAGTGATTGATATGAATAACCGGTTAATGGGAGCAATTGTGGCAGGGAATGTTCAAACTGTTAATGATTTGCTCGCTAGGGGAGCTAATCCGAATGCAATAGATGGAAATGGTACGACCGCTTTACTGGCAGTATTCCTGCAGCCGCATTTGAATATTGATATTGTGAGGGCTCTTGTTGCTGCCAGGGCCGATGTAAACGCTGTTCTTCCCAATGGGGTAACAGTTTTGATGCTTGCTACTACGCTAGGTAATGTTGATGCAGTAACTATTTTGCTTGAGGCTGGCGCAAATAGGGATGCGGTAGCTGGCCCCGGTATTACTGCTCTGATGAATGCAACATTAGCGCCCGGCGGCCTGCCTGTTGTGAAGAAATTATTATTATTTATTCCACCAGCTGAGCGAAAAAGGATACGGGAGCATATTCGTGGTCTATCGAGTGCGCTCAAGCGTACCGAGACCAAGCTGCCTCAAGAAATTCAACAGATAGTTGGCAGAGCAATTGATGCTATAGTTGAGCAACAAATGCAACGTATCTCAGGATTACTGGCCCAGACAAACTTTGATGATGAAACAGCACAAGTCTATGCGCGGGACAGGGGTCGCACAGCGATTGCGAATTTTCTCAATCCGAATAATCCAGAATTGCGCCAGGCAGTTGTGGAGGAGATACAGAGAATAATCGCGGAAACCCAGATGCCGCCGGTTGCGAAAAAATAACTAACATCACAGACAAGTTTACTTGTGGGGCTCTGTTTGAACAACAGGGTCCCATTTTTTTAGAGTACTTTCAAACTCTAGTCCTCAATGCCCCATTTTTATTACAATCGCAATAGTATGGTTTGCCGGGGTCTAAAATTAAGGGGATTCGGGGATGAAGAAAATAATAGCAATAATCTTGCTGCTCGGTGCGCAGTTGGCGTTTGGGATGGAGCCATCGCTTGATGCCCAACTCATTGATGCGGTTAGAAACCCTAACAAAACAGTCCAACAGATTACGGATTTGGCTCGCCGGGGAGCGAATGTGAATATTATATCGAGAGGAGATCTACCGATCTTGATGGAAGCAATTGGAAGCGGGGCTGTAGATAAAGTGAAAGCATTGCTTGCGGCGGGAGCTAGACTTGGCCCAATCGAAGGCTTTCAGTTTGGGACTCCTCTCCTAGGAGCATTACTTATGGAGCCTGTCAATACTGATATTGTGAGGGCTCTTGTTGCTGCCGGGGCCGATCTAGAGGCTGTTGTTCCTGGCAGTGGAGTAACACCTTTAATGTTTGCTGCCATGAGTGGCAATGTGGATGCAGTGACTGTTTTACTTGAGGCAGGTGCAAATAAAGATGCGGTAGAACCAAACACCGGTATGACTCCTTTGATGGGCGCAGTAAGAATAGGGGCCTTACCCGCTGTGAGGAAATTGTTAGTATTTATTCCACCAGCTGAGCGAAAAAAGATACGGGAACATATTCTTGGTCTCTTGAGTGCGCTCAAGAGGACTCCTATCCAGCCGAAGTCTCGAGACATACGGCAGTTAATCGGCAGCCAAGCATTTGATGATATAGTTAATGAACAAATGCGACGCATTTTGGTATTACTAGCTCAGACAAACAATAACGGTCAAACGGCACAAGTCATTGCGCGAGGTCACACAGCGATTGTGAACTTTCTCAATCCGAATAATCCAGAATTGCGCCAGGCCGTTGTGGAGGAGATAAAAGAATTAATCAAGGAAACCCAGATGCCGCCGGTTGCGAAAAAATAACTAACATCACAGATAAACTCTCTTAACTATGGGGCCCCCGCAACCGCGGTCAAAGATCGCGTGTGGGGATTATGGATTGGGCGTGAAATAAATAAAGCTGCTGAACTTTCTCTGATCAATCATCTGATACAAGCGAATGATGTCGCCCATCTGGGGACTTTTGATATAAATCTTTCTGCTGAACCAATTTTTCACTTTGTGCACCGGTGGCTTTGCCGGTCCGAGCACGCGTGCGGAAACAGTTCCTTGCAAACATTCAGCAAATAATTGCGATGTAATAGCATGTGCTTCCCGTTCAATTTCCTGCTCATCCGTGTGCTTGAGTTCAATTTCTGCCAATCGTCCGCAGGGTGGATAGCTCAATTCTTGGCGCACCGCAAATTCCGCATCATAAAATTTTGGATAATCAACTTCATTCAAAAATTGAAAGATTGGATGTTCGCCCATTGCCTGCACAATCACTTCACTGCCATCTTTTTGGCGCCCCGCGCGGCCTGCAACTTGAATGAGTTGTTGCAGTGTGATTTCACTCGCATTATAAATCGGAAAATGCAAATTCAAATCGGCCCACAAAATACCCACGAGCGTCACATGCGGGAAATGATAGCCCTTGGTGATTGTTTGCGTACCAACCAAAATATCAAGATTGCCATGCTCAAAATCGTGAATCGTCTGCTGCCATTTTTTCTTGTTGGTGGTGGTATCCAGATCAGCGCGCGCAATGCGTGCCGCGGGAAATAATGTGTTCAAAATGGAAACCACTTGCTGCGTGCCAATTCCCTTTTTCAAAAACTGATCTTCGTGTGCAGAACATTTTGTGCATGCCGTTGGCAGCTGCATCGCAAAATCGCAATAGTGGCAACTGAGTTGATTATGCGCATGGAGCGTGAGGCTCACTGAGCAGGTGTTGCACTCAAAAATAAAACTGCACGCTTTGCACTGCACAAAAAAACTAAAGCCGCGGCGATTCAAAAAAATAATCGTCTGTTCTTTTTTGTTCAATCGATCTTCAATTGCTTTGAGCAGAATCTGGCTGATCCAGAAATTTTTGCGCTGCTTTTTATCAGAAAGAAGCACCGTACGCACGGTGGGGAATGATCCGGCAAATCGCTTTTTCAATTCAAAGAAATGCCAGTTGCGCGTTTTAACATTATGCAAAGTCAGCATCGAAGGGGTTGCTGAACCGAGCAGAATCGGAATGTTGTGCAGCTGGGCGCGCAGGAGCGCCGCCTCTTTGCTGTTTATTTTTGGATGTTTTTTTTCTTGATAGCCAACTTCATGCTCCTCATCGACTATGATCACGCCAAGATTGCTGATGGGCAGCAGCACCGGCAGATGCACGCCAATAATGAGCAACGGTTTTTGTTCCACCAAACTGTGCCACAAATGGCGTTTCTCTTTTGGCGAGACTGCCGAGTGAAAACTATGAATAACAATTTCTTGCGGAAGTTCGGCGCGCAGGCGGTGTGCGAAGGTGGTCGCGAGTGTGACTTCGGGCAACAAGAGCAATGCCGTTTTGTTGTGTGCAATCGCCTGCTTGATCAACTCTTTATATACTTCCGTTTTTCCCGAACCGGTAACACCATGCAACACCGTGGGGGTGAATCCGCCTTGCGCCACACGCGGGAGCAAAAAATCGACGACTGTTTTTTGTTCCGCAGTGAGCGTGACTATTTTTGATGTGTATTCGATTGCAGAATTATTTTTCGGCACCCGTTCATTCACTTCATCTTGTGTCAAAAATTTTTTGATCCGTTTTATAAAATGAAGTTGTTCAAGCTGATAGTAGGTGCTCAATTTCTGAATGAATGGCAGATAATGAATATCCGGCGGAAAAGGTTCAATGCCCGATAATTCTTTTATCTCGAATGGCACATCCGGATGATCTTCAAATTCACTGATCACCACCGCAGGCACAATTTGATTGCGCAGCGGCACTTGAATGATTGTGTTGTGCAAGCGCATGTGCGCAAGATGCGCAGGCACTTTGTACCACAATGGTTTTGAAAATCCGGTGAGCAGTTGAACTTGAATAAACATGGTTGCAAGTGTAGCAGAAAAGAGCTGTTGCGGCGATTATGATGCGATCAACCCCTTTTACTTTTTGCGATATGTTTGAAGGGTACAGATTGGTACTATGCGGCGTACGGGCGAGTTTGGTAAGAAATCGTACATGTGTGCATCATAAGAAGGAGGGAGTTGCTCGCTTTTATAAAAATCTTCTACGTTTTTTCTCAATGCAGCTCTTTCATCGCTCGATTTTCCAAGTTTATCCAAGCATGCTAGACACGTTACCGGCAGGAATATTTTTAAAGTGGAGACTGCTCGTGCTGGTTGGGCGGCGTTTTGGGGGATGTCATTCACGCGAGGCATCTTAGATCGAACGGTTTGATTTGTTTCTGTTTGATCAGCAGTGCCGAATTCTATCTGTGGCGACCGAGCGCGTTTTTCTTTTTCAGCAGATGGTTCCGGTTCGAATGTAAAATTAAGCCAATCTGAATCTCCACCATTGCCATCTTGCAAGATAGCGTCTATATCAAAGAGATCTTTTGTATCCTCCATAGCCATTGTGAGTAGTGCGCTGCTTGCAAGGAGACTAAGTAATAAAAATTTCATGATATGTCCTTATGATTTGTGATCTTAATAATTTTAATATGAGTTCGAGAACAAAAAAAGCTCCTCATAATGTTGAGGAGCTTTTTGAGTCTGCACAGCAATGCGCAATAGATGTTTTCGCAAAGCGGTATGCATCACTGCACAGAAGATTTTTATACGTGTTTATCAATGTTATTTAGAAAAAACATGTTCAGGTAGTGTAACAGAAGATTTTGAAAAATTAAGATTTTTTTCATATACGAGAAAAAAATTACTTAATTCCATACATGGCGAATGCTGTCAGAGCCAGTCCCAGAGCCGCGCTCACATATATGAGTTGGTTCAGATGAGTTTCGGATTTTTCGCGTGCAATGTCTTTAATCGTTCCGGGAACGGGTAGAATTTCGCGAGAATAGTCGTCATTTAGCGCATCCTGTGCACCACCATTCCTTATTCTTAATTCCATGACTGTGTGTTTCGGCTTGCCTGGCTGCATCGCATGCATATTGCTTGCTGCGCAGAGGAGTCCAAAAATAAGTGCATATTTCATTTGGTCATCCTTTTTTATTCAGATTTCAATTTTTTAAGAGTGTAAGGATTCTCAGCGGGTAGGCCTTTGTCTTCTAATAACGCATCGGGCCCTTGCAGGCATAGATCCTTAAAATTACGGCCATCAACCATGGCATCATAAAGAGGGATCACGCGGCCCTTGAGCCATTCTTCTTTATAGCGGCTAGTATCATCAAAGGGATGGCGCTTGCTTTTCTTAAGGTGACTTCTTAACTGCAGCCTTATGCGAGCAGGTTCAGACTTCTTCGTTACTAGTGTTGCAGCAATTTTATAGAAACAGACTGGGCACGTTAGGTAATACACGCCGTCAGTATACTCCGGTTTAAAAAATGAGTGTGCCACCGCAGGCGCTGCTGGTTGGGCAATGCTACCCAAGCGATAGAGATTTTGCCGCGCAATTTCGATCTGAGCCTTGCGTTTGAAATTTTGTTGCGCAGGCCGTGCCCGCTTAATTTTTTTTCTGGGTTCTTTTTCATCACTCGAGTCAGCAGCCTCTTCATCGTCTGATGAAGAATTGCCTTGTACCTTCTCCTGCCAATCATCAAAGTTGCGCTCAAAGTCATCCACATCAAACTCAACCTGTTCCGATGAACAATCCATTTCTGCCGAATCATCCTTTGCGTCCATAGCCTGAATTGCATAGCTTGAGAGCAACGCGCATAATAAAAACTTCATTAGACAGGTCTCCTTTTTGCGTTTGGATTAATGATCTAAAAATCTAGGCAGTGGATGGGCTAAGAATCAAGAGAATGGGGGATGTGGTGTTTTTAACCGTGGCATTTGTTATTCCATCCGATGCTGTCCCAATAAAAATCAATGGATAATCAAAGCAAGAAATTATCCACTTAGCAAGGTGTTTTTTGGGCTAATGATTAAAAAAATAGTATACTAATTATAGTGGCTATTTTTGAAATGATCCTGATATCTACAATGGGATTTAAATTGGCAAAATTTAATCCAGAAAAAACAATTTTCCTTATCGACGGCTCCTCATTTTTATATCGCGCCTATTATGGCCTGCGCCCATTGCACACATCCAAGGGCGTTCCGGTCCAGGCCGTTTATAGCTTTTGCCGGATGATTCGGCGCCTTGTTGATAAATTTGGGATGCAGTATGTGGCCCTGGTCTGGGATAGTCCGGGCAAAACAACGCGCCACCAAATTTTCCCTGAATATAAAGCAACGCGCCAAGCAGCACCAAGCGATCTATTCACCCAAAAAGATAAAATTCTCCAATTTGCCGATCTCGTTCAGATCACACAAGTGAGTAAGTCTGGCGTGGAAGCTGATGATCTCATGTTCTCTCTGGCTAAAGATCGTTCTGCGGCAGGAGACATTGTGGTGTTTGTCACTTCCGATAAAGATATGGGGCAAGCGCTGAGCGATTCAGTCTTCATGTATGATGCCTTCAAGGATCTGATCGTCGATACTGCCACTTTTGCAGAAAAAAATGAATTTCCCGTCGAGAAGCTTCCCTTCTATTTTGCGCTTCTTGGCGACACTTCTGATAACATTCCTGGTGTGCATGGCATCGGCAAAAAGGGTGCGCAGGAACTCGTGCAGCAATTTGATTCGCTCGAAGATCTCTATGCGAATCTCGACAAAATTAAGAAACCACGCACGCGCAGCGCGCTCGAGGAAAATAAGGCTAATGCCTTTTTGAGCCGTGATCTCTTTTTGCTCCACTATGAACCGACCAAGCTTGCCAAAGAAGATTTCCTGTTCAATCACAGCGATTGGCGTGAGGCATTGCCACTCTTTCAGGAACTGGAATTCAAATCCCTGATTGATGAAATTGATGGCAAGGCGCGGGAATTAACCGTTGCAGATAAAATTGAACAGCTGAAAAAATATAATTTCAAAGCAGTTGCCACCCAACAAGATCTTGATGAACTGGTGGCAGTCCTCACCGCAGCCGATAGTTTTGCCATGGACACCGAAACGGATGGCGTGAAGGTGTTCGATTGCAACTTGGTTGGCCTCTCATTTTGCGTGCAAGAGGGGACTGCCTACTATGTTCCCTGCGGCCATCGCACCCCTGAGCAAACCCTCAGTTGCGACACCGTGATCGGAGCGCTGCGGCCTATTCTTGAAGATGCACAGAAAAAGAAATATCTGCACAACACCAAATTTGATCAGTTGATCCTTTTCTCAACGCATGGCATTGAGATGAAGAATATCGTGATGGACACCATGATCGTTGCAAGCTTGATCACCAAAGATTGGCAGCGCATCGGCCTCAAGCGCCTTTCTGAATATTATCTCAATGAATCAATGCTCACCTTCCAGGAAGTGGTCAAAGATAATAAATACAAAGATTTCTCTGAAGTGCCTCTTGAGCTGGCAACCTACTATGCCGCCAACGATGCGCATCAAACATTCCGCCTGGTGCCAATTTTTGAAAAAGAGTTGGAAAAAGAGCATATGAAAACGCTCTATGCCACCATCGAAGATCCGCTCATCCAAGTGCTCTATGCCATGGAAAAAGAGGGCATCTATCTCGATACTGCGCAGCTTGCCAAGCTTGGTGAGCAAGTGGATCTCGAATTGAACCAGATCGATGCGCAAATTTGCGCCATCTTGAATAAAGGACGGGGGCAAATAAACTTCAATTCGCCAAAACAAACACGCGAATTATTGTTCGAAACTCTCGGCCTGCCACCAGCAAAGAAGAGCGCAAAGGGCGAATATTCCACCGATAATGAAGTGTTGGTCGAGCTGGCCAAGCTGCATCCGATTCCCGGATTGATCATTACTTATCGAGAATTATTCAAATTAAAAACAACTTATATCGATGCATTGCCTGAATATGTAAGCAAAAAAACCGGCCGAATCCACACGAGCTACAATCAGGGCTTAGTGGCAACCGGGCGCCTTTCGAGCTCAGACCCGAACTTGCAAAATGTTCCGGCTGATCCATCGGGCCATGGGATTGAAGTTCGCGCTGCCTTCAAGCCAGAACCAGGCCACATATTCATCTCAGCCGACTACTCACAAATTGAGTTGCGCGTGTTGGCCCACCTTTCTCGCGACACGCATCTCGTGAATGCCTTCCTGCAAAAGCATGATATTCACCGAGAAACTTCAGCGCGCCTCTTTGATGTGCCACTCGATAGAGTGACTCACGAACAGCGTCAGCTGGGCAAGCGCATCAACTTTAGTATTTTGTATGGACTAACTCCTTATGGTCTTTCTAAGGATCTCGATATTCCATTCAAGGATGCCAAGACCTATATCGACAAATATTTTGCCCAATATCCCGGGGTTTCCCGGTGGATGGAAATGGTGGTGCAAGAGACCAAAAAGAATGGCTATGTGACCACGCTTTATGGCCGTCGCCGCTATATCCCTGCAATCTATGAGCAAAATAGAGTCCTTTATGATGAGGCAAAACGGGTGGCAATCAACACCGTTGCCCAGGGAACGGCGGCAGAAATTATGAAAATTGGGATGATCAATCTGCACCAATCGCTGGCCAAACAGGGGCTCGGAGCCAAGATAATTCTCCAGATTCACGATGAGCTGCTCTTATCGGCACCACGAGAAAATGCTGACCAGGTTGAACTTCTGGTCAAAAAGGAATTGGAATCAGTCGTCAATTGGCACGTTCCGCTGATGGTCACAACCCGCCAGGGAGCCGATTGGAAGGACGTTACCAAATAGCAGAGTGATTTGACTTTTAGTGCCAGTTGGGCATATTATTAAGTATAGAAACAACGGGAAAATGCGAGACTAATCTTAAAGTTAGCAATCCAAATTCTTTCAAAGAATCTAAAAACAAATCCAAGGGATGATCCAGTATGGCAACCAGTAAGGCCGGCGGTTCAACTTCGAACGGTCGGGACAGTGCAAGCAAACGGCTTGGCATTAAATTATTTGACGGTCAGGTAGTTCAAGGCGGCGAAATTATCGTTCGTCAACGCGGTACACGTGTCCATCCGGGCAAACAAGTTTCTCGCGGCGGTGATGATACTCTATTTGCTACCGGTCCAGGCGTGATCAAACACCACTATGGTTTGAAGGGACGCAAATACGTGTCCATTATTCAGATCTAGTGCGATTCGCAAATTGATTGCACATTCACGCTAATAATGCTAAAAAAAACCGAAGGTTAAGTAAGAATCACACCATGACGGCCGTATGCCTGGAGAGTGTTTATGAATCGTCACGCATCTATTGATTTCTTAAAATATCGCGGATTAACAGCTGCTTTTTCAGTAGCAATCCTCGCTGCATTTGCGGCATTCTCCATCTACAATTATCAACATCGCGGGTATGTATTTTCCTATAGTGTTGATTTCACCGGTGGAACCCAGGTGTTGCTGAAATTCGATCAGGATGTCAGCGGGGCACAGGTTAAAGACATTTTGAGCAAGCATGGGTGGGAAAATGTTGAGACTCGGGATTTTTCCGGTCGCAATGAAGTTCTGATCCGTGTGCAAAAATTCTCTGCCGATGCCAAAGGCTTGGGCGAAGAAATGCGCTCTGCACTCGCAAAAGAGTTGCCGGGCCGTTCAATTGAAATTTTGCAAAGTGAAGCAGTTGGTCCTGCAGTGGGCGAAGCCCTCCGTTGGAAATCGGTTTGCGCAGTCTTGATTGCGCTTGCGTTTATCCTTCTTTATATTGCTGCACGATACTTCTCAATCCCATTTGCTGTTGGGGCAGTGGTTGCCCTCTTTCATGATGCCTTGGTGATGCTTGCAGTATTCGCCTTTTTGGATCGTGAAATTTCTGTGAATGTGATCGGTGCGATCTTGGCAGTGCTCGGTTATTCGATTAACGATACTATCGTTATTTATTCCCGAATCCGAGACAACATGAAAAAGATGGCCGGCCAACCGCTCGATCTGATTGTTAATACCTCCCTGAATCAGACATTACGCCGCACCTTGTTGACCAGTATTTCGACTGGGCTCACCGTTGGTGCAATGTTCTTCTTGGGTGGTGAAGGATTGCGCAACTTTTCATTAGCGCTCCTTGTTGGTATTATTTTTGGTACATATTCTTCGATCTTTATCGCAAGTCCAATCATGATGATGTTGGACCGCAAATAAATCGTAAAAAGACAGAGTGCGGGTCTCTCTTTCTGAGATCCGCCTCTAAATTAAAATTTTTGAGTTTGAATTGTTGATTGTATCTTTGTGTGCTTGCTATGTTTAGCGACGCTTTGGGTAATCTATTTTTCCTGTAATGAGCATTTTTGTCTGTTACACGCGGTATAATGCCGTATTTCAGTTCTTTTGTATCTCTTTAACTCGTTCTTTTCTATGACAAATTCATATATAGATTTTTTGGGAGTTTTTATGTCGGTTTCATTGTGTACGTCTTTCATTGATGTGTTAGGGAGAAAATGGTAACGAAGACAAATCCAGATGCAAAAAAAATTGCATCACAAGACGCAGATAACGCGCCAGAAGAAATGGTAACTCCTCCTGATTCTCTCGTTGGCTTGCCTAAAGATGATGAGTCTGAGGTTCGTCCTACCCGCGCAAGAGCAACTTCGCAAGCGCCGCGCAGAGCACCACGAAGCAGTACCACCACTAATTCACAGCAAGATGCTCGTCCTCAGCCGGAATCTCGTGAACCTCGTGAATCCCGTCCTCAGCCGCAGCAACGTCAGCAACAAGCACCGCAAAAACAATATAATAGTCGCCCTCCAGTACCAATGCCGGGTGATCGCAACACGCCACTTGAAGAGTTTACGATTGCAGATTTGAGTCTCTATGCTCGCAGGCTTGGCATTGTTGGTGCCGGTCTTATGCGCAAAGATGCGCTGATTGAACGCATGAAATTCATCGAACAACATCCCGATCTAGAAATGGAAGTGATGGGTGTTCTGGAAAAATTACCCGATGGTTTTGGATTCTTGCGCTCTGCAGCCTATGACTACGTTTCGGGCCCAGATGATGTCTATGTTTCCCCATCACAAATTCGCCGCTTTGGTTTGCGCACAGGAGATACTCTTAAGGGTGTTATCCGCAAGCCAAAAGAAGGTGAAAAATATTTTGCGCTCCTTAAAGTGAGTGAAGTGAATGATGAAGATCCAATGAAGATGACGGATCGTCATAACTTTGATTCATTGAGTCCTATTCATCCGCGAGAAAAATTTAATCTCGAATTTGATCAAAGTGCTATTGCAACACGCATCATGGACCTATTTACCCCCGTTGGTAAAGGGCAACGTGGTTTGATGGTTGCGCCACCAAAAGTGGGTAAAACATTACTCCTCAAAGAAATTGCACTCGCATTGGTTGCAAATCATCCCAACCTGCATCTGATTGTCTTGCTCGTTGATGAGCGACCAGAAGAGGTTGCGGATATGAAACGTACGGTCAAGGGTTCATCAGCAGAGGTGATTAGTTCTACCTTCGATGAATCTGCAGAACGCCATGTACAGGTTGCAGAACTCGTTATCGAGAAAGCAAAACGCTTGGTCGAATCGGGCAAAGATGTGGTGATCTTATTGGATTCTCTCACACGCTTGGCACGGGCCTATAACACCACTGCGCCAGCATCAGGCAAAATTCTGACTGGTGGTATCGATGCGCACGCATTGCAAGCGCCAAAACGCTTCTTTGGTGCCGCACGTGCAGTTGAAGAGGGTGGCTCATTGACCATTCTTGCCACTGCGATGATTGATACCGGTTCTCGCATGGATGAGGTGATCTACGAAGAATTCAAAGGTACGGGTAATATGGAAATGCATATGACGCGTAAACTTTCGAATCGTCGTGTGTATCCTGCATTTGATCTTTTGCAATCAAGTACTCGCCGTGATGATTTGCTTCATACGCCAGAAGATCTTAACAAAGTCTGGGTATTGCAGAAATTCCTATCGGGCATGAATACCATCGAAGGAATGGAATTCTTGATTGAGAAGATGAAGAAATCGAAAAATAACCAAGAATTTCTTGATGCAATAAACAAGAAAACTGGTCAATAAACTGAAATTAAAAAGGCCCCCGAATTTCTCGGGGGCCTTTTTAATTTATAGTTGATTCGGAATCTTGATTGTGTGTGAGTGGAAAATCAATAATTTTTTCGCTACCCATGGGCGTCTTCATCGACAGATTTGTTTCTCTTCGATATGCAATTGGCCTACCCTTACCTTCAAGTTCTCGCAGATATCTGGAAGGCTTGAATTCTGAACTTTGCGCTACTGCCACGAGCACTGAAAAGAGATCATGATTATTTTCATCACGCTGGATTTTGAATGTAATTTCATCGGCTGGCGGAAGTGTCAGCTCCTTTTGGGGATGTATAATGCGCACATAGCGACCGATCTTTAGATAAAAATGAAGCTGTGTGCATACTTGTAGGCAGTGTGCATGGCTAGGGTCTGCGTCTGGATATGCGTGAAGAAAACTTTGCTGTTCTTTCTTGGTGGCAGGACGTTCATTAGCTTGAAAAAAAATGGAATAATCAGCTTGTGCAATCCCATCATTGTAGGCAAGTTCCATTTCGGTCTTTCCGGGAGTCAGTTTAAAGTTGGAGTGCTGTCCATAATTTGGATGGTCTAAGTAACAGACGAACGGCGATGACCCCTCTCTACTAAACGCATTTTCGAATTTGAGAAGAACTTGTTTGTCCATGCTATAAACTGGCAGCGTGCAAAGTATGCTGCACAGCATGCTCAAGAACAATTTTTTCATGATACTATCCTCTATGGATTTTGTTGTTTATTCGTGGAGATATCCAAGCTCATATCAGAAAATTTCCCTTGCAGCGCTTTATAGTTCCCCACAAACGCGATCATCGCACCATTATCGGTGCAAAATTCCGCGCGGGGACTAAAAAACTCTTTCCCTTTTCTTTGTGCAAAATCGGCGAGGCGTTGCTTGATATATTTGTTGCATGCCACTCCGCCTACGAATGTGAGCGCCTGAATTTCAGGATGTTCTTGGAATGCGCGTTCTAATTTTTGTTCAAATATATCGGCAACGCAGACAAGAAATGAACTGGCAACTTGATTCTTGAGTTCTTCAGAATCATCGAGCAGCTGCTTTTGCACTAGATTAAATTTTCCTTGCTTGACCAAATCATAAAGCACTGCAGTTTTTAACCCAGAAAAACTAAAATTGAGTGTATCTTTTTTTGTGCGTGGATAACCAAAGAAATCTTTAAAATTCATTTCGCGTGCACGTTTTTCAATCTCTGGACCGCCAGGATAAGGCAGGCCAACAAGCCGTGCAATTTTATCGAATGCTTCGCCCGCTGCATCATCAACGGTGTGACCAAGCATCTGATAATCGCCAAACCCTTTAATCACATAGAGCGCAGTATGTCCGCCTGATGCGGTGATGCACATGTGCGGAAAAGGAATATTGGGATATTGCAGGAATGCTGAAAAGGCATGGCCTTCAAGATGATTAATGCCGATTAATTTTTTCTTCTTTTCCCATGCGAGCGCTTTTGCAAAACAAAGACCCACGAGCAACGATCCAGGCAATCCCGGCCGGTTGGTCACTGCAATGTTAGTGACATCATCGAGCGTGACTTGTGCCTGATCGAGCGCTTCCTGCACAATCGGATTAATTTTTTCCAGTTGAGTGCGCGATCCAATTTCTGGCATCACGCCGCCATGCATGCGATGCTGCGGTTGCGAAAAAATAGTGTGCGAAAGAAGTCCTTGCCGTGAGGAGAAGATTGCTGCGGATGTTTCATCACACGAAGTTTCGATGCCGAGCGTTAATTGATCTGGTGTTTGATCAGCAATTGTCTGATTCATTGATCCGCTTTCATTGATTGTTATCTTAACCGCCTAGGCTGTTGGCGCAATGAGTGCGCGGCCATATTCAAACTTCACCTGCTGTTCTTGTGCCGGTGCATGCAGTGCATCTCTATCGAGTGCTGATAGGAGAAGCTCATTTGAATAATCGTATAATTTGCGACCAGTCATACTATCATTTTTAACGCGGATTGTGGGTAACTCAAGAGTGCGGCCACCATTCGGTTTGTCGATGCATGCGGGATCATAGTAGACAATGATTGCATTATCCGGAACGCGCTTATTGTCTGGCAAGAAAATTTCTGTGATTTGCCATGCGCAGGATGCTTGTTCATTTCTGGCTTTGGTTGCAGCATCAACTTCTTGAATTTTCAATTCAAAGAGTTTGTAGGTGCAATCAGGATTAACGCACAAATGGCTGATTAGATTGGGTGATGTGCCTGGTTGTGCAACGGCTTCATGTGAGATGTCTGTGGTGACTAACAGATAGAAAACATCTTGTCCCCGTTCGCGCGGAACCGTGAAGGTTATTTTTTTTGATTCTTTATCGGTATCACATTTCACCTTACGCCCACCGCAATAAACACGTACGTGCGGCATGCCAGAAATGGTGTTCGTTTCATACGGGAATTGAATGGTGCCCATCATCAACTCTGATGCGCAAAAGGTTTGGCTGTTGGTAATAATCAAGCCAAGAACGAAAAGAAAAAGTTTGTTCATGACTTTCCCCATATAGTTAGAATAGTGATAAATAGTACCCAAACACCATACTTGAAATGTTGTTTTTTTTCAATTCCCACGTCGTCCCTAAAGGACCTAGATCTTGTTACTGTTTCAAAAAAATTAGAAGCCTTATTCCCCGACCCCGTTCGCCCTGAGCGTTCTGAGCTTGACGAAGGATCGAAGGGTTCTTGCGAACGGAACTAGAAAATTTGCCTGTAGAGGGTGCTAATGTTACGCTTGATAGTATGAAAGTTATCGCTACCAATAAAAAAGCATTTCACGATTATGAGATCCTTGATCGCATGGAAGCAGGGATTGTCCTTTCCGGGGATGAGGTAAAAGCCATCCGCTTGGGGACCATTTCGCTCAATGGCGCCTTTGCCACTCTCCATGGGGGCGAGCTCTATTTGATCAACTGCAACATTACGCCCTATGAAAAGGCGTATCAGAAAACCAGTGATGATCCAACCAAGCGCCGCAAACTGCTGCTCCATCGCAAAGAGCTCAATCGCCTGATCGGCTTAGTTGCCCAAAAGGGGATCACGCTCATTCCGCTCAAAGTCTATTTGAACGAGAAGAGTCTGATCAAGGTTGAGATTGGGATGGCCAAGCACAAAAAGGCCGAGAGCAAGAAGCGAGAGCTGCGCGAGAAGGACATTAACCGGCAAACTGAGCGAGAGCTGCGTGGGCGGGATTAAGCATAAGCCTTTGACAAGTGGGCTCATAACAGGGTAGTTTGAAGATAACAAATCATTGAAATATACGGGGGCGTACTGGCTTCGACGTGGTGTTGATGGTCAGGAGAGCATGCCGAGCGTTTACTGAGTGCTCGTTAAACAATTGGTTAAAACAATAAATGCAAGAGATAACACTCTTGTTTCTTTCGCCTAGTTCGAAAGAAAACTTGCCTAATTAGACGTGTCTGTCAGTCTGATTAGCTCGTATAATAAAAGATAGAACTCCCAGGTGAGGTTACTCATAATTGTAGCCTGGTGCAGTATCACAAATATGACTTTCATACCAATTTGTGTCTTTGAGATGGTATGAGAGAATAATCGAAGACTAAGCATGTAGTGCTTTTGATTTGCAGCGTTACGGACATGGGTTCGATTCCCATCGCCTCCACCAAATTTTGCACAGCAAAATTTGCCCTGCGAAGCTTGCCGAGCCGGAATGCCTGGATAAGCGAAGCACGGGCCTGGCGCGGACATTTCTGCAATAAAGGACATCTATGAATGGCATTGCAAAGAATAGCTCTTCCCTGAGCAAATATATCGATTTTAACGATGATTACCTGTCTAAAATTCGCCAAAACAAACTTGATTTAAGCTTGCTCGAATCGATAATAAAAGAGGCGACTGGTTACCAGGCGTTAGATTATACTTTTAGAAGTCATTCCTATAGAAGTCCTTTATGGGGTGATCGTGAGTACAAAGCACATTTGTTTGATTGGTTGCCTGAGATAAAGCAGCTGTTGGACGTAGAACTTAAAGATAATCCTCTCAAGATTGTTAGATTTCACTACATTTCGGATTCGGGACAGAAAACAGCGATTATTTGGGAAAGATGATTATTGAGTAGCCGAAGAAAAAAAATTAACCCAGCCCCAAGGCTGGGTTTTTTTGCGTCCACTGGGCCCTGGGGATCCGAGCTTGTCATACCCCATTTCCCAGGTTGGGAGGATTGAATTCTGGCTTATCTCAGGGTTTTTCCGAGGGGGGCTTTTGACAGACTGAAATTAATTATGCAGGCTTAAAGTAAGGACAAATTAGGGTTTAAAGGGGGTACTTATGATTAAGCCATTATTTTCTGTTTTTAAAAGATTTCACGTTCTGCTCTATCTTCCGTTGATTCTCTGTCTGACTGGTTGCGGACCGCATGTAGCGGTGACGCATACTGCGTTGGCCGATAGAGAAAAAATACCATATGGATTTCCTTATGGATCATCATTTTATATAGTATCGTCAAAAGATAATAAGCAGCTTTTTGTAAAAGAAGTTGCCAACAAAATAGCAGTAGTTCTCGAAGAGAATGAGTACATAGTAACCAATGCCATGAAGGCTAATTATTATCTTGTTTTTGATTTTGGCATGGACAGTTCTAGACACATTGTAAACAAATGGAATTATATTCCAGGTCAAACGAAAACGACATATGGTACGAGCCACAATTCTCAAGGGCTTGGTGGTACAAGCTATAATTCTGAGTTTGGGTTGACTAACTATAATGCTCACGGATTTGGTCAGACTAGCTATCAAGAACAAAGCCAAACATCTGGTACATTTGTGCCAGTGCCAACAGAAGTAACGCTGTTCACACGACACCTCACTATTACTGTTTATGATGCTTCCGATTACAGAAAATCAAAGCAGAAAGAACAATTATGGCATGCCACTGCGACTAGTACTGGGGAAAGTGCTGATCTAAGAGAAATAATAGATTATCTGTTAAAAGCCACTTTCAAAAGTTTTGGCAAAGATACGAAGAAAAACATAAGCAGTTGGTTTTCGCGCGATTAAGAATTAGGAGTTTATTATGTCTGAACAAGCATCAAGCAGATCTTCCTGGTGGATATTCATTTCAATCATTGCGGTAGTAATATATTTGGGTAACGATAATTCAAAGTTAAAAGACGAAGTAGATGAGTTGTCGTGCTCTATTAATTACTTGGAATCTGTACTTGATGAAATGAAAGAGAAGTGTGAAGACATTGAATCACGAGTTGATGATCTCGAATGGGAATCTAGGTAGTAAATAAAAAATACAAATTAGGGGATCAATCTATGAAATTCTTAGCATTAATCGTTCTATTGAGCTCATCTATAGCCTGCGCTGAAATGGGCCAGATGGTACCAAGTGGCCGTTATTTTCATTCGTATAAGCCATGGGAGTCAGCACCAGTCGGTTTAGATGAAGAAGAATATAATAGACTTAGTCATATGATAGACGCCACCTTTGGAGACAACCTGTGCTGCGCAGAAGCAGAAGCTAAAAAGATGCGTACTTTGTTGCTCGAAACAATTGGAACGCCAACTGCACGCATACTGTGGGCCGATATTGTAGAGCTGCGAACTAATTACAAAAACATGATGAAGGTTATGAAAGATAAGAGATGGGCAAAAGCAAAATTAAAATCTATGGGAAACATATAAGCACATGCCGGAAAAGCATTTGCCAATAAATGGCTCGATGAACATTGATGAACTTTTCTCCTTGCCAGGCATCTCAGACTTGGAATATGGGAGTCTCAGGAATGGGCTTACTGCACGGCCGTGGCCTATAAGGCAATTGGTTCGCTCAGGCGCTCATGGATGCCCTGAGGAAGAGGGTATAACGCCACTTCATCAGGCGGCATATAATGGTTCCTGTAAAAAAATGAGAAATCTCATTAAAAAAGGCGTCGACGTAAATGCAACTGATATCCATGGATGGACTCCTCTTCATGATGCCGTTATGGAAGGCCATACCAGAGTTGTGCGAATGTTGATTGCTGCGGGTGCCAATGTTAATGCTCAAGATATAGAAGAGCAATATTCACCACTTCATGAAGCTATGAGAATGAAGCATCGCGAAATAGCAAAAATACTTCTTGCAGCAAACGCCGATACATCGCTTAAAAATAGTGAGAATGATACGGCATTTGAAACATTTAAAAGATACCATTTTCGATAATTAAATTTTAATTTTAGTTACCTGATAAAAATTAACCCCGGCCTAAAAAGCTGGGGTTTTATGTCCAAGATTCTAATCAGAAACTAAGGTTTTAAAATCTTTGTTTTAGTGGATTCCTGTACGACCTTTTGCCACTCTGCAGGATGTCCCATATTCATGTATTGAAACACGGGGTATTCTCCCTTATCATCGGAATAAAATACGCCTGGCACCCATATATTATTCATAATTTCAGCTAATTTCACGGCAGTGAAAACGTAAGACCTTGAGCTTGGCAAGTCTATTGGGAATTCCTGTTTAAAGGATGGATTATCTGGAATAGGTCTATAGGTAATTTTTGATCCGTTACTTTGATATCCTTTACCTTGACCCAGTTTCACGGTAATTGTTGTCCCAGGGTTAATTGCTATGGTTTTTGGTAATGGCCATTCTGCTTCAGAATAAGTTAGTTCCATAGGAATAGACGATTTGTTGGTAAGCGTAACCTCATCATATTTCAATTTCCCCCCTTGATAATACATGCATTTGATTGGCTTGAACGATAAAATAGCCAATAAGAATATTAACTTTTTCATATGACCCCTCACCCTGAAAATTTAGACATATAATTCTAGCCTGCCAGACCATCTTCCAAAAAAACAAGAAGTTTCCAGGATTGATAAAACCCTCTAAACACTTAATCGTGCTATGGAGAAAGATTATTTTAAGCCCAGCCTAAAAAGTTGGGTTTTTTCTTGTGCCCAAATTTCTCATCGTCCTGAGTGAGAACTCTTTACATCTGGCCGCCTAATTCACCATGATGGATGGTGAAAAAAGATAGATCGTAAAAAAAAAGAATAGTAAGGAAATATGATGGAAAACAATACGCGTACAGCTCGAGGTCGTACCTATTCTCTACTCTTGAGCCTCAGTCTTCTCTCCGGATCTTTTTTTTCGATTCAGGGCCTGATCCTCGATGAGCAGCAGCGGAACATGTTAACTCCAGACAAAGTTCTCCAGGATCTTATGGAGGGCAATAAACGTTTCTGTTCTGGAAACAAAAAGCACAGAGCTTCATTGGTACAATTATCGCAGCAAGCAAGCCAGCAGGGACAATTTCCCAAAGCGGTTATTCTGGCCTGCATGGATTCCCGATCGATTCCAGAGCTTGTTTTTGATCAGTCTATCGCAGATATTTTCACGCTTCGCGTTGCGGGCAATGTGGTCAACGATGATATGGTTGCCAGCATCGAATATGCCACCAAGATTGTTGGTGCAAAATTGATTGTCATCATGGGGCACACAAAATGCGGTGCAATCAAAGCAGCATGTTCTGGCGGTGCCACTGGAAATATCAAGGCACTGGTTGCAAATATCAAGCCAGCCGTGGCAGAGGTCAAAGAGCAGAGCGCAGACACGCAATTAGATTGTGCTGATGATGCAACTATCAAAAAGATTGCCATACAAAATGTGCGCAACATGAAAGCGCGCCTCACCAAAGATAGCGCAGTGGTGCGGGAATTGATTGCGAATGGCAGCGTCAAGCTGGTGGGTGCATTGCACGATCTTGATACGGGTGTTGTGACTTTTATCTAAATAATTATCTATTTTGAAAGGATCACACTATGCCATATAAAGTTGGTAAGAAGACCAAAACAAAAGGTTGGCCGATTTTAAAATTTGAAAATGGAAAGTGGAGTGTTATTGCCCATTCAGCAAGTAAGGCAAATGCAGAAGCGAGCATTCGAGCGCGCCATGCCGCAGCAGGAAGGCGCAAGGGCTAAGCAGTTTTAGAGTACCATTCTCGCAATCCAATAGAAGAGTGGGATGCCGAAAATAAGATTGAATGGCAGGGTGATGCCCAATGCGAGCGGCACATAGATTCCTTCTTTTGCCTGCGGTGCGTGGGTGGACATTATTGCCGGAACGGCGATATAGGAAGCGCTGCCAACCAACACCGCAAACAATAATCCAGAGCCAACATTAATCTGCAGCAGATAGCAGAGCGCAAGTGCGCCGCAACCGCTGATCACTGGCGTGTAGATCGCAAAGGCGATGAGTGGCCAGGTGAAATGGGAAATGTGGGCACGTTGTTGGGCGATCTTGAGGCCCGTGTTGATCATAAAAAGTATGAGCATAATGGTGAATGGCCAGAGAATTAGTGTTGGGAGAGTGTATCCTTGATAGTCCCTGAGCAGGAATCCAACAAAGAATCCAAGAAATATGAAATTAATTTTCTTTGAAGACAATATTTCATAAGAAATTTTTAGGCATGATTGCACCAATGTTGAGCGTTTCACGTGTGCACTTTTCAGCAGAAGAAGGCCGCTAAAAATTGCTGGTATTTCCATGATTCCCGCGAGTGCGGACATGAAAGAATCGTAAGGAACCATTTGTTGATTTAAGAACGTGATGGCAGTCAAAAAGGTGACAATGCTGATTGATCCATATTGTGATGCGACTACTGCCGCTGTTTGTTTGTCGAGCGCGCTTGATTTTTTAAGAATGAAAAAATAAATAAATGGTAGA
>Ga0268264_10000956_pt1 | contig 29774 bp, 29 predicted proteins | sample KBSSwiS32_FD_190357 | JGI IMG/M metagenome (GOLD analysis project Ga0268264, IMG submission 190357) | Switchgrass rhizosphere microbial communities from Kellogg Biological Station, Michigan, USA - KBS Switchgrass S3-2 (SPAdes) (version 2) | ecosystem: Host-associated > Plants > Roots >...
ACGAGCTGCTGCAGTCTTTCAACATCGCCTCGAACGGTCCGGTTGCGATTGCCAACGACGGCAGCCAGTCGAACTACTCGGACCAGGACAGCTTCGTGCCGGTGGGCTCACTGTTCGTGACCCCTTTCCTGAGCAAGGTGGTTCGCTAATAACCGCCATCAGTCGGGTGGGGTGCCGCAACGGCACCCACCCTTGCCGCCCAGCCCCTCGGAGCGGCGCCGCTTAATCGAAATCTGTTAGCAACCCCCGTCTACTGCGACTTTGCGGATTACGTGTCGATCATACGTATGATCGTACGCGCAATTTGCGCGTGCTCCCGCAGCGTCGATATGAACCCACAATATCCAACGATCTCGCGGACGGTCCCAGAGGAGAAAAATTCCGTCCAAACAGATTTCTGCAAGTTGACTCTGATGTTGGAGTTGGCGTAGAAGGCATCTCTAATTGAGCTATGAGTCGCCCGGCACCGTTTAAAAAGTGATATTCGAATGAGTAGCTTTGCTCCCCACCGCCATCGCGGCACACATTCGATCTCAACCAAGGGCTCTGGAAGCGATCGAGGCTATGTGGAAGATCTCTTCAAGAGATTGGGCAACGTAGAAACAGATGTTTCGGCGTTGAAATCAGAGGTGAGCGCCATCCGGGCAACGATTCCCCATTTGGCCACAAAGGCCGATGTGATGGATGTCAGGACTGCGGTCGCTGACCTCGAAACCAGGATCATCAAATGGATCATCGCGACGGTGTTGGCCTCGGCGGGCTTGGCTTTCACCATAGCGAAGTTCGTGCACTGAAGTCGTCAGCAAGCTGCTTCGCTGATAGCCGCCCAAAAGCAGGGCGGGGTGCCGGCACCGGCCCCCACCCTTGCCCCCCAACCGCTCCGTACCCGAGCCGGCAATAGTCACCGAGTGCCGCGTTCTCACGCCGACTTCGCGACCTCCGAGGCAAACTGGCGATAAGACCGAAGCGGCCGCCCCAGCAGCGCGGTCAGCCGCTCAACATCACCGGCCTCAGGCACCATTCCATCGGTGAGGAACCGCTCACTCATCAGGCGCATGTCAAACGCCATCCAACTCGGCATGAATTTCCGGAGGTTCTGTTCGAACCCGGCGCTGTCATCGCCCGGATACGCAATAGTCCGTCCCAGAACATCCGTCCAGATCGCGGCCACACTCGCACCCGTGAGCGTGTCTGGGCCAACCAGGTTGATACGGCTGAGAGGCAGCGGCGTGGCGGCCCGCTCGCGCCGCAGGAGCTCAATCGCCGCAATCTCTCCAACATCGCGCGTATCAACCATCGCCAGCCCCTTGCTTCCAATCGGCATGGGATACACGCCATACCCGGTCACCACGTCCTTGATGGTCAGGTCGTTGCTCATGAAGTAGGCCGGACGCAGGATGGTGGCATTGAGTCCCAACTGCTCGATCATGCGCTCAACACCAAACTTGCCGGCGAAGTGAGGAACATTCACGTAGATGTCACTGTGAATCACCGACAGGTACACGAACCGCTCGATGCCCACCTCGCGAGCAACATTCAGCGCAATCAGCGCCTGCGTGTACTCATCAGCCACCACCCCGTTGAGCAGAAACAGTGTTGAGACGCCCGAGAACGCGCTGCGCACCGAGTCGACATCCAGCAGGTCGCCCTGGACGACCTCAACACCAGCGGGGAAGCGGGCCTTCGAAGGATCGCGGACGAGCGCGCGCACCTTTGCGCCGCGCTTCGTGAGCTGTTCAACAACCTGGCGGCCGACATTGCCGGTAGCGCCCGTAACGAGAATGGTCATGGTGAAACTCCTGTGTAGGGGGTGAACGTCGTCTGTGAAATGACGATAGGTCGTTCCAAAATAAAAACGAAGTCTCTAAGATGTAGACATCTCGTTCCGAAAGTGAGACAGCATGGACCTGAACGCACTCGAAGACTTCCAGCTGGTCGCGGCTCATGGCGGCTTCGGAAAAGCCAGCCGCGCCAGCGGCCGCTCCAAGGCAACCCTGTCCCGCCGTGTTTCCGACCTCGAAGAAGCGCTGGGCATTCGGCTGATTGAGCGAGGCACCCGCAGCCTGGAGTTGACCGAAGCCGGTCAGCTCTTGCGCAGCAGAACCGAAGGACCGATGCATGAGGTTTCGGACGCCGTCGCCGCCGCACGGGACGGCCTCACGACCCCGCGAGGTCGCCTACGCATCGCGGCGCCACTTCTGTTTTCGCAGGTGGCCCTCGGGCGGATCGCCGCTCAGTTCCTGACGAAATTCCCGGAGGTGCAGATCGAGGTGCTGGCGGAAGATCGTCTCGTCGATCTCGTAGACGAGCATTTCGATGTCGCCATCCGTATCAATCCACGCAAGGACAGCGCGCTGGTCGGCCGTTGCTTTGCCAGGGACAGGTTGGTTTTGGCCGCCGCGCCGTCCGTGCAGATGCCGAAGGCGAATCGCGACAAACCTTCCCGGGTTCCCGCGGTCGTCATGCCAACCTATCGCGACGGAGATATTTGGTCTGTCCGCAATGGCCAACTCAACGTTGAGCCTCAACCTGTCCTGCGTTTGTCCTCGCTCCTGATGGTCCGAGATGCCATTGCCGCCGGAGCAGGCGCGGCAATGCTGCCTCAGTCCATCATCGGTGACATGTTGGCCAAAGGCGAGTTGGTAACCTGGGGCAATGCCGGCGACGAAGTTGAGCTCTGGGTCCTCCACACCTCCCGCCGCCTGCAAAGCCCCAAGGTTCGCGCCTTCGTGGAGTTCATGTGCACCCTGTACCCAACCGGATCCTTCACGGTTCCAATTCCATAAAGGGCTGCGCCCCTACGGCGACCCTCTCTTTATGAATCGAGGGCGCGTGTTGGGCTGAGCCCCGCCTGACATCCTCGCGCCAGCCAGGCCGCTTCGCGGCCCTCAAGAGTGCCTGCGGCTATTTGTGTTCGCCTTCGGCGGGGGAGAGTGCCAGTGGTTGGGCGCGTCCCAGTGAAGGGGATCTGCGACGTCGACTGAGCACGCTCCCATCCGATTTATTTCTTGGGGCGAGAAAAGATCACAACCTTCGGGCCACGCCGGCCGACAGCAGGTTATGCGCGCAAGCCGACGTCGCAGACCCCCTTCACTATGCCGCTCGAGGTGGCTTGGCGCGACGCAGTTTTTTGCGCGCAAGCCGACGCCGCAGAGCCCTTCACTATGCCGCTCGAGGTGGCTTGCCCCCATGTGCTTCTCTCGCAGCGACGTGACAGAGGATCGCCGAGCGACCCTGCGGGTCGATGGTGACTTTCGGCACCTGTCAGCGCCCGCCCGAGCGCGTAACGTACCTACCCATGGAGCCGAGCAAAAAAGCAAGGCTCATGACTCTAGACCAACTCATCAACTAACTTTATTTGGAGAACTGATATGAAGATCGAGAACCTGGGCAAGGAACTGGACACCGAGACAATGGCCGAAGTGAAAGGCGGTATCGCCCTGACTGGCCAGGTCGTCCCCACCAACGTGCAGAGCAATGCGCTCGAGCAGGCCTTCAACATCGCTGCCAACGGCCCGGTTGCGATTGCCAACGACGCCAACCAGTCGAACGATTCGGACCAGGACAGCTTCGTGCCAGTCGGATCCCTGTTCCTGACTCCTTCCCTGGGCAAGTTGGTTCGCTGATAGCAACCATCAGTAGGGTGGGGTGCCGCAACGGCCCCCACCCTCCGCGGCTACTCACCCACGGGGGACAATGGCTGCCTGTAGGACTTTACCCACCGATGGACCAGCCTTTCAGCCATTGGCAGGATCGCCAGCAGGCAGCAATATGGCACCGTAGGTTCGGGAAAGTCCTCGTGACAGATCCCTCTACAAATCGATAAGGGCCGCAATCGCGGCCCTTTCTATGAAGGCCGTGCCCCTTCGCCGGTGGCCACCATGGAGGCAATTGCGTCGTCTCCTGCGACCCTGATTGCCACCATGAGCCGACGATCCGGCTTTTCGGCCACGAACCCCCACTGACCGGGCCGCAGGTCTCCGACCTGCCAGCCCTCACGCACAAAATTTTCGTATGCGACTCTCAGCCGATCTCGGAGATCGGTTCCCTGGCTGAGCAGTTCCTGGCGCACAGTCCGCCCCCGCTGATCGCTGACGCGCAAGATGGCGGGCGCTGCGATATGCGCAGGCATAGGCGCAACCGAAGGAGCGCCCCGCGGAATTCGTTTAGGCATGAACCGATCATGCAAGGTTTACAGCCTCTTCAGCAAATCGAAACCGAGGGGACTGTACAGGTCAATCTCGAGGAGTCCTGCGCGTCAGCGAATTAGCCGGTACGCTAGCGCCCATGGGAGCCAAAAAGCGACCGTCAACCGGCAACAGGGACGTAGTCTGATGTGTGGCAGATACATAACGGCCCAGGCTGCAGCTTTCGAGAGAGCGATCCAGCTCGGAAAGATCACCTGGAGCTTCGATATCTCTTACAACGTGGCGCCCACTCAACAGGTGCCCGTTGTCCGATTTGAGGACGGTGAAAACGTCGGCCTCATGATGCGCTGGGGTCTGATCCCATTCTTCGCCAAGGGCGAGCCGCCGAAGTATTCGACGATCAATGCTCGAATCGAAACTTTCGAGACCGCGGCGAGCTATCGGGGTCCGTGGAAGCGCAGCCAGCGTTGCCTTCAACTCGCTGGCGGATTCTACGAGTGGCATCTCGATGAGAATGGACGCAAAGCGCCTTATCTGATCAAACTCAACGACCAGGACGTATTTGCCTTCGCGGGACTATGGGATCGGTCCGTGAAGGTAGACGGAACGGCAATCGAGAGCTGCGTGCATATCACAATGCCGGCCAACGACCTCATGAAGAAAATCCACAACACCGGCAACAACCCGCACCGCATGCCGGCGATTCTGCATCGGGAAGATTTCGACGCCTGGCTACATGGATCGGTTGACGAAGCGCGTGCGGTCCTGAGGCAGTATCCGCCGGATCATATGTACACCTACGAAGTGAGTACGAAAGTCAACTCGCCAAAGAACAACAGCGCAGACCTGGTCGAGCCGGTGGAAGTCCCGAAAGCGAATCGCGGATAAAAGACTATGCGGCTTCGCGGGCAGCAATGCCTGCGGCCATCATCATCGTAACGCGAAGTCAGGTTATGCGCGCCAGCCGGCGCCGCAGACCCCCTCCACTATGCCACTCGAGGTTGCCTGCCCCCGGGGTGCTTCGCTCATGGCGATGTGACATTGGGACGATGCTAAACCTCCGAGCTCCTATTAGATAAATTGAATGTGCCTTCCATGACCTGCACGCAGCGGCCGGCGACGGTGGTAAGGATTGCTTCGCCTTCTTTGCGTGCCGTGACGTGCATCAGGCTCGGACGGTTCATAAATTCGCCTTGATGAATGACGAAGGCCAGGTCGTCGCGGTTGCTGTGATGGAGCAATAGGCCGGCGAGCGGTGTGGCGGCACTGCCAGTGGCGGGATCTTCATAGGTGCCGGAGAGCGGCGCGAACATCCGCGCGCGGACATCGTCGCCATCGCGTGCGTAAACGTAGACCGAGAAGCGCTCGCGAAGGTCGGCGCCGCCGTCATAGGCGGCTTTGAAGCCGTTGAGGTCGGGCGAGCAGCGTTCGAGCGCCTGCGGAGTGAGCTCGGCAATGATGTAGGGATTGCCGACGGATGCAAGCATTGGTGCGTGCGTTGCGGTGATGATGTCGGCTGACGTAATGCCGAGGCAGGCGGCGATTACTTCGCGTGGAAAGGTGCGGCCTAGCGAGAGCGGTTGCGGAGCGGTGATCTTGCCGCCGATGGGCGTACCGTCCGTGCGTTCGATCTCGACGTCGACGATGCCGGCCGGGACTTCGAGCTTGAGGCGGTCCCCGTGCGGATGGCTCGCACATGCGAGTACGTACGCCGTGCCGATACTGGGATGGCCGGCGAAGGCCATTTCGGCAGTACGGTTGAAGATGCGCACGCGGGCGGAATTCGTGGGATCGGCAGGCGGCAGGACGAATGTCGTCTCACTCAAGTTGAGCTCGAAGGCGAGCGACTGCATTTGCGCATCAGTGAGACCCCGTGCATCGGTGAAGACCGCGAGCGGATTGCCGCCGAATTGCCGGTCAGTAAACACATCCACTGTCACGTATCGCCACTTCATGGTTTATCAGTCTCGCTCGTGTTGACTGGCATATAGCATATCTCAACAAGCTCGCGAAGAAGCGCATCAAGTGCAAGGCACCGTGAACAAGTGTTGGGGTTGTTCAAGAGTTCACTCAGTGGTTGTGCCCATGCACGGCATTGAGCATTTCTGCTCATTTAGCCCCGAAATGGCCCCTTACCGCCTCGCGCGACTCCTGCTTGAATGCGCGCGCGATGTCCAAACCCACCAACATCCACGATGCGTTCTTTAAGAACGTGTTAAGTGATCGAGAAGCTGCAGGCATTTTCCTGCGCGAGCATCTGCCCAGAGAGGTGGTGGACCTCCTCGCCCCGGGGTTGCCGGAGCTGTTACCCGGGTCTTTCGTGGACGAGGCCCTCGGACAGCACCATACTGACCTGCTGTTTCGGATCCAGCTGAAAACGGAGCAGGATGCGCTGGCCTATGTGCTCATGGAGCACAAGAGCTCACCGGACGAGTCGACCCGGCTGCAACTTCTGCGTTACATCGTCCGCATTCTGACACGTTGGTATAAGGTGCATAAACGCTTGCCCCTGCCGCCGGTACTACCGCTCGTAGCGCATCACGGACCGGAAGGTTGGACGGTGTCCTGTGAATTTCAAGATCTGTTTGGCGCCGTTCCGGCACCGTTGCGCCCTTACATGATCTCCTTCCGCCACGCACTGGTGGACTTCGCTGCGATAGAGGACAACACGCTCTCCGCGCACTTCCGGCTGCGAGCCTTTCTGATGGCTTTGAAATATATCCTTCGCCGCGACCTGGCCGAGCGCCTGGAGGTTGTGCTCGCCGAAGGAGCGCGGTTGCCTACAGTAGATGTCGTGCAAATCCTCGCTTATATTGGCAAGGGCCCGGTCCCGGTCAGCCCTGAGGCGCTGCGCGAAGCACTACAACGTTTGATGCCCGATCACGCGGAGGAGATCATGCAAGGTTTCGGTCAGCAGTATTTCGAAGAAGGCATCGACGTCGGTAAGACCGAAGGCGAGGCGCGAGCGCTGGTGCGTTTGCTGGAGAGGCGCATTGGCTCTGTGTCAGAGACCTTGCGTGCGCGCATATTTGCTGCCGATCTAGCTTCCATAGAAGCTTGGTTCGATCGTGCGATCGAGGCGACTGAGTTCGAATCCGTTTTCGACCGCAACTGACCGCTCGACGATCTCCTTGTACATTTCCTCGCGCATGACAGCCCCAAAACAAAAAGCCCTCGGCAAGAATCCCTGCCGAGGGCTCGATGTTCTCGCGCGCAGCGAAAACCACCCCCAATGGCTCCGGGTCAAACGCCAGCCGAAACCGAGAGCTCAGGGGTTGGCGCTACATTGCGTACCTATATGTTTGCGTTGATTGAATCTGCATGCGGCGCTCCAAAATCCTGCAGCCGCGCAGGCTACATCTTGAAAAGGGAATGTCAACGGCTAAAAAGCCGCGTCGCTGGCTGTCAAATCTAAATTCCGTCTCCGATCCCGCCTGTTGCTTACTTCGCAAATCGCGTGTGAGTGCTGCGTATGGTCCTTACGTACAACGCGCACGTGCGCTAACAGTGACGTAATGAACACGCATGAATCTCACGGCGGCGTGGATGGTTGCGTCGGCGGAAATTTCATAAAAACAGAAAGTCGAAAGTTGACGCTGAAGTTGCTGCAGGCGTAGAAGATCGATCGAGGCCGGTGGAGAGGTTGAGTTCAGGAAGTGGCGGAGACACTGTGGAAGATATCCTGAAAAGACTTGGAAACGTTGAGACTGACGTCTCCCAAGTGAAATCACAGGTGAGTGCCATTTTAGCAACGATCCCTCATCTGGCCACGAAGGCTGATGTCTCAGCGCTGGAAACCGCGATCATCAAATGGATCATCGCAACGGTGTCAGGTACCGCAGGTCTGGTTTTCACTATTGCGAAATTCGTGCATTGACATCCCGAAGCGGATTATCGCGTCGGTAGGGTATCGTTCTGCCCCTGCCTTCTTGAGATACGCATTCCGGAGTTGAAAACGGAGGTTGGCGCTATGCGACATACATTGCCCCATTTAGCCACAAATGCCGATGTGGTGGACGTCAGGACCACGGTGGTTAATCTTCGAGTTCAGATGGATGCGCTCGGAACCAGGATCATCAGATGGATTGTCTCATCGATACTGGCCTCATCCGGCCTGGCTTTCGCCATCGCCAAGTTCGTGCATTGAGGTTGCGAGCGACTCCGGAATCTCACATCCAATATGCCCGACAGGAAGTATCGACAAACTCGACAGTGTTTGAACTGCAGTCTTCGAGAGGAGCGAACCCTCACGGAACTGGAGGCAGCTTTCGAACACACCCGATTGTGGAGGGCGCGCTGCCCCGAGTGCGGCTCAGCGAGTTCTCGTGCAGGAACCAGTGAGGTGCCCGCGCTGTCCGCCGCACAGCTCGCAATTTGGGCGACGACACGAGATCTCTCGTTCCTTTCCCAGGACGAGGACATCCTTCTGGCGCGCCCGGAGTTGTGGGCGCTCTTGCTCGAGACGCTCGATGATGCTCGAACGCTGAAAACCAAAAAGAAGACGTTGTTGGGTGCCTTGTTCGTTATCGTGTTCGATGAGCTTCGCTCGCCACGCCACGATCCCGAGCTCATCCGTGCGGTAGCCATGGCGCTCCGAGCACGACAAGGGCTGATTACTGAATTAGGAACGCGTCACATGCCCGGCACCATCGCGCGACGCGTGAGTGCCGTTATCGCATCCGGGGATCCGCCCTAGCTCCTCCTGAGCCGAAACCAACAGCGAGGACTTGGCGTCTCCGCGTTGCACGCGCGTCTCTTGCGCAGCGCCAGGGATGGCCCCGGGGCAATCCCGAATGTCACTCAAAGACCTTGGCTGGAATCACCCCGACTGTCATGCTGCACGACTTCGTTCGGCAGGGGGAGGTTACCAACATGGAGAGAACGGGCGCTGAACGTGGCCTCGGCTATCTTCGCGAGGTGATTGCGCTCATCTGGAATGAAGCCGATCGGTTCGTCAAAATTCGCCTCGCCTTTGCTCTCTTGCTGACCCTCATCGCTTCTGCATTGATGGGTCTTGGGCCCGTCGCTCTCAAGCTCGTGGTCGACCGGTTTGCGGGCGACGTGAAAACGTCGGCAATTCCGGTCGCCGTTCTCATCGGCCTGTACGTGCTGAGTCAAGGCTTCGCGCGCTCGGTGGGGGAGATCAGAGCATTCTTCTATGCAGGAGCCGAGCAACGGATGGTTCGCACCCTGAGCGAGCGTTTGTTTACTCACGTACTGAAGTTGCCACTGCGCTTTCACCTGGACCGGCAGACGGGTGCTGTCACGCAGACATTCACCAATGGCATGCAGGGTTATCAGCTGGTCTTGCATACCCTGATGTTCGGCACCTTGCCGATAGTAATGGAACTCGCAACGATCGTCGTAGTTTTGAGCCGCCTCGATCAGCCGGCGTTCCTCATGTTCTTTTGTGGAGCGATGGTTAGTTATAGCGTCGTGTTCGCCTTCGCGGCGCGCAGAACCCAAAAGGCCGCCAAGAGTGGCTCGGCAGCTCAGATCGACACAAATGCCGCCATAACCGACAGCATCCTGAACTACGAGACAGTGAAGTACTTTGCGGCCGAATCGGTGGTTCAGACAAGTGTTCGTGGCGCATTGGTGCGGACAGAGGGAGAGTGGGTACGGTTCTCCCGGCAGTTCGCCGTTAATGGACTGTGCGTTGCGGCGCTCTACACGACATTTCTCGGCGTGACGGTCTTCTATGCGGCGCACGAAACCGAAGCCGGCCGGATCTCAATAGGAACCTTCGTATTGATGAACACCTACATGCTGCAGATTGTGCGGCCAGTCGAAATGTTGGGGTCCGCGGTCCAGACTCTGTCGCATGGAATAGCCAATCTACACAGGATGCTCGAATTATTCCGCGAGAAGTCCGAGGAGTTGGATAAGGGTGACGCAACGCCCCTGACGGGCCCGGGTGCACTGGAGTTCTCAAAGGTCAGTGTGTCTTATCAGTCGGACCGGGCGATTCTCGAGGAAGTGAGCTTTCGGGCGCCCGCGGGTAAGACGTTGGGGATTGTCGGTCATAGCGGATCCGGGAAGTCGACGATCGTGCGCCTGCTGACGCGATTGATCGAGCCAGATAGTGGGCAGATTCTGCTGGATGGCGTTCCGATCCCTGCGATCTCACTCACTCGCCTGCGTGAGTCGATCGCGGTTGTTCCGCAGGATACGATTCTCTTCAACCAAACCATCGCCTATAACATCGCGTTTGGGAAGGTCGGAAGCACGCGCGAAGAGATTGAGGAAGCGGCCCGTCTGGCGCATCTACACGATTTCATCATGACGCTGCCAGACGGTTATGAGACCCGCGTTGGAGAAAGGGGTGTCAAACTCTCAGGCGGAGAGAAGCAGCGCGTTTCCATCGCAAGGGCGGTGATCAAGCGGCCCACCATTTATGTGTTTGACGAGGCCACATCATCGCTCGATACGCGCACGGAGAGGGAGATCATGCAAAATCTCCGGGACATATCTTTCCACAGCACCACGCTCGTGATCGCACATCGACTTTCTACGGTCGTATATGCGGATCATATTGTGGTACTGGACTCGGGCATTATCGTTGAACAGGGTACTCACGAAGTGTTGCTGGAAAAAAACGGACGGTACGCAGCGCTCTGGCACGCGCAGCGGCAGGCGAAGTGACCGAAACCCGCAGCGCTCTCGCTCGCGTTGCGCCTTTTGAATGATCGGTATTATGGTAGCCGAGCTACGACGAATCCCGCCAATTTGAGCTTTGGCGGCTGATCGCCGCCATTTTCCTGCCGGACACGCGCTGGCGAGCGCTGGGGAGTGATCGAATGAGCAACCTCTATGACGAAACGCACCGGGCATTCCAGGATCGGCACGATAGCCGCCGCCTCGCAGACCGCCTGGAGTCGCTGTCCCATGCCGAGTTTGATCCCAATGATCGCGACTTCATCCAAGCCGCGAGCCTGTTCTTTCTGGCAACCGTCGATGAGCGTGGCCGGCCGACGGTCTCCTACAAGGGCGGCGCGCCCGGCTTTGTCCGCATCACCTCAAATAACGAGCTCGTCTTTCCGGTGTACGACGGCAACGGCATGTTTCTATCGCTCGGCAATATCAGCGGGAAGTCCGATGTTGGAATGCTGTTCATCGACTTTCAATCGCCTCGTCGCCTGCGTATCCAGGGTACGGCGCGTGTACTCCCGACGAGCGACGATGCAGCGGGTCGTTACCCGGGCGCTCAGTACATCGTGCGCGTTGTCGCTGAGTGTATTTTTGTCAACTGTGGACGCTATATTCACAGGCTCGACGAGCGCAAGCTTTCACCGCACGTGCCCGATGAATCTGGCTCGCAGCCGTTCCCCGCTTGGAAGCGGTTGGATGTAATTGCTGATACGCTCGGCGAAGAAGATCGCGCGGCTGTCATGAAGGCCGGGGGCACACTCGCGGTTGCCGACTATCCCGGAGAAGATCCCGACGCCGGGCGGTGAGCGCAGGCAGCTCAAAGTCCGAGCTCTGTTCGGCTTCCTCACCCAAAGTGCGGTAATGCAAGCGCGCGGGCATTCATTACCGCATAAGCAGCCCTGACCCGAGAAGGGTCTTCTTCGCCACCCACTGTTGGGAACACAAACTCGTTCCCGACAGCGAAGTCAAAGCCTGTGGCGCGCTGACGTTGCCTGCACCCGTTGAATTGCCGCCGTTCCCGGAAGGTGCACGGGAAGCGCCGTTGTTTGTTGTGTACCAACAAGTCACGATGAGCGTGTTGACTTTGCGATGCTGCTGTATCTAGACTCGTCGCGTCGTCATGGTAGCGCTCACATAGAATCTTAATGGACTGAGCTCTATCCCTCGAGTTTGGATCACCGTGCGCACATCGCCACTTCGAACAGGAGGTTTGTCATGAATTTCCGCCTGATGGCCGCTGCAGCGGCCAGCGTTTTAGCACTCTCCGGTCCCGCGATTGCAATTGAAGGATCAACCAGCGCATCCACCTTACGTGCGCTGGGGGCGCAAGTCCGATTGCGCATCGGCACGGCGGCCGTCCCGTCCGACTTCAGCGACCCAACTCTGTCGCAGATCACGGCCGAACAGTTCTCAGTCCTCACACCCGGGAACGAGATGAAGTGGCAGGTCGTCGAGCCCCAGCAGGGCAACTTCAACTGGACCGGTGCCGACAACCTGGTCAACTTTGCCGAGGAGCACGGTCAGCGTGTGCGAGGTCATACGCTGGTCTGGCACAACCAGTTGCCGAACTGGCTCACGCAGGGCGTCAACAACGGCACGATCAACGACTCTCAGCTGCGCGATCTGTTGCACCAACACATTACCACCGAAGTGCGGCGCTATCGCGGCAGAATCTGGCAGTGGGACGTCGTCAACGAGATGCTCGCCGATTCGAACCCGTCGCAGGTCAAACCGACCGACTTCTGGATCGCCCACCTCGGCACGGGCATTCTCGCCGACGTGTTCCGCTGGGCGCATGCCGCCGACCCCGACGCGATACTCTGCTACAACGACTACAACATCGCCGGTGAAGACGGCAGCAACGCCAAGTTCAATGCTGCCCTCGCGTTGGTCAAGAGCCTGCTGGCTCAGAAAGTGCCGATCGACTGCGTGGGAGATCAGGGGCACCTCGATCTGCAGTTCGGGTTCAATCCGATCCTCATGACCCAGGATCTGCAGGCCTATGCCAATCTCGGCCTGAAGGTCGCGATCACGGAGGCGGATGTCCGCACGTTCGTCGAGACGACGGACAACAACCAGACTCCGATCGTCTCACCTGCGGACCCGACCCCCAGTCACACGGCAAATCCCGCAGCGGCGGATTGGTATAACGGGATGTTGCAATCGTGCCTGGCTGTGAGGGCGTGCATCTCGTTCACTGTATGGGGCTTTGCCGACGCGGAGTCGTGGGTGCCAGGCGCTTTCGCGGGTGAGGGTGATGCCGATATCTACGATGTGAACCTCAATCCGAAGCCGCAGTACACAGCTTTGCAGCAGACCCTGTCATTGGCCGCAGGGGCTCCGAAGCGCGGCTCACCGCATGGCGACGACCACGATCATGACCACGACTGAAGGCGCGCCCCCGGCCCGTTTCAGCTGATAGCGACGAGAACCGTGCCGCCGCCGATGTCGGGCGGCGGCACGACTCGAGTTTGCCAGCCCGCGAGCTCGAACACTGTCGCCAGACCCGCGCGAGCGGGTATGTCACACGATCCCGAAGCCCCCAAACTCGAGGTGAGTTTCCGCGGGCCACAAAACTCTCATCGAAGCTACGGCAACTCCGCCCTGCCGGATTTGCATCACCACGTAAAATAACGCTGGGCGAATCGCACGTGCTCAATCACCGTGTAACGCGCAGTCGTGTTCGGACGCTGTGCGTAGGAGCGCTTTGTCGCGCAGTTATCTCACGCTTCCGAGGACGGTGCCATCGATAGAAAGACCGCAAAAAACAGCAATTTAGACGTTGACTGAACATTATTGCGGGCGTACAAGGACCGCAAACTCAGGCTGGAGTCAGCTCGCTGCACGAATTGAAAGTCCGATGGATGTTTGAATGAAAAGCCTTGCCTCGTACAACCATCCCGGCAGAGATTCGCGCTCGAATGTTGATTCTGGAGGCGGTGGAGGCTATGTGGAAGACATCCTGAAACGATTGGGTGCCGTTGAAACGAACGTTTCCGAGTTGAAATCGCAAGTGAGCGGCATATTGGCAATCCTTCCTCACCTGGCGACGAAGGCCGACGTCGCGGATGTCGGGACGGACGTGGCGCAGCTGAAGGGCGAGATGTGGGCGGCCATTTCGGGCCTGGAGACACGGATCATCAAATGGATCGTCGCAACGTTGTTAACTTCCACCGGGCTGGCGTTCACCATTGCGAAATTCGTGCATTGAAGCAGATTTCATAGCCCCGCCAATCCGCGTAGTCACCTGACGTTCATAATAGAAGTCACCAGTCCATTCAGGGTGCCATAGGGCCCTCTGCGCATGACCCTCGTTGCGCGCTGCATATGGCATGTATGCCCGTACACGCAGTCAACGCCGTGCCAACCGCTGCGTTGTGCAGAGTGACCGCAGACAATGGAGAGGATCATGCGACTCGCAACTGCACTCGTGGTGACTGGCTTGATCAGTGCTTCTGCCGCCTTGTACACCCCCAAAGCGGAGGCAGGAGTTTACATCGGCATTGGAATTCCAGCCCCGGTCGTTGTTGCCCCTCGCGTCGTTGTTCCAGTCCCAGTCGCTCCTGCCTACTACTATGGGCCGCGCGTGGTCGTCGGGTATCCACGAGTTGGTTATTACCGCCCATATGGTTGGGGATACGTTGATGGGTGGCGATATGGGTATCGCGGGTACGCTCACCCCGGTTGGGAGTACGGTGGCAGGTATCACTATCATCGCTAGCGCTCGAAAGTCAGCACAGCAAATATCTTGCCGGCGCGTGACTGAGCGAATTCCTTGTTTCGCAGCACGAGGTTCGCTTCGAGAGCGACCGTTGTAAGCTCATCCGGTGAGACCAGCCGCATCGATGGCGTGAGGCGTTGGAGACTGATGAATCTCGTAGAGCTGACCGATGGCATGCTGTTGGAAGGCAGCTGCAGAACAGTGTGAAATGTTCCGCCCCGCACCAACATGGACGCGATCTTCGGAACGACGCAAGGGACATCAACATACTCGAGTACCAGGCCGGCGTGAACGAGATCGACGGAGCTTGCAGGGATTGCGTCCGTCTGGACATCCAGCGTCAGAGCTCGAAGACCCGGGAGGCGGGATTGGTGCCTCTTGAATGTCTCGGCCGTATAAGCAGGATTGATGTCAATTGCCAAAATCCGCTCAGTCACCACCGGATCTATCTGATCGAACCCGTTCCCACCCGCGCATCCGAGAACGACCAGAGAGCGTGGTCGGTGTCGGGTCAGCGTTGCACCGAAGAGCTCTGATAACAACGCGCTCTGATCAACTTCCGGGGATCCCATGTGTCCCTCATAGTCGGCAAGCGGAATGGTCAGCCATGGATTTGTAGACACCAGCGATCTCTCATGGAGGCTCGGCTGCAGAATATACCGGCTGCTCCACGGAAATATTATCTTCGACGAGAAATGCCCGAACGTGCTCCCCGAAGTAGCCAGGCATTGTCGAGATGACACTGCATCACGAAGTGGCCACTTCAAAACGGCGAATGTGGCTCTCGACCCGATCCGACAAACTACACACTCTGCTTTCGTATGATGAAGCTATTTCAGTCTGTCGTCTGCGTCATCGCTCTGCTCGGAACAGCGTGGAACGCACGAAGCGCAGATGCGCCGAAGTTGAATCCTCCGCCCAGTGGTTGGAACGGCGTGCACGCCTTCGATTTTGAAGTCGGCAGCTGGAGCGTTCACCATCGCGTCAAGCGCGCGACGGGAGACTGGTTTGAATTTGAAGGGACGTGCACCACTCGACTGCTCATGTCCGGCGCCGGCAACGTCGAAGAACATGTATTCAACAAGCCGGAAGGCACGACGACCGGCGTGGGACTGCGTGCCTACGACCCCAAGACAACCCAGTGGGCAATTTGGTGGATCGACGGCCGGGATCCGCATGGCGCTCTCGACCCGCCCGTGAAAGGCAGGTTCGAGGATGGCATCGGCACATTTATTTCAGAGGGCATTTTGAACGGCAAACCTGTTCGAACCCGATATACATGGTCAAAGATTACCGCGACATCAGCGCACTGGGAACAGGCTTATTCCTCGGACGCGGGCAAGACTTGGGAAACCAATTGGTACATGGACTTCACGCGGATCTCGTAACAGCGTTCTTCTCAGGGGCTCGCAGTACGCCCCGTAAGACAGGTAATGGCGGCGCGTCGCCGGGCCGTTGTTAGTCGAGATTCTCCACGAGTGACGAGGGGGGCGCGAGAGCGCTATTCCCTCGCGCCCCCGCAAACTTACTTCTTATCGAAGACCAGCGTGTCGTTTCCGCTCGCGCCGGACGGCTGCCTCCCTGTGTTATGTACCGTAAGCACTTTCCCGTCCGCTGAGACAGTGCGATGCACATGGCCGACTTCCTTGCCGCCAGACTCGAGTGCGAAGTCCCATGTGTTTGCATTCACTTTAGTGGCACGAATGCTGTCGATTCCCTTCTGACCGGTGACTTTCTCATCTTTGCCATCGCGGTACTGCACCTTGAGTGGGATTTCCTTCCCGTCAGAAGCCGTCATCTTCTGCTCGAGCGTGTAGACGCCGTCTGACTCGGTGTAAACACGTGTCGCGGCCTTCGGCGCCGGGCCTGATGTGAACTTGGATTTCTCAACATTCAGCGTCCAGGTCCCAACGATCGGATCCGCTGCGAATGCCGAGCTGGCAGCGAATGCAAGGCAGAGAAGCAGGAGCGCAAGAGGTTTTCTCATGATCGATTCCTCCCCTGATCTGTGTTGTCAATATTTTGTGCACTGCACGGAGGAAGCCCGCGCAGGGGATGCCATAATGCACCTCGATTGGCCGGAGGACTACTGTTAGGAGTGCCTGAGTCCGGGCGCGCGGTCCGTTGGTTCAGACATCGCTTGTTGAATACCCGCCTATGCCCGCGTCAGTTGATGGCGTTCTCGAGCGTTTTGGCGACCTTGCCTGCGATTTCATCCTGGATCTTTAGCTCGTTGTCCAACGGTCGATCGTAGGTCTCGGACCAGACAACGTAGCCATCGTCGGCGCGAATCAGACGTGCCGCGACTCGCAGCGTGTCGTCCGATTTGCGGATGCTGCCGTCGAGTACGTAGACCACCCCCAGAGACTTCGCGATGTCGGCAACTTGGAGTTGCTTACCTTTGAAGTAGAACGACGACGTCGGGCCAGGTACGCGCAGACCGGGAATCTTGCTGAGCCGATCGATGAGCTCCTCGGTCATGCCATCGGCGAAATACTCCTTTTCCATGTCCTCGGTCGTCAGATCGAGGAAGGGCAGCACGGCGACGGATTTCGGGGGAGCGGAGCCCTGCGTCGCCGGCGCGATGAGCGGTACAGTGGGGGCCGCCGCCGGTGTGGCCGGTGCGGTGCGGAGGTGGTCGCCGCGGCGGAACAGGAAGGTGAGGACGAATGCGAGGCACAGGACGCCCGCGGCGATGAGGATGGCGCGGCGCGTATGAGCCACTGCACTCACTGGCGTCGCTCCAACGTGGCTGGTCGAGGTGTTGGGATGCGCGGAGTGCACGGACAACGCGCTCGCTGGAGTTGACGCCCTGACCGACGGTGAGGCGGCCGAATGCGACGCCGCCGACGGCGATGCGCCCGATGGCGATGGGGCCGCCGCCGACGTGGTCGATGGCGATGCGACCGCCGGTGACGTGGCCGAAGGCGATGTGGCCGAAGGCGATGCGGCGACCACGGGTGCGAGGTCCTCCACGCGTGCGGTACTTGGCGCCCGCCTACCGTCCCCCTCAAGTGAGTCGAGAGGCCCGCCGGGCTCGTCCACCCACAGCCCCACGCTGGCGACCATCCTATATCCCAACCGCGGCACGTTCGCGATGTATGTGGGCCGCTTGGGGTCGTCCCCCAGGACCCGGCGTAGCGAGGCGACGGCCTGATAAACGGAGTCGGGAGTCACGATAACCCCCGACCAGACCTCGTTGAGCAGATCCTCAATGCTCACCACCTCGCCCGCACGCTGGGCGAGACACAGAAGCAGCCGCATCGTCCGCGCCTCAACGCGGACCGTTTCCTCGCCACGCGAGATTTGACCGATGGCGGGGTCAACCCGCCAGGCACCAATGCGAAGCGGCACTGCGGTCAAACGATCCAAGCGGAACACCCGGGTTTCATGCGTTTGTAGCGGACATTCAGAAGTTTTCAGTTTGTTTCAGCAGAAGCTCAGGACTCTTCGTGCCTCGGATGGGCATGGTACCCGGCGCCCGACAACCCGGGCTCACGGAGTCGCACATGATTCGTCTCACCGCCGTCCTGGGCCGCCCGGCCCTCCTCGCCACCCTGGCCCTCACCGCAGTACCGCTCCAGGCGACTACCTACACGCTCGAACCGGACTATACCCAGGGCGTATTTCGCTGGAACCACCTTGGATTCTCGAGTCCCGCAGCGCAGTTTGCTCAGGGGCAGGGAACCCTGGAATTCGACGCAGCCGATCCCACCCGCTCTTCCGTAACGGTCACCATTCCCTTGAGCACGCTCTACACCGGCGTACCCGGATTGGACGACCATTTCCGTTCCAGTGATTTCTTCGATACCGCCAGGTTCCCGACCGCCCGTTTCAAGAGTATCCAGGTCGAGAAGGGGGCGATGAAGAATCAACTCAGGGTCAAAGGTGAACTGACCCTACATGGCACGACCAAGCCGGTGACCCTCGATGTCACCATCGTCCGCATGGGCACGAATCCGAGGACGAGTCTGCCGACGGTCGGGTTTGATGGGATGACGACCCTGAAGCGATCTGACTTCGGGTTGGGTAAATACGTCCCGCAGGTCAGTGATGAGATCGAGCTGCGCGTGATCAGCCAGGCGGTGGAGGCGAAGGCGTATGCCGCATATCTGAAAAAACAGGAGGCAGAGGAAGCGGCGGAGGCCGCAGCAAAGGGCGCGGCGCAGAAATAGAAAGCCCGGGGTCTTGCACCGATCCGGGTCGCCGGCAACTCATCTACAGGTTGTGTGCCAGGGGCACCACTTCAGGCGCAAGGTCGGGGTACTCTGCCGCGATCTTGGCCGAGATCGAATCGTCCATGCATCCGATCACCCGCCCGATCTCACGCTTTATGCGTTTGAGCTCATCAGGAGTTAACTCCTGCTCCAGAGCCGGCAGCGTGCTGATCAATCTGTTGCCGCACTCCACGACGATGGCCATCAGTTTTTGCGCCGTCTGTCTCGATATGGGCATAAAGCTCCTCAACGCCACGCAATTCGGAGGACGTTCGTGTTTCTCAATTTGCAGGTGATGCAGCAGCCGGGTTTCGCTACCGACCTTGCTTCTGCCGCGGCCCTTACGCCGAGGCGGCAGTCTCGCAAAATTGCACGCGCTCTGCCGTGACATCGAGGTCGGTGTTGATTGCAGACAGCTCCACCTCGCTCTCGGCATGCAAGGCACTGACCCCGCAAGCGAGATTACGGCCACGCAGCTTCGCCTGATACAACGCCTTGTCGGCCAGGCTGATGGCGCGGCCGAGTGAGACATTGAGCGATGTCCCCGGCAGCGGAAAGCTTGCGTATCCAATGGATACCGTGCTGTAAATCGTTTGCCTCTGCCAGAGAATCGGTTCCTGAGCCACGGCGCACAACAATCTGCGCGCGGTGTCTTCGAGCTGAATCTCCGACATCGGCGGAAGGACCACCAGGAACTCCTCACCTCCCCAGCGCACCAACGTATCGGCGGCGCGTAAGGCCGCAACGAGTCGTTTGCCGATGCATGCGAGAACGTGATCACCTGCCAGGTGACCATGCTGATCATTGATGCGCTTGAAGTGATCGATGTCAATGATCAGAACGCTGCCTTCGAACTGGCCGGTACCCCGCTCGGCGAGAACGTGCTCGTTGAAGAAGCGGCGATTGGGCAAGCCAGTGAGTGGGTCATGCTCGCTGTTGTAACGCAGACGTTTGTTGGCTTTGCGGGCGCCTCGGAACGCCCAACCCAGGGTCACACAGAGCGATATGGCCAGCAGTGCGACGGTCAATACCAACTGTTGATGCATCCGATCCGTGTTCAGGGCCGCGCTTTTGATCGCGTTGTCCCGCGTGAGCAGATCGATCTGGCGAGCTCTGCGCTCGGCATCGAATTTCGAGGACAATTCCGCGAGCGACTGCTGCCGGACCGTCGTCATCAGCTGATCCCGCATTTGAATGTCGCGCCGCAGGACATCTACGGCGCGCCAGTCATGAGCCGCCACGAGTGCGTCCGCATACTCCCGCAGTGAATCTTCGGCATCTACAATATTCGAGCCATCGAGCTCGGACTGGATTTCCTTCTCGACCAGGCGCGTACCTTGTCCCACATGACCGAGACCGATCTGCGCGATCGCGATGTTGAATCGGACCGTCTGCTCGAAGCCGTTGTGGCGGATCCTGGGTGCCAGCGCGAGCGCCTGTTGGGAGTACCTGAGAGACGTGGCGAAATCCTTCATCTTCAGGTAGGAATCGCCAAGATTGATATACGTGATCGCCAGCAACTGCGCACTGCCGATTCTCTTTGCGTGGGTGAGTGCTTCCAGCATTGCGTGCAGCGCCGCAGATGGATCCCCGCGCCGGCCGAGGATATCGCTTTCGTGCTGCAGGATCGGCACGAGGGACGCCTCGTCATTGATTTGCCGCGCGAGCTGCTTGGCCAGGGTGAGTTGTGCAGTCGCCCGGTCGAAGTTGCCGATGCGCAAAAGAAACTGGCTGGAGGTCAGCAGCGTGTGAATCGCGTAGGGTACGTTTTTCATCGCATACGCGAGGTCCAACGCGCGCTCGAATGACGACATGGCCTCCTCATGTTGGCCGAGGAAGCGCAACACGCAGCCACGCAGGTATTCAAAGCGATAGTGATCGATATCCGAGTGCAGACTGCGGGGATCAATCGCGTCCAGTTCCGCCTTGGCAACAACGTAGCGGTCGCTTTGCCGGAGAAAATAGGCCTGCACCACGTGACGTGAGAAATCTGCGGCCGAAGAACCCTTGCGCGCAAGCTGCTGCAGGCGCTCGAGCGTCTGCTGTGTTTTCTCATCCTGTTTGCTGTCCACGTACGCAAAACCCCGGAGGGTCAGCATCTCTATCTCCGCCTCCTCACCGTGGATTTGCGGCTGTAACAGGTCGAGTGCCGCGACCGAGGCCTCCGGATCAAACCAGCCCAGCTGCTCGGCGTGCTGCATCTCAGACGCGATGGAGGGGTTGTCGGCCTGTGCGGTTGCGATGCCTCCCAAAAAGAACAGGCAGGCCAACCAGGCGTTGGCAAGCCTTTTCATGGATTCGCTGGAGGGTCGGGAGAGGCGGAAGGGGACATGGCCCTTTATGGGCTAATCGGCGGACCGGTACAGTGATGGTCATCGCTGTTCGGTCGTGACGCGCAATTGTTACCGGTGCACCGTGATGTGGCCGATGTTTCGGGGGCCGTCGCGGGGTGTGACCTCGCTCACATTGCGCACCGGCTGCCGCAAAGCCCGAGCGTACAAAACTACGGTTCTGTCGCATCGGTCAGCTCGAGGACCGACAAGTTGCACCTGAGCGGCTGTAAACGTTTTCAAGTTGATCAGGGGCTGCGCCCATACGGCGACGTTCTGTCTAACGGTTTCGGTGGCCGCGCTGTGTCGAAGCACATGGAAAGAAACTCGCTTTTGCTTCAGGGATGCACAGCGAGTCCGTGCGACGTTGACATACTTGCGCAGGAGGTACTGGACGGCATCTGCGCTCAAATGACCGCCGTGGACACTGGGGAAAAGTGCGGACCCATCGACTCGCCCTTCCTTCAGCCAGACGCGCAAGATGTTCTGAGTCTTTGTTGAGCTGGACAATCTCCGACAGGCGCAGACCCGTTTGCACGGCGAGCACCAAGAGCGCCCGATCCCGCCGACCCACCCACGTTATCGTATCGGGTACGGCAAGGAGCTCCTCGATCTCTTCGCGGGTAAGGAAATGAACCACTCTCTTGTCATGAAGTTTAGTGGGGATTAACAGAATGCGCTGAATCTGAGCGCTGTAGGCAGGCTCCTCGAGGGCAACAAATCGAAAGAATGAACGCATGGCGGTCAAGCGCAGGTTGCGAGTGCGTGCTCCGATCGAGCGACGACTCTCCAAGTCGTCGAGAAATGCGCCAACCAAAGATGAGTCAATTTGTCGCAGCTCAAGGTTTGACGGGTGTAATCTTCAGGTGTCGCTGCGTGAACTGCAGCAGCAGCCGGAAGGTGTCTCGGTAGGAGGCAATCGTGTGGGGACTCACATTGCGCTGACGAATCAATCGTCGGGTGAAGAAGCGCTCGATCAGTGCAGGCAGGGTAATAGCGCCTTCATGGCCTGTGCTCCTGGCGCTTCTCCAAGCGACTCGTGGCGTGCCCAAGGAGTTCGGGGCATGCGGACAGATACCAATAGGTATCGCGCACGCAGACATGGCCCAGCTAGGTTGAAAGCACAGGGAGTATGAGTTCAACTCGCTCCCCGGATCGATAGCCGTTCAGCAGCGTCTGCACCGCAAATCGGTGCCTGAAATCGTGCAGACGAGGACCGTTGTGAGCCGATGGAGCTCTGAGTCCGGTTTGCCGAGACAGTCTCCAGAACACCGCGTACACGTTCTGAAGCAACAGTTGGCCTCCACGTACCCCGACGAAGAAATATGGACTCCTTGGCGGGTCGACGTGAGTGTCTCGCTCTCTCGCATATCGTCGCAGAACCGATCGCGTGGTGTGACGGACAGGGACCAATCGCGTCTTACCGAATTTGGTATCGCGGATATCATGACGCCAGACTCTAAGTCAACATCCTTGCGCTGAAGGTTGAGGGCTTCGCTGATCCGCGGGCCGCTGACGGCCAAAAGGCAGAACAGACAATGATAGGTCCAGCGACGTAAACTCTTTGACGGAGCGAGAGCCAAGGCGGCGGTCAGCAAACCGCCAATCTCCGCGTCGGTATACGGGGCGGCTTGCGACGAACTGGAAATGGCAGAGTGCCGGATGCTGGAACCTCGTGGCGAAGATCTATGTTACGAAGGTAATGCGCAAATCCTCGTACATCCGACAGGCGAAGTGACCATGTAGCCCGCCGGTCCGTGGGTTGCATAGCCCACTCGAGTGCGAGCTCGCCGGTCACAACTCTCGCGCGGCGTTGCTCCATGAACGCGATGAAACGACCGAGGCGTTGCTCTGGCTGAATGAACTTGTACCCGAGTCCACGGCGCATCGAGATGTAATCGGACAGTGCTGAACGTAGTGTGCTCATTTCGCACCTCCCGGCCAGCGCAAGCCAAGGGCACCCGCTCGCAGCAGATGCGTTGCCAGGCTATGTCTGAACAGGTGAGATCCAAGTCGCGGCACATTAATGCCCGCGCGAATGAGAGCGCATTTGGCGATCACGGAAACGTTCGATGCCGTCGAGAAGCCTATGTGGGGCGCCAACTCGCGCAGAAACACACGGCGGCTGTTGCTCGTTACGGGGCGCCCGTTTTGTAGGTAATCGGCAAGAGCAGCACCACTTCCGTCGGCAGCGGCATCTGAGATCGCTTTCTGCCCTTGCCTCGCACAGTAAGTTGACCCGTAAGCCAATCAACATCATCCAAAGACATCGTCGTAATCTCGTGGGCCCGGAGAGCGAGCGTGGCCAACAGCAGCACGATGACAAAATCTCGTCGTCCAAACGCGGTGCGGAGGTCAATTTTGACTCGACTTACCTGTTGCACAGTCGGATGACCGGGCACCGACTGCATCCGCCATCTCCTGGTCGAAGATACCGCCGTCGAAAGATCTGACTCAATAAGTCCCTTGTGTTGCAGGTAACGCATGAATGCTCTCAGGGTCCAGCACATCGATCGCGCAGATCGTGGGCTTTGATCGTGCGCGCGCCGCACAATGAATCCCGTAATATCTGCCGAGGTTAGCTTCGGAAATGCCAGAGAACCCTTGAGACAAAGTCCACGCAAGAACAAACGCAGCGGCGGGAGGTGTCGAATAACGGAAACCGGCCTGAGTCCACGCTCTCGAAGAAGGTAAGCGTTGAACTCGTCTTCGATTTGTTCGTGTTCGGTCCGAGGACTGAGTCGCGGTGGTGGTATTAGATCCAACTCCCGAAGCACGCAAAGAAATCTCCGCAATGCGGGCCGATCGGAACAATACGGGTGTCGATGGCGCTGCCCAAAGCGATGATACTGCTCCACTGTTCGCTCGTTGACATCACGCGGACCCATCCTTGCGGGCGAGCCAACGGCTATAATCTCCGGCAACGCGCAGGTTGCGCCAACCGCTCTGCTGACAATGCCCCTCCCTGAGTAGTCGAGCGGCAAAGAGATCCAGGAAGCCACTTAACGGCCCCTGGTGAAGATGGCGCAGATTCTTGGGATGATGGAATAGGCGGACGTGGACATGGGTCTCTCCTTTGCATCAAGGTGCGAGGAGAGCGCATCAAACTGTGCCGAATGGATGTTCCGCAAACCTGATGCAATGCCGCAAGAAATGAAGGGGGTTCGGCATAGTCCGGGGCTCGGCATGAATAGACGAGATCAAAACTGTCTGGAGATTCAGATCGAAGAGATGTGTTGCGCACAAGCCGACGCCGCAGCCCCCCCACTACGCCGCTGCTCGCACCGCGTCCCCGCAAAATGGCCCTCCGCCCAAATTCGCTCTGCTTCACTCCCTCACCCCCGACCGCGCTCGCCAACAAAGTGCTGCGAGCCTCGGTGCGATTTCTTGAGCACCTAGGCCATTGCCATCATCTTCTTCGAAATCTTTGGACGTAACCGCTCCGTATCTCGTTTCCGGAAAAACACGATTGACTCGCTATAAGTACCACGCGATCCCGGGCGCGCAGCGAAATCCATTTTGAAGAGCTCGAGATCTTGTACGCGATCCAGCTCGAGTTCGATTCCATAGGTTGCTTCTGTCGCGAGTTGTGTGACCGCTTCAACCATGTCGAATCGCCGGAGTACTTTGCGCGTAGTCATTTCGTAAAACATATGCTCTTTGCTGACCACCAGGGCGATGACCCCACCTGGCTTCAAGACGCGCTTCATTTCGCTCAGTGACTGGCCCAGTTTCTCAAAGTACGCAGCAGTCGGCTTTGCCTTTGATGTGCGCTCTCGCTGTGGCAACATCCAATTTACCAGTTCAACGACGCTTTCCGGCAGCGGCCCGGTGTTTGCAGGCACAGCTAGAATGCTTCCTACGATTTGAATTTCGCACTGGTGTATGGCCTTTTCGCTCATCAGACCTAGCCCCATAAGTGACGCAGCGCGGCTCCTTAGATATGTTTCTCGCCCAGACGCCGCTGGCAGGTACGGAGGAGACGTAACAATCGCATCGACTGACGAGTCTTCCAGGGGCAGCGACGTGCAATCACTCACACCGACTTCCACTTGTCCGTAGCGTGATACGAGTCCGCCGTCGCGCATGGCCCCCCAAGTATCCAGCTTCTTGACCATATACCGCAGTTGCCCGACAAAAACTCCGTACAACGATCTTTGGCCGACTTCCAACGCAAACCGATTGTCGCCCGTGCCCATCCATCTGAGTGAAACTTTAGTAGCCAGGGCATGGCTAAATGACAGCCGGAAAAGAACCCTGGTATCTTCGTCGCGACATGCAGCGATGAGCTGCTTTATTACCGTAGCTTCCCTTTCGATTGTCGAGACCATGTCTGGTGGCAGCCTTTTGGGATTCCGCTCGAGAAGAAATTTTGGCAATCTGTAAGGCTCGACATCGAGCAATGAGCCCATTCCCAAGCTCTTTATTGTGCTCGGCAAGCGCTTGACCGCACGTTGAAATTTCCTGAGATCCAAATGCCCGAGCAACACTTTCGAGTGCGCTATCAATGCGGAAAGCGGGTCGAGATCAAACTCGAGCGCCTTCATGCCCATTAGGGATGCCTCGACTCCAGTCGTGCCACTGCCACAATAAGGATCAAGGATTATTCCTTGATCGTCAGGGCACGCGATATTGATCAACGAACGTGCGAGCCGCGGGAAAAACTTTGCTTTGTACTTGTGGAAGCCGTGCGTGAGGTATTCGTTCTTGCGCCGCGAAATTGGCGTCAGTGGTGCCTCGACGGCGGCTTCAACGTACGGTTCTCCACACTTTACGAGCGCTTCGAGGGCGTGGCCAGTCCTGAGAGCGTTGGAAATCGCGGGCTCGTCCTTCGAATAAGCTGTCCATTCCATTACCCGAGACTGCGTTGCAAAAACGAGTACTCCTTCAATCAACGCCCAAGCGTTCCCTGTGGCAATCTCCTCTGCGCAAATGTCGGCTTCGTGTTTCATGAAAATGAAGTCCCAAAACGCGAGTCGCCTGAGCAAACGACCCGCAATTTCCGAGTCCAATTCAACGACGAATACGAGTTGACGTTTTTTTAGAAACGGGATCTGGCTGCAGCCGAGTATTTTTCGCGCCTCTGCGTAGGAAACCTCGCGAGGTTGCGTTTCGGCAAGGGCGGTGAGCTCGAGGAGCGCGAGCTGATGGTCGTCCTTGGATTCGGCGTCCCGCTTGTAAGTGAGAACTGCATGCATCTTCAAACATCCTCGCGCGCTACTCATAGTCTGTAGACGCATAGTCTACATCAATCGAAGAATTGGGGAGTCAAATTTAAGGGAATTAATGCCGATTATGCCGACCCGCAAGACCACTCCGCTCCGAGCGACGTTTGCGGCCCACGTCCGGCAACTTCGCGTCGAGCGAGGGCTTTCGCAGGAAGAGTTTGCGGATAGGTGCGGCCTGCACCGGACTTACATAGGCTCAATTGAGCGTGGCGAACGCAACGTTTCGATCGACAACATTGAGCGTATTGCAGGCGGGCTTGGTGTTCCGATCTGTCATCTGTTCAAAGAGAAGTAATGCCTCATTTGCGACCAAAGATTATTCGATTCGAAGGACCCTGTACGAATTGTGAGTATAAGCAGAATTGCGCACCGTACCTCGAATTGCGTGAACATCTCTTCAGTCATGCGAAGTTCCGGAGGACCCCAATTGCCACACCTCTGGATGCGGCTTTGGACGAGACCGTGTCGCAGTACGTGGCTTCGCTACGAACGCTCGACTCTCAAGGACTGATTTCGGCGGGCACTCTTGGCACGGCGTTGTCAGCCCTTGTTGATTTATGTATTACGGGCGTTTACACGAATGGACTGGTAGACAACAGCGCCGAATTCTTGCAGCGAGGTGTCAGATGTGGCACCGAAACCGTAGTCTTTCCTTACACATGGATGTGTCCTCTGTGTGTTGCCGCAGGCAGGCCCAAGAGCGAATGTTATTTGCCGTCCGCTCGTCGTGAATCGAAAGCCGCCGGAGCGCGCGATTACCCGCAAGTGGAATGGTTGGCCAAGCCCGGAGGACGTGCCATAGGGGACCAAGGAATACAGGTAGTCAAAGCGCTATTGCGAGCTACCCTGGCCGCGTCGAATTCGGGCGCTCGGCTCCGGGATGGAGGAGGGGCACGCGGTGAATTCGATTTGACTGTGGCAACTGATGATTTGCTGGCGTTTATCGAGGTCAAAGCAAAACCTCTAATCGCTTACCCGTTGGTTATCAAAACAGCCGCCGCGCTTTCGGAGCCGACGACACGGCACGATTGGACAGATGTGTCCATGTCGAAGGTTGAGGAGCTTTCGTTGTTTCTAGGTGCTACGCAGACATCGCTTGCGCTGTCTGTTCCGTCAAAGAAAACAATTTCTACTTGGCCATTGACGGACCTTGCCAGGGCCGTCAGTAACCCCGCCACGGTTGCGAACATTGTCGCAAATTGGGCTCAGCATGCCGAGGCGTATACTCAATGGAACAATGAACCCGACCGGTTGAGATGGCATCGTTTTGGTTGCGGAAACTATAGGTGTACTGAAGACGGCATTCGGGTGGAGAAGCGTGTCGCAAATACCAAGGAGCTTCCGGGTCTCGATAGAACTGACGACATAAAAAAGGGAGCGGCGCAGGTACTCAAGTACAGCCGGCTGAAGTTCCAATGCAAGCGACACGCGTTGAGGGCAGTCCTTCTTGGCAATACCCACGCACTTACCCACCACGATGACTATGTTTCGCCGCTGCTCCACCTGAAAGTCATTGAGGCCAGCGGACAAGCAGATCAAGCCGAGTGGATTTTTGATGCAATGATCGGTTTAACGCAGAATCACTTCAACGCCACGGATCTTGAAGCTGTCTTTGCCTTTGAAAATTTACTCAAAGAACCGACGCCCGGGAATGAAAAAGATCTTTCCCCGGGCGGGCGCGGGTGAGAGGCTCGCGATAGGCATTCTGGAGATAACTGTGGAGGGGCGAATATCGATGGTTGAGAAGTCTAGTTGCCTTGAATGTCCACTGAAAGCGGCCAGCGAAGACACCTACCGTAGTGCCGTAGCGTACGCATGATCCTGTCCGCCCATAAATAGGTGGACATGGAGCTGGTCGACTGAGCACGCTTCCATCCGATATGCGTTGTTAGAGCTAGACGAGATCAAAACAGCCTGGAGATTCAGATCGAAGAGATGTTTTGCGCGCAAGCCGACGCCGCAGAACCCCTCCACTACGCCGCTCGAGGTTGCTTGCCCCGATGTGCTTCTCTCACAGCGACTTGACCCCAAGAGCGGCAACTGAAAGTGGTGCACCGTGACGTGGCCGCGCCGACGCATACAACCGCCGAGCGTACAAAACTGCGGTTCTGTCTCAGGCGTTCGCCGAGCAATGACAGCCTCAGCGGCGTCTCGGGAGTCCCGTAAGACCATTATTGGATCGCTCAAAGGCAAACAGCCCGTGGTCCGGCACGCGCGGCGTGTGCGATCGTAGAGGCGGTTGAAGCGGACGAGCCACCCCTGCATCTGCCTTTGGGGCATCTGGCGCTCGAGCACATTCGGAATGAATTCAGCGATCGACTCGGGAAACTCGATACGTGGAGACAGCTCAGTGCCACCGCCGACTTCGCGAGTTAGACAGCGGACCCCGTGCTACTTGTAGGCGATGGCGGCACTGCAGGAGCCTGCAAGGGGCAGTACTTCGTAGCGCCGGAAACCTGCTTCGTTACACCAGCTCCGGAAGTCGGCACCGGTGAAATCGAACGCGTCGCCAAATTCGATCAACATGTTGAGCGACATCAGCAGACCAAACGTATTTTCCCGGCGGGCATCATCGATCAGATTCTCAACCGCAATGAATGCTCCACCGCTCGGCAGAGCCTCATACGCAAGCCGCACCAGATGCTTCTTCTTCTCGAGGTTCCAGTCATGAAGAATCATGCCCATTGTAATAACGTCCGCCCGGGGAAGTACGTCGCTCAGAAAGTCACCTGACACTGTCGACACGCGCGCGGCCGCCGGACTACGCTCGATCCAACGGCGTGCAATCGGCTCAACCTGCGGAAGATCAAATGACTGACAAGTCATGTGAGCATGACGCTCGGCGACCATGGTTGAGAGCAGGCCGGTTGCCCCACCGACGTCGCACAAGCTGCGGAATCCCGAGAAATCGAACTTTTCGGCCAGCGCCGCGAAATTCGCTGAAGAGATGCCTCGCATCGCGGACATGAACTGCTCGAGGCGCCCGGGATCGGCATACAGCGTGTCGAAAAACGGCGCTTCGCCGTGCTTCGTTTCGTTCTGAGGTTGCCCCGTCTTCAGGGCCGTGCCGAGATCGTTCCAATATCCAAATAGACGCGCGTTCAGCATCTCGAGGATGCCGCCCATGTAACCCGGCTGTGAGCGGTCCAGAAACCGCGCCGTTTCCGCCGTATTGCCATAGCGTCCACCGGGGCCGTCTCCTTCACGCTTCAGGAATCCCATCGAAAGCAGGCAGTCCAGGAAGTCATATCGACCTCGAGGGTGCAGGCTGAGAGCGTCACCCACTTCATCCGCAGTCATCGATCGCCCACTGAGCGCAGTGAACAGGCCGAGCTGCACGGCTGTCAGCAGGACTTTCGACGCCCAGAACCCGAAACCGCACTCCATGATTCTCGCCGGGCTGCACGTGTGCGGATCAGAAACTGACGAGCTGCCGGCTTCCTCCGCCGCCGACGCAGGTGTCCTCGCCGCTGCAGGTA
>Ga0268264_10000957_pt1 | contig 29742 bp, 29 predicted proteins | sample KBSSwiS32_FD_190357 | JGI IMG/M metagenome (GOLD analysis project Ga0268264, IMG submission 190357) | Switchgrass rhizosphere microbial communities from Kellogg Biological Station, Michigan, USA - KBS Switchgrass S3-2 (SPAdes) (version 2) | ecosystem: Host-associated > Plants > Roots >...
CGGCACCTCGGACTCCGAGATCATCGCCGCACTGCTCTCCTCCAGCGAGGGCAAGCTGATCGAGGACGCCGTCGCCGAGACGATGCCGCGTCTGCAGGGCGCCTACTCGACCGTGGTGATGACCAAGCGCGCGATCGTCGCCTTCCGCGACCCCCACGGGGTGCGGCCGCTCTCGCTGGGCAGGCTCGAGGACCGCTTCGTCGTCGCCTCGGAGAGCTGCGCCTTCGACATCATCGGCGGCGAGCTGATGCGCGAAGTGCACCCAGGCGAGATGGTCTCGCTGACTGAGCGCGGGCTGGAGACCCGCCAGGTGGTGCGGGCCGAGCGGCCGGCGATGTGCGTCTTCGAGCACATCTACTTCTCACGCCCCGACAGCCGGCTCGAGGGCAAGGTGCTGCAGCAGGTGCGCGGCCGGATGGGAGAGATCCTCTGGCGCGAGGCGCCGGTCGAGGCCGACCTGGTGATCTCGGTGCCCGACTCCGGCAACCCGGCGGCGGCGGGCTTCGCGCGCGCCTCGGGGCTGCCGCGCGACGACGGCCTGATCAAGAACCGCTACGTGGCCCGTACCTTCATCCAGCCCGGACAGGAGCTGCGCAAGCACGGCCTGCGGCTCAAGTTCAACCCGCTGCCGGAGATCGTCGCCGGCAAGCGGATCGTCGTCGTCGACGACTCGATCGTGCGCGGCAACACGACGCGGCAGATCGTCGGCATGCTGCGCGACGCCGGCGCCAGCGAGGTCCATCTGCGGATCTCGGCGCCGCCGATCCGCAACCCCTGCCATTACGGCGTCGACATGTCGACCCGCGAGGAGATGATCGCCCACAAGCGCACGGTGCAGGAGATCGCCGACGAGCTCGACTGCGACTCGCTCGCCTACCTCTCGCTGGAGGGCGTCTACGAGGCGGTCGGGACGCCGCCGGAGGACCACTGCGACGCCTGCTTCAGCGGCCGCTACCCGCTTGGCGACCCCGAGGAGGCCAACGGCAAGTTCGCGCTGGAGGACGTCGCGGTCGTGCCTGCCAGCGGCTAAGGCCTTACGGCGTTAGGTCGCCCACGATCTCAGCAGCCGGGCGGAGCTCATCGATGCGCGCGACGGTCTTCCCGGCGTAGAGGGGACCGTCATCGACCAGCTCTGCAGGTCCGTCGTCGGTGGCAGCGAGGGGCGGCAGTGGCTCTTTGCTCCCGCGCTCGGTGGCGGCGTTTGGGACGACGCGGTGCGGCGCCGGCCAGCCGGCGCCGAAGAGCTCGGTGAGGATGGTCTCGTCGGCGTCGAGCAGGCGGCGCTTGTACTCCGGGTGGGCGCGGCTCTCCCCGGCGAGGAGGAAGCGGGTGCCGGCGACGGCGGCGCTCGCTCCTGCGCCGAGCGCCCGCTCGACGTCGGCCCGCTCGGCGATCCCGCCGGCGAGGAGCAGCGGATAGTCCTTCGGCAGTGCGGCGCGGGCCTTGGCGAGCAGCTCGAGCGCCGGTTCGCGGCCGCGCACGTGCCCGCCGGCCTCGACTCCCTGGACGATCAGCGCGTCGGCGCCGGCGGCGTGCGCCGTGCGAATCTCCTCGAGCGAGCCGCACTGATGGATCCAGGCCCCGGCGGTGCGCCGCCGGGGCCTACCCCAGAAGGTGACCACGGCATCGGCGCCCGCGGCGGCCTCGAACCAACTGCGGCGGGCGAAGGGCAGCAGAACGTTGACCGCGAGCGGCCCATCGGTCAGCTTGCGGGCGGCGCGCAGCTCCCGCTCGATCGCGACGGCGCCGTTGACCGCGATCGTCCCCAGTCCGCCGGCATCGGCGACCGCCGCCGCCAGCTCGTGCCGACTCAGCCCGCCGCCCAGGCCGGCCTGGACGACCGGCGTCCGCATCCCGATTTGCTCCAGAAACGTCACTTCGCGATTATGCGGGGCGTGAATGACTTCCGCATCGTCGTCCTCGCCTCGGGCAGCGGCACCAACCTGCAGGCGATCGTCGACAGGCTGCACGGCCGGGACGGAATCCGGGTGGTCGGGGTCGGCTCCGACAAGGTCGGCGCGCGGGCGCTGGAGCGAGCACGGGCGGCGGGCATAGAGACCGCCTCCTTCCCGATCGGCGGCTACGCCGACAAGGCGGCGCGGGACGCGGCGATGGGCGACTGGATCGAGTCGCACCGCGCCGACCTGATCGCCCTGGCCGGCTACATGCAGCTGCTCGGCGGGCAGTTCGTCGCCCGCTTCCGCCACCGGATCGTCAACGTCCACCCCGCCTTACTGCCGCACTTCCCTGGACTCGACGCGATAGGTCAGGCGCTCGAGGCCGGCGTCGAGATGACCGGCGTCACCGTCCACTTCGTCGACGAGGGTGTCGACACCGGACCGATGATCGCCCAGCGCGAGGTGCCGGTGCCGGCGAGCCGCGACCGTGCCGCTCTGGAGGAGGCGATCCACGCCACCGAGCATGAGCTCTACCCCGAGGCGATCGGCATGATCGCGAGTGGCGCAGTTAGGATCGGCGGCGGCGATCAGTCCGTCGCCTCGATCGATGAGTGACGCTCCCGTAGACACCCAGCAGGCGGCCGTGAGCGACGGCGCCGTCCGCGTGCGGCGGGCGCTGGTCTCTGTGTCGGACAAGACCGGGGTCGCGGACTTCGCCCGCGGGCTCGCCGGCCTCGGCGTCGAGATCCTCTCCACCGGGGGCACGGCGGCCGCGCTGCGCGAGGCGGGCCTCGAGGTAACCGACGTCTCCGAGTTCACCGGCCAGGAGGAGATCCTCGGCGGCCGGGTGAAGACGCTGCACCCGCGGCTGCACGCGGCGCTGCTGGCGCGGCGCGGCGACCCCGAGCACGGGGGGACGCTGGAGCGCGAGGGGATCGAGCCGATCGACCTCGTCTGCGTCAACCTCTACCCGTTCGAGGAGACGGTGGCCGGGCACGAGGTCACCCACGAGGTCGTCGTCGAGAACATCGACATCGGCGGACCGACGATGATCCGCGCCGCGGCGAAGAACCACGAGGGGGTCGCGGTGGTGGTCAAACCCGAGTCCTACGACGCGGTGCTCGCCGAGCTGGAGGAGAACGGCGGTGAGATCTCGGCCGCCACCCGTCACTGGCTCGCCAACGAGGCCTTCGCCCAGACCGCCCGTTACGACGCGGCGATCAGCCGCTGGTTCTCGGCCGAGTACGAGGAGTTCCCCGAGCACCTGGCGGTCGCCTACGAGAAGGTGCTCGACCTCTCCTATGGCGAGAACCCGCACCAGCGAGCGGCGCTCTACGCGGAAGCTGGAGTGCGCAGCCACATCCTCTCGCGCGTCTCGAAGCTGCACGGCAAGGCGCTCTCCTTCAACAACGTGCTCGACCTCGACTCGGCTCGCCGCCTGGTCGAGGACTTCGACGAGCCGGCCTGCGCGATCATCAAGCACAACAACCCCTGCGGGGTGGCGATCGGCGCCGACGCGCTCGAGGCCTACCTGAAGGCGCTGGCCTGCGACCCGATGTCGGCCTTCGGCGGCGTGATCGCCTTCAACCGGCCGGTCTCCGAGGAGCTGGCGAAGGAGCTGCACGAGAACTTCGTCGAGGTGCTGATCGCGCCCGACTACGGGCACGGGGCGCTCGCCGTCCTGCAGCAGAAGGAGGCGATCCGCATCCTCTGCGAGGAGGAGCGGCGCCAGCGCGACCCGGCCGAACGCGACGTCAAACGGGTGCTCGGCGGGCTGCTGGTCCAGGACCGCGACGGCGACCCCGAGCCGCGCGAGTTGATGGAGGTCGTGACCAAGACGCAGGCGAGCGAGCAGCAGTGGGACGACATGTGCTTCGCCTGGACGGTGGTGCGCCACGTGCGCTCGAACGCGATCGTGGTCGCCAAGGACGGGGCGACGCTCGGCATCGGCGCGGGCCAGATGAGCCGCGTCGACTCGGTGCGCCTCGCGGTCGAGAAGTGCCGCGACGCGCGCGGCGAGGGCGCCGAGGCGCTGATCGCCGGCTCAGCCGTCGCCTCGGATGCCTTCTTCCCCTTCGCCGACGGTCCGCAGCTGGCGATCGAAGCCGGCTCCACCGCCGTGATCCAGCCCGGCGGCTCGAAGCGCGACGCCGAGGTGATCGACGCCTGCGACGCCGCCGGCGTAACGATGGCCTTCACCAAGCACCGGCATTTCCGGCACTAGCCGAATTCGCAATTTCGTTTGAAAAACGTTCGTTTTGCAGCGCATCTCGTACGCCTGCCACCGCTAGCGTCGTCGTGCCGCATAAGCGGCGACGCCCCGGCCGCCGGACGCGGGCCCTGCCATCACGAAGCGGGGGCTGGCGGGTTCGACTCCCGCCCGGGGCGCTAGGATGAAAGGACGTGATGGCAGGGTCTCTCGTTTCGACGGAGCCCTCGCTTCGCAATCGGCCCGCTCTTGCGGGCCGATTGCGTTCTAAGCGCCCATCTGGCGCTGCAGGCGCGTCGCCTTCTCGACGTGGCCGCAGATTTCGTCGACCGCGTCGGCGGTGACCAGCAGCTCCATGTCGGACGGTGAGATCAGCGAGGTGTCATCGAGGTCCTTGTCGATCCAGTCGAGCAATGGCGCCCAATGCTCGGAGTCGACGAGGATCGTCGGGAAAAGCTGGATGCGGTGGGTCTGGATCAGGGTGAGGCTCTCGAAGAGCTCGTCGAGGGTGCCGTAGCCGCCAGGGAAGATGACGAAGGCGCGCGCGTAGCGGACGAACATCAGCTTGCGGGCGAAGAAGTAGTGGAAGGTGAGGCCGCGGTTGACGTAGGGATTCGCCTTCTGCTTGCCCGGCAGCTGGATGTTGAGGCCGACCGAGAGCCCGCCCGCCTCGGCGGCGCCGCGGTTGGCCGCCTCCATCAGGCCGGGACCGCCGCCGGTGATCACGGTGAAGCCTTTGCTCGCAAGGCAGGCGGCCGTATCCCGGCAGAGCTCGTACCAGCGGTGGCCCTCCTTCACGCGTGCCGAGCCGAAGATCGAGACGCCGTCCTCGACATCGCGCAGGGCGTCGAAGCCCATGTCGATCTCGGCTTTGATCCGGTCGAGGCGGAGGTCGTCCTCCTCCTCGACGTCGCAGGGGGAACGGAGCAGCTCCCTGTCGCGTTTCCCGTCGGCGCCCATGGTTCTTCGCAGTATTCCTTCGGACAGAAGACAACCCGTATTTCAAATAGACCCTGATCTGGTTTGTGCACGGTAGCGCTAGCTGAATCGCCATACATTCAACATTGAACACTGAGGGTCTCGAAAGACTATGATTCTCACTAACATTACCGAATACATGGAAGGGCAAGCATCTTGGCTGACAGATGGGGAAACTTCTTCGCGGCAATCGTCGCAATGACAGTTTGGCTTGTGGGCCCAATACCGTTTGCGTCAGCAGAAGGTGGGAGCTCAATTGCTTCTGCGCCAGCGGTGGTCATCGGAGAGCAAGAGTTTGGAAATACGGCAAATGGACCGTATTTCCACGGTTCTTACCACTCCTTCTGGGGCCTTGGATTGGCGGGCGGTGACAAGGTCGTGATCGATTGGGAAGCGATTCGGACTGACATGTGGCTGCGCTTGTATCCGCCTAGCACTTCAGATTTCAATCTTGAACAGGCTGACCCAATCAAGCAGCAGCAGCCGAGCTCAAACGGTAAGAACGAGATGCGCTTTACTCCCTCTCAGGGAGGAGTATTTCCGCTTATCGTCGAGGGACGATATTCTGGAATCTACTCCTTCACTGTCTTTGTAAAACACGCGCTCACGGTTATAATGCCACGTCTAAGTAGACTCCCTCACCGAGGGGAGCTTCGCGTTCAGGTTCATAGTCCCGAAGGGACAACCATCAGTGACTCCACATTGAAGGTGAATGTTGAAGCACGTGCAGGGAGGACCTGGAAGAAGATCGGTAGTGCTCCAGTGTCTAACTCCATAGCGGAGGTTTCCGTGAAAGTTCCCCGGACGCTTTGGCACAAGCGCGTGTCTCTCCGAGCAACGGCCTTGGGTCAGTCATACATAAAGACTCACAGCAGGAGCGAGCGGGTGTCAGTTCCATAGTCAAGGGCGCTCCCCGCCAAGACTTGGCGGGCACAAGCCGTTCAGCGACTAGAACGCAGCACTGCTGCAGAAGATTGCTGATCCTCTTGTTCTTGTCGAGTCGACGACGCGACGATCAGTACCCCCGACGGGATTCGAACCCGTGCCGCGCGGCTTAAAAGGCCGCCGCTCTAACCAACTGAGCTACGGGGGCGCGTGTCTTGGATTCGGCTTTGTCTCGCCGTTTCCTCGACTTTGCTGGCTACCAGGGTAGAGCCTCGGGAGGGGTCGGCGTCGGCTCCGCTGCCCATTGCTGCCCAATCAGGAGAAGTCGGGGAGGCCCTGCTCGGGCGTCGAGGCCTCGGCGTGGGTGCGACGGGGGATGCGGCCGGCGGCGTGGGCGGCGTGGCCGGCCTCGACGGCGAGGCGCAGCGCGGTCGCCATCGCGGTCGGGTCGGCGGCGCCGAAGATCGAGCTGGCGGCGAGCACGGCGGAGCAGCCCAGCTCCATCGCCAGCGCCGCGTCCGAGGCGGTGCCGATGCCGGCGTCGAGGATCACCGGGACGGACGCCCGCTCGGCGATGATCGCGACGTTGTAGGGGTTGCGGATGCCGGCACCTGAGCCGATCGGCGAGCCGAGCGGCATCACCGCCGCGCAGCCCGCCTCCTCGAGGCGGCGGGCGAGGATCGGATCGTCGTTGGTGTAGGGGAGGACGGTGAAGCCCTCGCCGACGAGGGTCTCGGCCGCGTCGACGAGCTCGACCGCGTCGGGGAAGAGGGTGCGGTCGTCGCCGATCACCTCGAGCTTGATCCAGTCGGTCTCGAAGGCCTCGCGGGCGAGCTGGGCCGTGCGCACGGCGTCGCGCGCCGTGTAGCAGCCGGCCGTGTTGGGCAGGGCGAAGAGGCCGAGCCGGTCGAGGACGTCGAGGACCGAGCCCTTCGCGTCGGGGTCGATGCGGCGCAGGGCGACGGTGACGATCTCGGTTCCCGCGGCCTCCAGCGCCTGCTCCATCTGCTCGAGCGAGCGGAAGCCGCCGGTGCCGGCGATCAGGCGCGAGGTCCATGCCCGGCCGCCGAGCTCCCAGCCTTCGGCCCCGCCCTGGATCGCGGCCAGGATCTCGACCCTGCTGCTCTCGGCGAGCGGAATCGTGGCCCACTCGCCACGCGGGGCGACCTCGCCGTCGAGGGCAATGGCAACGCCGCGCGTCGCCTCCACCCCAGCCGCCTGCGCGGCATCGGAGAGCGTCGAACCGGCCGGCAGCTCACGCGGCTCGCCGTTCAACTCGATCCTCATCGAACGCTCTCCACCACGCGGTCGCCGGCGATCAGCTCGGCCACCGCCTCGCCGGCAAGCGGCGCCAGGAGGATGCCGTTGCGGTAGTGGCCGCAGGCGAGGACGAGGCCGTCGAGCGCGCCCGGGCCGACCAGCGGCAGGTTGTCGGGCGTGCCGGGACGCAGTCCCGCCATCGCCTCGACCAGCTCCATCTCGGCGACCTCGGGAAGCAGGCGGTAGGCCTCGCGCAGCAGCTCGTGGACCCCACCCGCGGTGACGGCGGTGTCGAAGCCGCGCTCCTCGACCGTGGCCCCGACGACGAGGCGGCCGTTGGGGCGAGGAACGAGATAAACGCGCTCGGAGGCGACGATACGCTCGCAGGGCGCCTCGCCGCCCAGCGCTCGCAGCTCCAGGATCTGTCCCTTGACCGGGCGCACCGGCGGCCGGGCGTCCTGCGGGAGCCAATCGGCGACTCCCGACCAAGCTCCTGCGGCGAGTACGACCGCGCGCACGCGCAGCTCCTCACCGGAGTCGGTGCGCACGCCGGACAGGCGCTCGCCGTCCATGACCGCTTCGCGCGCCTCCACCCCGGTCCGCACCTCGACTCCCTCGGCCTCGAGGGCCGCGAGCAGCGCGGCTGTCATCCGTCGCGGGTCGATCGCACCCTCGCCCGGAGCGTGCACCCCGCCGTTGAAGGAGGGCGTCAGCCCCGGCTCCAGCGCGCGGCAGCGGCGCGGCGCCAGCCACTCCGCACCTAGCCCGAGGGAGCGCTGCAACTCGTGGACGCGGCGTAGCTCGGCCGCCTCGTCGCGATCGAGGGCGACGTGCAGCGCCCCGTGCCGCGTGAAGCCGCACTCGATCCCGCTCGCCGCCTCCAGCTCGGCGACGAAGGAGGGGTAGCGCTCGGCTGCGGCAAGCGTCATCCGCAGCAGCTCGGGCTCGCCGAAGGCGAGCTCGCCGACCGGCGCCAGCATGCCCGCGGCGACCCGCGTCGCTCCCGCCGGCGGTGCATCCCGCTCCAGAACGACGACCCGCCCGCCGCGCCGCGCGATGCTCCAGGCGCAGCAGAGACCGATCGCGCCTCCTCCAACCACCACCGCGTCGTAACCGCTTCTCTCGCTCATCTTGCCTCCGCCGGCATTACCCGGATCAGGTCCAGACGGTCGGTGACCTCGTTGCCACCCTCTCAGCCTCTTGGGCTCCCGTACCCAACCGATGCTACTCCGTCGTGGCGATTTTCCTAGCGCTAGGAAAATCGCCACTCGCGCGATAATCGGGTGGTGAGTCTCGCCTCTCCCGACGCCAAGGGCCCGCTGCGACGCGAGCGGTTGCGCACCGCGCGTCTCTATCTCTGCTGCGAGGCGCGGCCGCACGGGCAGGACCCCGAGCAGCTGCTTCGCGCGGCGCTTAGCGGCGGCGTCGACGTCGTGCAGCTGCGCGAGAAGGAACTTCCGCGTCGCGAGATCGAGCTGGCAGCGCAAACCTTCCGTCGCCTCTGCGACGGCTACAGCGCCCTCTTCGTCGTCAACGACGACCCCGACCTGGCCCGCACCTGCGACGCCGACGGCGTCCACGTCGGCCAGGACGACACGCCGGCCGCCGAGGCGCGCGCGGCGCTCGGCCCGGACGCGATCGTCGGCCTCTCGACCCACTCCGTGGAGCAGATCGAGGCTTCGGCGGACCAACCGGTCGACTACATCAGCGTCGGGCCGATCTGGGAGACGCCGACCAAGGAGGGCCGCCCGGCCGTCGGTCTGGAGCTGATCCGGCACGCGACGGAGAGCGCGCCGCATCCCTTCTTCGCGATCGGCGGCATCGACGCGACCAACGCCCCGCAGGCGGTCGACGCCGGGGCGCGGCGGATGTGCGTGGTGCGGGCGATCCGCGACGCCGAGGACCCGGCGGCCGCGGCCGAGGAGCTGCGCAACTCCTTCGCCCCGCTGGGGGAGGCGGCGCCGGGTGGCTGACCCCGGCTCGGCCCAGCCACAAAAGCGCAAGCGGCGGGATCCGGCGAGTCCCCGCGAGCGCATGGAGCGCGGCTACGCCAAGGCCGAGGCGCGCAACCGCGAAACGCGGGAGGCGCTCGAGCCGCTGGCCGAGGGCGAGCGGCCGCTGGTGGTGACGATCGGCGCCGTCGTCTCAGCGCTCGTCGTTCTCTCGATCCTCGTCGGCTACCTCGCCGGGGCCGACGTCAACGGCGACAAACCGCGCCTTGCCCAGGCCCTGGCGCCCGCCCTGCTGATGGGCGCGATGGCCTGGGGAATGTGGCGCGCCCGCTACTGGGCGGTGCTCGGCTTCCAGCTCGTCCTCGTCTTCCTCATCTTCAGCGCCGTCTACGGCCTCGCCCTGCAGGCGGCGACCGTGACCCAGGTGCTCGCCACTCTCGCCCTGCTCGCCGTCGCCGGCACCTTCTTCTACTTCATGGTGAAAGCGATGGCGCGCATCCAGATGCCGACGCGCCTGCCAAGGGACTGAACTCCGTTCCGGTGCGCTTTTGGGACCCTATGGGTACATAAGGCGCACCGGAACGCTGCTTCTATAGGCTCAGGAACGTGGCTGACTCTTTCGACGTGATCGTCATCGGCGGGGGCCCGGGCGGCTACGTGGCCGCGATCCGCGCCGCCCAGCTGGGCAAGAAGACCGCGGTCGTCGAGCGCGACAAGGCCGGCGGTCGCTGCCTCAACTACGCCTGCATTCCCGCCAAGACCGTCCTGCGCACGGCCGAGATCTACGACCAGGCGCGCGAGAGCGCCGAGCTCGGCGTCGTCGCCGAGGGCGTCTCGCTCGACTGGGAGGCGCTCGGCAGGCGGCGCGCCGCCGTCTCGGAATCGCTCTCCGGCGGGGTGAAGATGCTCTGGGACAAGAACAAAGTCGCGCTGATCGAGGGGAACGGCGCGCTCACCGCCGAGGGCAACGTCGCGGTCGGCGACGAGGTCTACGAGGCGGGCGTCGTCATCCTCGCCACCGGCTCGGTGGCGCTGCCGATTCCCGGGGTCGAGTTCGGCGGGCGCGTCGTCGACACCTGGGGCGCCTGGTCCCTCCCCGAGCAGCCGAAGAAGATCGCGGTGGCCGGGGCCGGGGCCTCGGGCTGCGAGATCGCCTCCGCCTACGGCCGCTTCGGCACCGAGGTCGTCCTGATCGAGATGCTCGACCAGATCCTTCCCGCCGAGGACAAGGACATGGCGCGGGTCGTCGAGAGGGCCTTCAAGAAGCAGAACGTCACGATTTCGACCGGGACGCCGGTGCGCGACGTCGAAGTCGGAGAGGGCTCAGTCAAGCTCGGCTACGGCGAGGAGACGACCGAGGTCGACTACCTCTGCATCGCCGGCGGCCGGGCACCCGACGTCGAGGGGCTCGGGCTCGACGCGGCCGGCGTCAAGCTCGCCGAGAACGGCAAGGTCGAGGTCGACGGGTACGGCCGCACCTCGAACCCGAAGGTGTACGCGATCGGCGACCTGGTCAACGCGAAGGCGCTCGCCCACAAGGCCTCCGAGGAAGGCGTGGTCGCGATCGAGCACGCCGCGGCGCAGCCGACCCATCCGGTCGACCAGAACCTCGTCGCCGGGGCGACCTTCTGCCACCCCCAGGTGGCTAGCGTCGGGCTGACCGAGGCCGCCGCCAAGGAGGCCGGACACGACGTCAAGGTCGGCAAGCAGAAGCTGGGCGGCGTCGGCGGCGCAACCGTCTACGACGACAAAGACGGGCTGGTCAAGCTCGTTGTCGACTCCAGGTACGGCGAGATCCTCGGCGCCCACGTGGTCGGCAACCGCGCCTGCGACATGGTCGCCGAGCTGGTCGCGACGATGGCGCTGGAGGGCGGCTATCAGGAGCTGGCGGGGATCGTCCATCCCCACCCGACGATCTCCGAGGCGATCCCGGAAGCGGCCCGGGCCGTGGACAAGTGGGCCATTCACGCTTGAGCGCTCCCCGCGCCACCTTCTACTTCGATCTGGGGAGCCCCTACGCGTACCTGGCCGCGGAGCGGGTCAGCGGCCTCTTCAGCGAGGCCGGGCTGGAGCAGCCGGAGTGGCAACCGATCCTGCTCGGCGGCTTGTTCAAGCGCTTCGGCCGCGACTCGTGGGGGAACGGGCCGGAGAGGGAAGCGGGGATGGCCGAGGTCGAGCGACGGGCTGCCGCCTACGGGCTGCCGCCGTTGGCCTGGCCCGATCCCTGGCCGGGCAACATGCTGGCCGCGATGCGCGCCGCGACGTTCGCCAAGCAGACCGGCCGTACCGTCTCCTTCGCCCTCGCCGCCTTCCGCCAGGCCTTCGCCGCCGGGCGCGACCTCTCCGAGACCGACAACGTGCTGATCGCCGCCGCCGCCTGCGAGCTGCACCCGCGAGCGCTGCTCAAGGCGATCGAGACGGAAGGGGTGAAGACTGGGCTGCGCGAGGCGACCGATGCAGCCGCCGAGCTCGGCGTGACCGGCGTTCCATCCCTCGTCGTCGGCGATGAGGCGTTCTGGGGCGACGACAGACTGGAGGAGGCGGTCGCGGCGGCGAGCTAAGGTCCGTCGCGATGGCCGATCTCCCCGACGCCTCGACCTGTTACGAGCTGCTCGCGCGGATGGCGCTGATCCGCCGCTTCGAGGAGGAGGCGGGGCGCCAGTACCAGCGCGCCAAGGCCGGCGGTTTCCTGCACCTGGCGATCGGCGAGGAGGCGACGATCGTCGGCGTCGCCGCGGCGATGCGCGACGAGGACTACCTGATCGGCACCTACCGCACGCACGGTCACGCGATCGCCCGCGGCACCGAGCCCAAGCGCGTAATGGCCGAGCTCTTCGGCCGGGTCGGCGGGACCAGCGGCGGACGCGGCGGCTCGATGCACATCTTCGACGCCGGGCACCGCTTCATGGGCGGCTACGGGATCGTCGGCGGCAACCTGCCGATCGCCGCCGGCCTCGCGCTCGCCTCCGACTACAAGGGCGAGGACGCGGTCACCGTCTGCATGTTCGGCGACGGCGCCTCCAACGCCGGCAACTTCGGCGAGACGATGAACCTGGCGGCGCTCTGGAGCCTGCCGATCCTCTTCCTGGTCGAGAACAACCTCTACGGGATGGGGACTTCGGTCGAGCGCCACTCCGCCCAGACCGACCTCTCGAAGAAGGCGGAGGGCTACGGGATCTCGGGGCGGCGGATCGACGGCATGGACGTGCTTGCGGTGCGCGAGGCGGTGGCCGAGGGCGTCCGGCTGGCGCGCGAGGAGCGGCGGCCGACGATGCTCGAGGCCTTCACCTACCGCTACCGCGGCCACTCGGCGGCCGACCCCGAGGTCTACCGCGAGCGCGAAGAGGTCGAGGAGTGGCAGGAGAAGGACCCGATCGAGAGCTTCGCGCGGCGCTGTGTGGAGGCGGGCGTGCTGGGCGAGCGCGAGGTGCAGGAGGTGCGCGACAAGGCCGAGCAGGCCATTCTTGGCGCGGTCGAGTTCGCCGACGCCTCGCCCGAGCCGGCGCTCGACACCCTCTACGAGAGCCTCTACGTGCTCGACAGCGCCGCCGGCTGGTACGCGGTGGACGAGCGCAGCCCCGAGCCGCACCGGGGCGAGCGGGAGGAGGAAATGCCGGCGACGGCGCGCGAGCTCGCCGAGGCGGGCGCCGCCTACGCGGGACAGCCGGAGGGGCCGCGTCCGAACCCGGCCGAGCACGGGGACGCCCAGGAGGGCGTCGAGCCCGAGGTGGCTGAAGAGGGCAACGAATCCCCCGTTGCCGAAGAGGTCGAGGAAGGCGCGGACTGATGGCGACGCTGCGGATGCGCGAGGCGCTGCGCGACGCGATGGCCGAGGAGATGCGGCGCGACGAGGCGGTCTTCGTGATCGGCGAGGACGTCGGCGTCTTCCAGGGGGCGTTCAAGGTGACCGAAGGCCTGCTCGAGGAGTTCGGCGAGCGGAGGGTGCGCGACACGCCGATCTCCGAGAACACGATCGTCGGCACGGGGGTCGGAGCGGCGATGGCGGGCCTGCGGCCGGTGGTCGAGCTGATGACGGTCAACTTCGCCCTGCTGGCGCTGGACCAGATCGTCAACCACGCGGCGGCGATCCCCTACATGTTCAACGGCCAAGCGCGGGTGCCGATGGTGATCAGGATGCCTGGCGGCGGCGGGCACCAGCTCGGACCCACCCACTCGCACAGCTTCGAGGCGCTCTTCCTGCAGGTGCCGGGGCTGCTCGTCGCCTGCCCCTCGACGCCGGCCGACGGCAAGGCGCTGCTGAAGGCGGCGATCCGCGACGACAACCCGGTGATCTTCATCGAGCACGAGAACCTCTACGGGCGGCGGGGCGAGGTTGCCGAGGACGGGGACGAGGTGCTGCCCTTCGGCCAGGCGGTCGTGCGGCGCGAGGGCGGCGACGTGACGGTCGTCGGCATTCTCAAGATGGCCCACGTCGCCGAGGACGCGGCGCGGGTGCTCTCGCACGAGCACGAGGTCGAGGCCGAGGTGATCGACCCGCGCACCCTGCGCCCGCTCGACCTCGACACGATCCTCGCGTCGGTGCGCAAGACGAACCGGGTCGTGATCGTCGAGGAGGGCTGGCCGCACGGCGGCGTCGGCGCCAACCTGGCGACGCTGATCACGGAGCAGGCCTTCGACCACCTCGACGCGCCGGTCCAGCGAGTGACCGGCGCCGACGTGCACATGCCTTACTCACGGCGGTTGGAGCAGGCGGCGATTCCGCACGAGGAGCACGTGGTGAGCGCGGCGCTTGCGGCGCTGGAGGGGAGCATCTGATGCCCGACGTCGTCATGCCCAGACTCTCGGACTCGATGGAGGAGGGGACGATCTTGCAGTGGTTCAAGCAGCCGGGCGACGAGGTCGCGGTCGGCGATGAGCTGGTGGAGATCGAGACGGACAAGGCGAACATGGCGTACGAAGCCGATGTGGCGGGCGTGCTGAGCGAGATCCTGGTGCAGGAGGGCGAGACGGTGGCGATCGGCACTCCGATCGCCCGGGTGGATGGAGGGAGCGAGAGACCAGCCCCTGAGTCCGCGGGTCCTGTCGCCGCAGGGGACCCACCGCCCCCTCCGGTCGCTGAAGCGTCCTCGGGGGCGGTCCCCCCTTCGACGCCACCCGCGGAACGGAGGCCGATCAACGCACCACAAGCTGCGACCGAAGACGGTCGAATCAAGGCGTCGCCCATAGCTCGCCGGCTCGCCAAGGAGAAAGAGCTCGATCTCTCTCGGCTGCATGGCTCGGGTCCGGGCGGGCGAATCGTAAAGGCCGATGTCGAGAGGGCCGCTTCTTCCGCGGGTCCGGGCGAGGGCGGAGTGCCCCTCGAACCGGCGGATACTCAAAGTGCCGAGCCAACTGGCGAGGCACTTGTCGGGGCGAGGGGCACCCCGCCCTCGCCCGGACCCGCCGTCGAAACCGCCAAGGGCACAGTCTCGTACGAAGACCCGTCCAAACTCCAGGCAACGATCGCGCGGCGCATGGCCGAGTCGAAGGCGACGGCGCCGCACTTCTACCTCGAGGCCGAGGTGGACATGAGCCGCCTGGTCGAGGCAAGGAGACAGATCAAGGCCTCGGCCGGCGAGGGCGACGTCGTCCCCTCGTTCAACGACATGATCGTCAAGGCATGCGCGCTGGCGCTGCGCGAGCATCCGCGCGCCAATGGGGCTTACCGGGACGGGCGCTTCGAGCTCTACTCGCGCGTCAACGTCGGCATCGCGGTGGCCGCGAACGACGCGCTGGTCGTCCCCACGATCTTCGACGCCGACACGAAGGTCTTGCGGCAGATCGCCTCGGAGGCGCGGACGCTGGCGCAGAAAGTTCGCGACGGCCAGATCACGCCACCCGAGCTCTCGGGCGCGACCTTCACCGTCTCCAACCTGGGGATGTTCGGGATCGACAGCTTCGCCGCCGTGATCAACCCACCGCAGGCGGCGATCCTCGCCGTCGGCGCGATCGCCGAGCGTCCCGTCGTCCGCGACGGCCACGCCGCCACCGCCCACATGATGCGCGTCAACCTCGCCTGCGACCACCGCATCCTCTACGGCGCCCAGGCCGCCGAGTTCCTGGCGAGGATCCGCTCGCTTTTGGAGGAGCCACTCTCCCTGGCTCTCTGAGAGGACGCGCGACAAGCAGATCAAGGACGCAGGGAGCGTGGCGTGCTCTGCACGCGAGCGACCGAGGACGCAGATATGCGTCAGTCGCGCGTCCTCTCAGCAGGTCTTGTGAGCGCCGGTGACTGCGTTCCATGCTCGGCCGACGGAGAAGTCGGCCGAGACACGGAAGACGCCGGGATGGGCGGCGCGGGCGACGGTCCAGTCGCCGCGGCGCAGCAGGCAGCCGGCGCCGCGCGAGATCGACCAGTAGGGCGTGAAGTTGACGCGGACGAGGAATTCGCCGGGACGGCCGACGTCGAGGCCGAAGCTCTGGCGGCCGACCCAGAGGACTTTGGCCGCGGCGGCGCCCAGTGGCTGCACCAGCGGCTCGGGATCGCGGACGGCGTAGACGCGCCAGTGCGGCGAGCTCCAGCGCGGGTCGAGATAGGGCGGCGCGGAGAGGATCAGGCGTCGCTCGGCGACCGAGGAATAGTCGAGCGGCGCATCCGGGAGAGCGACGTAGGAGATCGCGTTGTGTCGCAGCCAGCGGCCGTACGTCGCGGCATTCAGCGGCTTGTCGTCGCCGTAGAAGACGTCGTCGCGGGTGGTGTCGAGCTGGCGCAGCCAGCCGCGGGCGAGCTCGAACCGCGGGGCGAGGTAGGCCGACTCCCAGTGGTTGGCGGTCGGCGGCACCTCGACGCGAACCCCCGGGCCGCCGTGCGTGCGGAGCCAGTGCGCCACCGGTTCGAAGTAGCCAGCCGAGGTCGAGGGGTCGCCGACGCTGCGCACGATCTGGCTGACGCTCGCCGTCACCTGCCAGTAGAGGCCGCCGGCCATGAACAGGGCGAGAAACCAGGGTGAGACTCGTGGTCGCCGCGCCAGGACGACCGCTGCCAGCACCGGGCCGCCGAAGAGGGCACCGAGACGAACCGCATTCCCCCCCATCGCGTTGGGCAGCAACCAGACGACGGTCGAAGCGAGCAGGTAGGCGGCGATGGTCCAGCGCAGCTGCCGCTCCTCGCCGCGCAACCCGCGCGTGACGTAGAGCGCCGATCCGCACCAGAGGGGGATCGCCATGTAGGAGGAGAGGGAGAACGGGAACTGGCCGGCGCCAGGGAAGATCGCGTTGGGAATCACGGTTAGAGCGAGGGCGATGGCGGCCGCCCAAAGGGCAATCCTGCGGGGACCGTCGATCGCAGATACCCAACCGATGACCAAAACCCCGGCAAGGAAGGCGGCGGCGACCGGGCTCGAAAGAGCGCAGGCCCCAGCGGCGAGGAGGGCGAGCGAGTCCCGTCCCACCTGCAGCGCCCGCAGCGAAGCGAGGGCGAAGGCGACGCCCAGGGCAAAGGTCAGCTGGCCGTCGGCGAGCAGGGTGACCACGCCGGCGGCGAACCAGAGCGTCGCCCAGCGCGCCGGCTCCCCCCAGCGGTCGCGGACGAGGCGGTCGAAGAGGTAGGAGGAGGCGACGACCGAGAGCGTCCCGACCAGTTGCGGGCCGAGCAGCGAGGCGAGCGGCGGGAAGAGGACGCTGTAGGTGAGCGTGTAGTGGCCGCCGTACCAGCTGCCGTTCCAGATCGCGAGGCCGGCGTGCTGGAAGAGCTCGGTGCGGAAGACCTGCGCCGCGAGGTCGCCGACCTGCGGGTTCCAGGCGAGCATCGCGGCCGCGAGGAGGGCGCTGAGCGCGACGGCCGGCAGCCAGTCGGGCCTGAGGGACTTGGACTGGACCATTGGGGAGAGCGCCAAGGATAGGTGGGCGCCATGCAACGATTCCACCGTGAGCGCCGAAGTCCTCGTCGTCCGTTGCGGCCTCGTCCCCTACGAGGAGGCCGCTGTCGCCCAGCGCTGGCTGCGCGACGCGCGCGAGGACGGCTCGATCCCGGACGTGCTGCTGCTGCTCGAGCACCCGCCCGTCTACACGCGCGGGCGACGCTCGGACGACGCCGAGCTGCCGATGGCCCGCGAGTGGTACGAGATGCAGGGGATCGAGGTGCGCGACACCGACCGCGGCGGTCGCGTCACCTACCACGGGCCGGGGCAGCTGGTCGCCTACCCGATCGTCTCGCTGCGCCCCTACGGCGACGACGTGCACGAGTACGTGCGGCGACTGGAGCGGGTCGCGATCGGCGCGCTGGGCGCCCATGGGGTGGCCGCGACGACGATCGAGGAGCTGACCGGGGTCTGGACCGAGGGCGAGCCGCCCGGATCGGCGACGGGACCGGCGGAAGCGCGCAAGATCGGCTCGATCGGGGTCCACGTCAGCCGTGGAGTGACGACCCATGGCCTGGCAATCAACGTCGACAACGACCTACAGCCGTTCGAGTGGATCGTGCCCTGCGGGATCGAGGGCTGCCGAGTTACCTCGCTGAGCCGCGAGCTGGGCGCGGAGCAAGGCCTGGACGCCTTTGCGAGCACCCTCGCCGCGCGGTATGCGGAGGTGTACGAACGCACCCCGGCGAGCGCGAGCCCCGCCGATCTCGGCATCGACAGCGCTAGGCTCGGCGTCCCGTGAGTGAGAAGACCGCAGAGCCCGCCGAGCGCGTCCACGTCACGCGTTCGCGCGCCAAGCCGGGCGGCACCGCGGCGGAGGCCGACGGCACCGTCCCCTTCCGCCGCGCCCGCAAGCCACCCTGGCTGAAGGTGCCGGCCCCGGGCGGGCCGACCTACCGGCGGCTGAAGTCGATGATCGGCTCCGACAACCTGCACACCGTTTGCGAGGAGGCGAACTGCCCCAACGTCGGCGAGTGCTGGGAGCGGGGCACGGCGACCTTCATGATCCTCGGCGACGTCTGCACGCGGCGCTGCGGCTTCTGCAACGTGAAGACGGGCGTGCCGACCTGGAACGACCCGCTGGAGCCGATGCGCGTCGCCAACCAGGTGAAGCGGATGGGCCTGCACCATGCGGTGGTCACCTCAGTCGACCGCGACGACCTGCCCGACTACGGGGCGAGCGCCTTCGTCGGCGTGATCCGCTCGATCCGCATGCAGGCGCCGGACTGCAAGGTCGAGATCCTCACCCCCGACTTCCGCGGCCAGGAGATGCCGCTGGCGAAGGTGATCCACGAGCGGCCCGACGTCTTCAACCACAACGTCGAGACCGTGCCGCGCCTCTACCCGGTCGCGCGCCGCGGCTCCAAGTTCCTCCGCTCGGCCCGCGTGCTGAAGATGGCGAAGGAGATGGGCGGTGAGCGCGTCGTCACCAAGTCGGGCCTGATGGTCGGCCTGGGCGAGTCCTTCGAGGAGATGGTCGAGGCCTTCGGCATCCTGCGCGAGCACCGCGTCCAGGTCCTCACCGTCGGCCAGTATCTGCGCCCGACCGAGAACCACCTCCCGGTCGTCCGCTACTGGCACCCGGAGGAGTTCGAGGCGTTGGAGCACGCCGCCTACGAACTCGGCTTCGAGTCGGTGGCGTCAGGGCCGCTGGTGCGGAGCAGCTACCACGCCGACCAGAACCTGCCCGAGCAGGAGCTGGCGGGTGGCGACACAGCGGTCAGCGAGGCGACCGGATCCAAGCCAGAGAAGATGTAACTCCTCCGGCGTTTTGACATAGGGCGGTTACTTTTCCTGTATGGGAACGAGAGTGACCGCGAAGCGTCATCGGTGCGAGGGTTCGCCAGGTGACAGAGATGCGGAACACGCGCACGGGCCAAGGGGAGCCTCTGGCCCTGGATCGCCCGGTTCCTGAGAAGGTCCTGAAACTGCTGGAAGAGGGGCTCATCGACTTCGTCAGCCGTGCTGCGCAGGCGACCAATATGGCTGCGCTCGTCGCGGCAGTGCCGTTCTGTCCTTTGGAAGAGCCGTTCAACGTCGTCTCGCTCCAGCGCGTGATGCCGCCGCCGCGCTCTGCCAGCCTTAGACAATTGCGCCACACTCTCGGCGGCAATGGCTGGAGCGTCGAAGACCTCCGACTGGAGCTCCTTTCCTGCGCGATCGCTGCGGGAGTAGATGCGATCTTCCTCGAGTGCGAGGAAGTCAGGCCGAACGAAGGCGCTCGCTACGACATCATCTCCCTCAGCCTGCTGGGGCCGCGCTTCACCCAGCCGGTCGGGGTTCGCCGGGCGTGGGTACCGACCGAGGGTGTGCCCGGCGCGATGGAGGTCGAGGGCTTCGAGCGCAGCTCCGCGTTCGCGCTTCTCGCACAATTCCGCAAGGACCTCAGGCAACTCGGCCTTAGACCCAATTTCGCGCCGTTGCTGTCGGCTGACTGGCGATATGGAGAGATGGACAGCCTCAGGTCCGACATCGCGGCACTCGGATTCGAATATGTACTCGAGGTGGGCCCTCTATACAACGCCGGCTCCGGCGTGGTCGACCCGGACCATCCACTCACGGCCGGCCCGGAGCTGGCGGAGAGAATGCCTTTCGGGCCGGGCGGTGAGGTCCCCGAGCCGGCACCGATGGCCGTCCCGTTGCCCTCGGCCCCGGACGGCGAGCTGATCGTTCCTTACATAGGCCAGGCGGAACCGACCTATGCGCTGGCGCGACCGCAGATTGAGGTCAAGCGCAACGGCCTCCGCGGTCGTCGCGCCCTCGACCGAGCGCGCAGGCTGGGTGAACTGATTGGAGCGGCACAACCCCCTGAAGCGGCCAGGAGGTTGCGGCTTGCCGATTTCCGCATACGCAACCAAGCTGCCTGGCAGGCTGGATCCATCCTGTTTCTGACCCTTTACGCGACCCTTCAGGGTCTCTTCCCCAAAGGAGGTCGCTGATGTTCCCTGACTCCGAGCGTCACTACTGGGACGCCCTCCGAGGGAATAATCCCCAGAGCTGTCGCGACGCCGCCAATTGCCTCTCCTCGCTCTTGCGCCAGCGTGGCAACCTCGTTGCCGCTGAGCGGCTTCTACGTAAAAGCCTGAGGGAGCATGGATGGGTCGGCGCAGCCGGCACCTGGCTGCGCCTGGCGAAGCTCCTGCAAGAGGAGGCACGGACGGCGGAGGCCGGTCGCGCCTATGCCAAGGCACTCAATTTGGCGACCGTCGAGGAGTGCCCGGAAGTGGTAATCGACCTGGCCGCTCAGTGTCTTGAGGCTGGCGAGACGGCAAGGGCGTCAAAGCTCTACGAAGATGTCGCAACGAATGCGGCCGAGGCGCATCTGCGCGCGGTAGCCGCCTATCGGCTTGCGGCCATACAACTGCGTCTCGATTCGGCGGATCGAGCGATCGCAACGCTTCGGCAAGCACTCGCAGAGGCAGACTTGTCGCTGGAGCCATTCGTGTTGGTCGATCTCGCAAAGCTTCTCATCGACATCGGTGAGCCGAAGGAGGCAGCGGCGCTCCTGGAGTGCGCGATCGACGGTGACCATCACGATCAGGCTCCCCGCGCCGCGTTCACATTGGCGGAACTCCGCCGTCAGGAAGGCGATCCCCTCGAGGCGTATCGCCTCTTTCAATTGGTCATCGAGTGCGGCCACCCCTCATTTGCATCTCAGGCGAAGCAGGAACAGGAACGGCTGATCCACTTCGAGATCGACACGTTGCTCACCGCCAAGTGGGAGAGTTCACCTGGACATGGCGCAAGAGGAGGGTCGAGCGCCTCGAATCGCCTTGCCGTCCTTCCCCCCACCGAGATGTCCAGCTTGTATTGCGAAAGCGTCCAGCCGTATCTCCTCACCACCTGGATCAGATGTGAGCGAACCTGGACGCTCCCTCGGCTCCGCCCGGCGCTACTTCGCGACTCGCTCGCGATGCGTAAACCGCAGATCGAAAAGGGCGTCATCATGCCGGTTCGGCGGCATGTCAGCCCGCCGCCCAGGTTCGTGACCGCAGCGCCTTATTCGCGTCTCTCGATCGCGGCCTATGACGCTCTGCTGCCTTTCCAACTCTCATGGGTCGTTGCATTCTGCGAGGACCTCCTCGTCACATGGCTCGCAAAGCGGCTCCTTGCGGACGGCGGCCTGCGTGTAGACGGCGAGCAGACCTCGCGCGAGCGGCTGCTTTACCCGTCCTTGCCCCAGGACGAACCGTCTTCGGAAGACCGAGAGCAATCGCCGCTGGCGCTCGACCTACTGGCTCCCGAGTCTCCTCGCTGCAATCTCGAAACCGAATCCGATGGTCCGTTCCTGCGCTGTCCTGGACCAACTTCGAGGGCATCGCACTGGCTCGTTCATACGATCTATTGGCTCCTCGCGTCGCGCGCCTTGGAGGCCGAACCGGCCAAGGTGGTTCCTCAACTCGATAGCGACTGCCTCCCCAAAAGCGACATGGTTGAAGTAGCCGGTTCGCTGGGAGACGGTCACGGTGTCCCCTGAGATCCTCGGAACCCCGCTTCCCGACACCGTCATCGGCTGGATAGGACTGCTTGTGAGCATATGGGCGGCGCTGTTGACAGTGCTTGCCACGGTCGAGAAGTTCGTAGAACACCATGGCGGCGAGCCAAGGCGGCCATACGGCGGCCTGGCGCTGCCAACCGGCTGGATGCTCTGGTGCTTTGCCCTCCTCACAGCCCACCGGAATCCTCTGACCGTCTTGATCGTGCTGCTGGGATCGGCTGTACTCCTCATTGCGACCCAGCTGCTGACGCAAGATATGCAGTCCTGACGGCAGCCGATGCGACTCCAATCAGCCTATACTGGAGCGCGCAATGGTCGCCAAGACTCTTGCCAAACGCGACTCCACAGTGGGAAGGCTCCGGCCTAGCGTCGGTGGACCGCGTCTCGAAGTGGGGATACTCAGCCTAGCCGTCCTCTTCAGCGTCGCACTCGGCGTCGCACTCGGCAACTTTATCCTCGGCTTCGCTGCCCTGGCCGGTTTCGCCGCGCTCGCCCGGCTGGCTCTCGGGCTATTCGATCGCCCCTCGAGGCCAGCCCCAAGACGCTGACACCGCCTCGTCGCTCCACAAATGGAGCCAGCCGGGATCGAACCGGCGACCTCCGCCTTGCAAAGGCGGCGCTCTGCCAGCTGAGCTATGGCCCCGTCCTCGGGGAGTTTAGGCCGGAGAAGCAGGTCGCGAGCGAATCGCCCGCTCAGTCGTCGAAGTCGAAGTCTTTGGGCGGCTTCTGCTCGAACCAGAGCTCGTCGTCCTCGGGGGTCTCCTCGAGGAAGTCGGGGGTCTCCTCGAGAACGTCCTCGTCGCGCTCGCGCGGCGCGTCGGCGACGGAAGGCTCGTTTGACTCTGGCGCCTCGTCGTCCTCCTGCTCGGAGTCGCCGCCGGCGAGCTCGGGCTCCGGCTCGGCCGGGCCTTCCAGGGCCTGGTCGAGTTCGTCCGAGAGGCGCTGCTCGTTCCAGAAGGCGTCGTCCTCGTCTTCGAGGTCCTCGTCGTCGTCGGGCGCCGGGCCCTGGATGGCGACTTCCGCCTCCTCGTCCTCCTCGAGCTCAGCGAGCGGATCGGCTGACGAGAGGCGGGGCTCCGCCACCTCCTCCTCGACCAGCTCCTCGTCGCTCGGATTTGGCGACTCGGCCAGCTCCTCGTCGACCTCGAAGAGTTCGGTGGGCTGTTCGGCGATCGCCTGGCGCTCCTCGGTCGAGTGCGAGGCCGGCTCGGGCTCGGGCTCCTCCGCCGGCGGGGGCGGCGGCTCCTGCAGGTCGGCGATCGAGGGCTCCTGTCGGGCGGGTTTCTCCTCGGGCACGTCGGGCTGCGCCATGAACTCGGTCGGCGCCTCGGCAAGCGGATCGGCCGCCGCCTCGTCGCCCGGTCGCTCCGCCTGGCCGAACGCCTCGTCCTCGAGCTTCTTCAGCTCGGGCTCGCCGGCGCCGTGCTGGCGCTTCAGCTCCAGATGCTCTCGAATTGCCTCGTCAAGGATGCCCATGAGCGCGATTCCCGGGGAACCTAAAGCCTATGCGGTTATCCTTCGCCCTGCGAGGCACCTGGGATGATCCTCCCAACCTCGCCCTCGGGGCTATAGCTCAGCTGGAAGAGCGCCTGGATCGCACCCAGGAGGTCGCCGGTTCGAGTCCGGCTAGCTCCACTTCAGGAAGGCCCTGCACGTCGGGGGGCTTCTGCATTTCTGCGGTGCCGCTGGCCGCCGAACGCTGTGCTCCGCTTCAGGCACGAGTGCCTGAAGCGGATACGCGGGAGATCGGCGGCCCTGATCTGAGGCGGCTCTTCGGTGCCCTACCCGAAAGGGGGCGCCATGCCCAGCATCACCGCCACGATCGACCAGCGGGGACGGTCTCTATGAGCTGATCCGCAACCACCTCGGCGCGATCGGCGACGTCTGGATCGCGCGCTGGAGGAGAACGGGGACTTCGCCACTGCCGAGCGGCTCGGCATCAAGTTTGGCGAAGACTTCCGCCTGCTTATCGACATCGGCTGGCAGCCGCGGGACGACCGTGAGTCCTTCGAGCTAACGATGCCGACCCATGACCTGATGGAAGTTCTGAAGCGCCTGCACGGCGAAGCCGAAAAGGTGCAGCTGGAATCGGGCACCGAGCGCGAGTCCAAGGAAGCCGACGCGGAGACCGACGCCCGCTTTCAGCTCGGCCTCGATGCCTGCGAGGAAGTCCTCGTCGACCTCGACGAGCGAGAGGGTGAGCAGGTGTGACCCGGGCGAAGGCGAAGCGCTTGCGCCCCGGAGAGCTGGACGCCTCGTCCTCGCCTACCTGGGCCGAGCACAAAAGGCGACGGCCCGTTGACCGCCACGGCGATCGGCAAGGGCATCGAGCGCTCGGCCGGCGCCGTTGCCAACTGCCTCGCCCGGTTGGGCGAAGGAGAAGAAGGTCCGTCAGGCCAAGAAACGGCCGCGCGCCTACGTCATCAGGAGGAGAAGTAGCGATGTGCCGGCGATGCGGTGGGCGGACTGGGCGACGCAGGCTCTTCCCCGAGCAGACGCCGCCCGGGCTCAACTACGCGGTCGTGACCGGGACGCTGCTCGAGGACCCGAGGGAGGGCGGTGGTCCGGGCGGAACTCCCGTCCTCATCATGGAGATCGAGTTCCCGGTGGCCGACCCCGAACATCCGCGGCTCCTGTGGACCTACGCCAGCTATGAGGTCGAGGTACCTAGCGATGTCGGTGGGCGACACGTCGAAGAGCTGAGAAAGGGCGCCCCGATGCTGGTCGCTGGACGGCTCAGCGAGCGCTGCTCGCTGGAGGATGGGCGGGCGAGCTGTCGCGGGACGATCATCGCCAACATGATCCACCCCGGCCCGCCACCAGAGCAACCGGGGTTCCTGATCCGCCTCGCCGGCGCCTACTCCACCTCTGTGGGTGACCTCGTCAACGGCGTCACCTGGCATGCCGGCTGGGTCGAACATTCGGGCCAGCGGAGTTCCTTGTTTCGGAAGACAAGCCCAGAGCAGTTCAGGCTGGGTAAACCTCAGCGAAGACCTCCTGATAATGCTCGGTCTCTCGAAAGTCGCGAAACACCGGCCAGTCTTCGAACTCAGCTTGATCGACTAGATCCTCCTCCGCACATTGCTGCATCAGTACCCTAGCTTCCTCCCAATTCTCAGTAAGCACAGCCACCGACAGACGGTAGGGTGGCTCATGTAGGTTCCAGTCCTCGCTGCCTAGGACATTCAGGCAGCCCGCCCGATCGCCCAGCCACTTGAACGCCTGCGCGAGATTGACTGTACTTACCAAACGACAGGTGAGCGACATAGCCTCTCGGAATTTGAAACCGAGCAAAAGCATTCGTTGGGCCAGCTTGAATTCTTCAAGCGCTAGGCAAGTGTAAGTCAGCTCGTGGAAGACGATATCGGCGGATTGCATCTGATCCTTGCGCAAGTTGCGCCAGGTATTTTGGGATATTGAGAGCGCTGCTGTAACGAGGATGTCATGCACGGCGTCAATGTCCTGCCCGTTCACAAAGACGGACTCGCCAACCTTGTATTGGCTTAGGAATCCCTGCCTTCGTTTTCGGATACCAAAACCAACCTTGTTGGTAACTCTTCCACCATGATGAGCGATTAGGTTTCGGAGACCGGCTACGTCGGCTAGGTCTCCCCCCAGGTCACGGTCAAAGGGCGACATCCCACATCTCGACTCGAACCACTTGATCTGTTCGTCACGGCTGCGATGTAGAATATCCTCGATCTCCTTCTCGATAACGAGATCATGAACCGCGGCCAGATTTGGCAACTCATCAAGCTCAATGAACGCGATCTCGCGCCGAAGTGACTTGCGAAGCTCGGGTTTGATCTCAAATGCCGCATACATCATCTCCCCGATGAAGCGGTCAAAATGAGCGCCCATCATCAGCAGAACTGCCGAACCGAGATCTCTCTCTGCATGTAGAAAGCCCGTCGCGTCAGTACTCGGATGCAGGACCGTCGTGCGCATCCCCGTTGTGAGTCGACGCCGCTCTGGAATGCCTTTTACCGGCTCGTCATCGTAAGGTCTTTGCTCAAGCTGCGAGTAGGCTGCTTGCTTTCGCTCTCGCGCTTCCTCCTCGGCCGTCTTTGCCGTGCTGGATAGCAATGGCACTACTTGGCGCAGGCCCCGCATCTCGTTGATCAGGGTCTCAATCGCCGTCCGAATTGGGTGCGTGGCTCCGGGATTTTGATTTGTCTTTATCTCGTCTGTGGTCCCGTTGCCTCCATATGAAAGTTCGCTGGGGCTCAAGGCTCACCGTCGATTTCGTCTGGGCTAGTGGGGGGTTCTGGCTCGCGATTCAGCTGATGACGCCGGTATTCATCTTCGAAGCTGAGCAACGTCAGATCATCCATTCGATCAATGAATAGGATCCCGTCAATATGGTCAATCTCATGCTGAACAACCACCGCGGCGAAGTCTCGGAACTCCTCCTCGAAGGAGGTCCCGTTTACATCAATACCTCTAACGACAACGTCTTGGTTCCTCTTCACCGGCCCTCGCAAACCGGGCAACGAAAGGCAGCCCTCCCAGTTAATGGCCACCCTCGATGAGATGGCCTCAACCTCGGGGTTGGCGATCACACGGAGGCTCACCAAGTCGGTCACCCCGTAGCGGTTGTCAGGCCTAACCTCAACCGCGACCACACGCTTAGTCTCGTGAATCTGTGGAGCCGAGATGCCTACGCCGTTAGCCTCACGCATCGTCGCGACCATGTCCTCTGCAATTTGGCTGATTGCCGACGCTTCTTTCTCAAAGTTCACTGGCTCAGCCTGGTTGCGCAGGACCGGATCGCCGAGGCGCGCGATCGGCTTAGGCGCCACTGGAAGCCATCTCTCTCAACTGCTCCACCTCGTGGACGGCGCGGTCAAGGCGGTTCTGCAGCCCAACGTGCTCCACATTCTCGGCGCTCTCCCGGGCCTTGCGGAGTGCGTCTTCCGCCTCATCGAGGCGCCGAGTGCGAGCCAAGAGGATGCCCATGTCGGCCATCGTTTCGGCGAGCGCAACCCGGTGGCCCAGGGCGACGTAAATGTCGCGTGCATCCTTGAGGCGGCTTTCGGCTATCGGAAACTTGCCCTGGCGCATCTCGATCTGGCCGATCACGTGCAGACTCATCGCAATGCCCTCGTTGTAGCCGCTCCACTCGTTCAACTCGAGTGCGTAGCCAGCGTTTGTCAGCGCGGCGCGTTCGTCTTTGCGCTCCAACCTAACTCTGGCCAAGTGCGCGTGGTTCATGCCCATGCCGGGGGCGTTGTCTATCTCCGAGTTCAACTCGAGGGCCAATTCAAAACAGTGCTCAGCACTTCGGAGGTCTTCTTCTGCCTCAGCTATGAGGCCGAGGTTGCAATGTGCCATTGCCAGGCAACGTTTGCTGCTCTCCTCGATACCGAGGACTATCTCGGCGTGCTTGCGGGCTTGTCCGAGGTCACCCAACTCCCTAATTACGTAGCTCAGGTTTACGTGGGCATAAGCGAGGCCCTCGCCGTCCCCAATCTCCTCGTAGATACGCAGTGCCCTGTTGTAGTGGCCCTCGGCCTGGCCAATCTCACCGGCTCGACGAAGGGTTAGACCCAGATTGTTCTCAAGATAGCCGACTACATCTTGGTGGTCATCGCCAGCGAGGGCGATCCCCTCGATTAGGCTCTCTCTGGAGTCCTCAACGTGGCCAGCTCGACGTTGGCTGACGCCCAGGTTGCCGAAGGCCTTGATTGCCCACACATCCTCATCGCGTTTTCGGGCGAGGACAATCAGCTCCTTGCTCAACTCGATCGCGTGCATCAGCCGACCACTGCGGCGCAAGAACAACGTGTACTGGAAACGTGCCTCCAGATCGTCGCCGTCCTCAGCACTAACTGCCTCCGCGAACCGTCCTTCAGCCTTCGATCCTTTGCCGCTATTCGCAAGCTCCTGCGCCTCTTCAAGGGGGGTCTCTCCCGTCGGCGTCGCAGTTGGCTGTCCGATCTTTCGGGAACGAGATGGACTTGGCGGTGGCTCTCCCTTGTCCCCATCGCCGAGAACGAGCGAATCGTCATCGTCGTCCCGCAGCCACCGAAAAAGAATACGTCTGAGGATCCGGGTGAGTTCAGCTTCACTGTCGAACGTGGAAAAGTAGAGACTCTTCTCTTGCTCCAAGGCTGCCTTGAAGGCAAGCACTTGACTTAGTTGGGGGCCCGGGTCAATCAATTGACGCTCCGGAACCGCCTTGAAGAGAACGATAATGTCTCGCATCGGGTTATCGCCGAGAAGACATTCTCTGGCTACATTGTACTCCTCCTCAGTTCCCGAACTGAAGCCATCCTCACTATTACCAGTTGGCGTTCCCCAGCGATCAGCGAGAATCATTATTAGGTAATCACAAAGCCTGAGGCGTGGATTGAAATGTGATTTTTGAGGTTCTCCCCAGCCAGCGGGCTCTCGATCCCAGCCGACTGGGAGAAAGCTTCGTTTACGGGCCTCCGCCTCGCTTTCGTTGACCTCTTGGATCGTCCGATAGAACGCATCTCGCTCGGGCTCAAGCCCGGTCGGCGAGGAAAGGAAGACTCTGTAGGCGCGCAGATCCAGTGTCACTTGACCCTCCGAGTAAATCGTGTCGGGCAGACTATCTAAAATCGTTTGTTCGACTGGCATGGCGATATCCGACTCGGAGATTGTGACGTGTAGGTTGCCATCGCGGTCGAAAATGATCTGAGGCATGTCCGAACCCTCCTCAATGATCGTGTTTGGTCCGCGCACCCGCCCAGGGAACCCTCTTCAGGCGGGTGCTTGACGCTACCTCGGCGGAAATTTCGATCAGGAGACTGGGCGGTGCGTTGGATTCGCGCCCGAACGCTTGCGACGCTCCTCTTCACCGACATAGTGGACTCGACCCGGCGCGCCGCCGAGCTTGGCGACAGCAAGTGGCACCCCCTCTTGGAGCGCCACAACGCGATCGTCGAGGACAGCGTCGCGCGCTTTGGCGGTGGCGTCGTCAAGCTGCTGGGCGACGGTGCCCTTGTGAGGTTCGAGAGTCCGGCCGGCGCGATCCGCTGCGGAATGGAGCTGTGTGACTCGTTCGCCTCGCTGGGCCTGCCGATCCGCGCAGGTGTGCATACCGGCGAGTGCGAGGTGATCGGTGAGGACTTGGGCGGAATGGCCGTCCACATCGGCGCCCGCATAGGCGCTGCAGCGAAAGCTGGCGAGGTTGTGGTCTCCTCGACTGTCGCCGAGCTGGTGATGGGCTCGGGGCTGCGCTTCGAGGCGCGCGGAGAGCACGAGCTGAAGGGTGTGCCGGGGCGGTGGCGCCTGCTGGCGGTTGCCGGCGAAGGGGACCCGACGCCGATGCAGGCCACACCAATGCCTTTGCGGGGCAGCGATCGGGTGCTCGAGCGCGTGGCGCGTGGCTTCCCCGGGGTCGTCCGGGCTGCTACCCGTGCCACTGGTCGGCGTGGGTAGGGTCAGAAGGGCGCCCGTCGGGCGCCCTTCTGACCGACTCCAGAGATGTCGCGTGCTCAGCTGTTCGGCGCGCACTTCTTGAGGCCGAGAGCATGCAACTGCTTGCCTGCGGCGGCGAAGGCATCCTTGTTGCCGAAGACCAGTTCGGGGTTCGCTTCGACCTTTTCCAGGGTCTGCTGGGAGAGTTCCAGCGCGGAACTCACCTGCTGTTCCTCGCCGCTCGGAGCTCCCAGGGCTTTGACGCCGTCGATCTGGGACTGGATGTTGGGCGCGAAGACGGTTTCCACGAGTTCGGCTTGCTGCGCGGTGGTCGGCTTCTTGTTTTCCAGGCCGTGTTTCTTGACGTAGGCGTTGATTTCGGCTTCCTGCGCCTTTTCGCCCTTGACGCAGACGGCATTGCCCTTGGCAACGAATTCGGCCTTGCTGATCGTGGCCGTTGTTTCCGTAGAGGTCGAGTCGCTGCTGCTGCCACATCCAGCCACACAGACCCCCACGATGAGGGCTGCCATCAAAACCAGCCCGCAGATCATCCTGCTTCGCATCGTCCCTCCTTAGCCATTTTCGGACTCCGACCATCCTAACCGCGAATCGCCCTCTGATGGCGCGCGAAGGGCCCCATGCGATTCGGACTTGGCCTCCTAGCGCTGGGCGGCACAAACCTCACTCTTGGGCTACCGTGGCTCAGTCGGGGGAATCCGCCCGGCGAACCTGCGAGGAACTGGAGAATGAGATGGCGTACGTGATCGTCAACGACTTCGAGGGCGGTACGAGGGAGCAGTACGACGCCACCACT
>Ga0268264_10000958_pt1 | contig 29729 bp, 23 predicted proteins | sample KBSSwiS32_FD_190357 | JGI IMG/M metagenome (GOLD analysis project Ga0268264, IMG submission 190357) | Switchgrass rhizosphere microbial communities from Kellogg Biological Station, Michigan, USA - KBS Switchgrass S3-2 (SPAdes) (version 2) | ecosystem: Host-associated > Plants > Roots >...
CTGTCGCCGGATTCCGCGCCGGCGCTGATCGATCCCAGCCAGCTCTCGACCGCGATCCTCAACCTCGCCCTGAATGCGCGGGACGCCATGCCCGACGGCGGCAAGCTGACGCTGGAAACCAGGAATGTCGTGCTCGACGAGGACTACGCGCGCCTGAACAGCGAGGTCAGGCCGGGCAACTACGTCATGGTCGCAGTGAGCGACACCGGGGAGGGAATCCCCGGCAGCCTGCTCGACAAGGTGTTCGAGCCGTTCTTCACCACCAAGGACGTCGGCAAGGGATCGGGGCTCGGCCTCAGCATGGTCTACGGCTTCGTCAAGCAGTCGAACGGCCACATCAAGCTCTACAGCGAGGAGGGCCACGGCACCACCGTGAAGCTGTATCTGCCACAGGCCGCCGGCGCCGCGAGCGTCACGGATGCGTCGGTGGCCGACGCCGCCAGCGCCAGGATCCAAGGCGGCGACGAATCCGTCCTGATTGTCGAGGACGACGCGCTGGTCCGCGAATACGTGGTGACGCAGATCGGCAAACTCGGCTACCACACGCTGGCCGCCAGCAATGCCAGCCAGGCGCTGGCGGTTCTCAACGGTCCCGACCGCATTGATCTCCTGTTCACCGACGTCATCATCCCCGGCGGCATGAATGGGCGAAAACTGGCGACCGAGGCGCTGAAGCGGCGCCCTGGGCTCAAGGTTCTCTACACGTCGGGCTATACCGAAAACGCCATCGTGCATCATGGCCGGCTCGATGCCGGCGTGCTGCTGCTGCCGAAGCCCTATCTCAGCTCCGATCTCGCGCGGATGATAAGGACGGCGCTGGTGTCGTGAGGTCAGGGCGGTCCGACGGCTTGCGTGCGTTGAGCGAACAAGATCACGTGACGTTCGATCGACTGATCTGATTTCGTGGATCAAGCGCGAAGCACGCCGCCGATCACCGATTGACATGCAGTGTCCGGCGCAGAACAATATGTTTCGCCCTGACGTTGCGAAGGCTTGGTCGCTCCGGAGACGTCATTTTCTTGCACCGGCCCGTCCCAAATCGGTAATGCCGTTCAGTGCAAGATGGCCATGAAAAAATTTTGAGCAGGAGAGAGAGCATGTGGCAACCCTTTGAGCCTCCGATCGCCGCTATCGCAACGGGTCCAGGCAAACTGGCGCTGACGCGCCGCGCTTTTGTCGGCGGCGTCCTGACCGGTTCATCGCTCGCCTTGGTCGGTGGCAACGCCTTTGCCAAGGCGCCGGCCTTCGGCCATCAGGTGCTGAGCGCCTATCGGCATATGGTGGGAAGCATCGAGGTGATCGCGCTCAGCGATGGCGCGGTCGATCTGCCGGTGCAGTTGTTCCCCAAGGCCGATCCGGCCGAAACCACAAAGATCCTGACCTCGACCGGCGCGCCCACCGACAAGCTCGGGACCGCGGTCAACGCCTTCCTGGTCAATACCGGCGACAGGCTGGTGCTGATCGATTCCGGCGCCGGGCAATTGTTCGGTCCTACCCTCGGCCGCTTCGCCGCCAATCTGGCCGCGCTTGGCATCGATCCCAATGCCGTCGACGTGATCGCGATGACCCATCTGCATCCCGACCATTTCGGAGGGCTGTTGACCGCCGACGCCAAACTGGCCTTTCCCAACGCCGCGATTTTCATCGGCGAAGCCGACACCAAATTGTGGCTCGACGAAGCCAACGGCGCCAAGGCTCCCGCCGACAACAAGCCGTTTTTCGATCAGGCCCGCATGATGGTCGGCCCCTATGTCGCCGCGCAAAAGTATCAGCCGGCAGCCGACGGCAAGGAGGTCGTGGCCGGCGTCACGGCGATGGCCGCGCCGGGCCATACACCTGGCCACACCATGTATCGGGTCAGTTCGGGCAACCAGTCGCTGCTGATCTGGGGCGACATCGTTCATTGTGCGGCCCTGCAATTCCCCCATCCCGACTGGGCGATCGCCTTCGACACCGACCAGGAGATTGCGATCGCCACCCGCGCCAAGGTGTTCGACATGGCCTCGACCGACAAGCTCGCAGTGGCCGGCGCTCATCTGCCGTTCCCCGGCATCGGCCACGTCGTCAAGTCGAACACCGGCTATGGCTACGTGCCGTTGTTCTGGGCGCCGGGCTAGCGCGGCGACAGCCAGAGCGGGATGACTTTTGGTTGAATCGGTCTGTCGCTCCGCCTCGCCCCGCTTGCGGGGAGAGGTCGAAATTCGCGCCAGCGAATTTCGGGTGAGGGGGCCTCACCGCGCAGTCGGTGTTTGTGGAAGCACCCCCACCCCAACCCTCCCCCGCAAGCGGGAGAGGGAGCGCACCTACCGTGCTGCGCCAGATCACCGTGATTTCATCATGCTTTAGTTCGAGCGCGTCCAGGTCGAGGATCGGCAGATCACCCCGCCGAGAGCGCACCCTTCCGTCGTCAGCGTGCCGCCGGAGAGCGACATCTTGGCGGCATAGGTCTTGTTATCGTCGGGATTGTTGTAGCTGCCGCTCCAGGCGTTCGGCCCGGTCGACTTCATGTCGAAGAACAGCCGCTGCCCGACCTTGGCCGGCGTGTCCGTGCCGGGCTTGATCCAGACGAGGTGGCCGCAGATGGCGCTGCCGCAAGGCGCGAACTTCACCTTGGACAGGCCGGTTTCACGCAGCCACGTGCCGGTGACGTCATCAGCAAGCGCGGGACCGGCCCCGATCGCGGCTGAGAACATGGCAGCTGAAGCCAGACCAAGGACAAATCGACGGATCATGGGAAGGCTCCTTGCGATGCGTGGCGGAGACGGAAATTGCCGACCGACTGTGTCAGCAACACGGACGACGATCATACACGTATTTCCCGTCGGCGACGTCGAACCGGCGGCATCACGCGGCCAGCCACCGAAACGCACGGCGCAGGAATGCTCGGGCGTCCTCTTCGACGGGTGTTCCGTGGGCCATCAGCACCTTCTCGACGGGCCATGCGAAAATGCGTTGCAGTGCGTCACGCGCGGCGCGGCGGTTGGTAAAGGCGACACGGAACTTGCGCGGCACCGACGGCTCGGGAGCGACCATGAGGTCCAGTTTCGCCGCCAGTGCGCGCCAACCGGAGAACGAACTGGCGGGAAACTGCTGGAGCAGGTCGGTAAAGAGCGCGGTGCCGCTGGTTGCGTGGAAAAAGATGACCTCCGTCGTGATGAGATTGCCCGGCATCATGACCTGATCGATCTCCCCGGCCCAATCCGGGCTCGGCGCATCGCCGAGGTCCGCATCAAAGATAATGTCCTGACGCTTTCGGCGCAGTCCCGGCGGGGCGTAGACCTTCGCGCCCGGGTAGGCACGCTTCCACTCCGGAAGAGACAAGTGGTGCAGGGAGTTGGGAGCAACGATGTGCTGCACTTGACCGAGGCCATCCACCGCTGCCCGCAGGGCATCCGTGAGCCTTATCGGCGACCAGATGAAAAGGCTTCCGCCGGACAGTCTGATGACGGCCATCCGGGTGGGATAATGAAATCCGACGATGACCAATTCGGGTCCATCCGCGGTCCAGACCTCCTGACCGAATGGCTTCAACATGGTTCGATCCAATGCGGCTGGCACCGATAGCTAGCCGTTGAAGGCCGTGCTCGCAAGCGTCGCCGGCGTTGCTGCGCGCACCGCTTGCGGTTCACGAACATCAGATCGGCGGCCTTAGCCGGCGCCGCCGCTGATGGTCTGAGCCGACGGGGTCAGTCGGCCGGGCGCGATCCAGCGCTGACTTCTATCCAACCGGATCTGCCGCCATGCGTCGAGCGGCCGGTCGATCAGATGATAGAGGACGACCGAGGCCGCGAGCGACAGCAACAACGTGGCGTAGGCGGCGGCATACGTGTTGGGGAGCATCAGCCATCCGCACAGAAAGTGGCTGATGTAGAGGGGGTAGGAGAGCTCACCGATATAGCGGTCGATGTCGAACGCCTTGGTCTGCTCGAACAGCCATGGCACTCCGACGATAATGGCAGCGAGCAGCGACAGCGATGCCAATCGCTGGACGCCATCCCACTGGTTGATGGCAAGACTGGCGAACACCAATGCGGCGGTGGCCAGCAGAAGCAGCAGCGTCCGTCCGCGCTGTGTTTTCGTGGTCGCAGCGGAGAGCCAGTAGCCAAGCGATCCCGCCAGGAACAATGCCATCTCGGACGGGAAGAAACGGTACGACCACCGATGGTCGCTCAAGCCGAAACCCGCCTGCAGCGCCATTCGCAGCAGCAGGCTCGCGGCGATGAGCGTTGCAATGAATATCGGTCCTCGCCTCACCAGAAACGGCGCCAACAGATAGAAATAGATTTCAAGCGCCAGCGACCACGCCTGCGGGATCGGAGCGAACCTGAACAGCGGCGCGCCCGCTTCGATCTGGTCCGCCGTGAAGGCCAGCGTATCGTGACCGACTGAGAGGAAAAAATACAGATCCTGGCCGACGATCGATAGCTGCGAGGCGGCAAAGAACGCCGCGCTCGGCCAGTCCAGCGCGAGGATCGGCTTCCAGTTGTCCGCTGCCGCCAGCGACAGGATCAGGACGACTACGTAAGCCGGCCATAGCCGCAGAAGCCGATTCGACATGAACAACCAGTAAGAGCCTGGTCGATATTTTTCGTTGAGCACCAGCGCCATGTAAAATCCCGAGATGACGAAGAAGCTCTGCACGGCAATGTCGTCGGTCGGAAAGCGCAGGGGCGCCGCGAGATGGCCATACGCAACGGAAAACGCGAGGAGAAATCGAAGGGTTCCCATACCCGGATACTGCTCCGGGACCATTGAAGAATTGTAAAATACTACCTTCGGCGTGTGCCGTGAGGGCCCGAGCCGCCCGTCCGATGGGGCCACGCCGCGGGCCGCTCCCTCAGGTCTCCGCCCGCCACCAATTCCGTTCATCTCCGGCGCGGCGGAGGAAGGAGGGAGAGCGCCTGCCTCGAGAGGCTATTTCTTCGGACGACGGGTGCGGACCTCGATGGATCCGCTGGCCATCTGCACCTCGAACCGGGACAGGAAACTCATCCCGAGCAGCCCGTCGACGCCGTTGCCATAACTCTTGTCGTCGGCCTTCTGGACCGCGACCGGGACGTTCGCGGCCTCCAGCTTGCCGAGCATCACCTTGTCGGCTTTCGACAGCTTGGCCTTGGCCGGTCCGTTGGCCGTCAGCAGCGTGATCTCGGTCTCGGTTTGCGGGATTTTCGCGCGATCCGCGAAGGCCGACTTCACCGATACGTAGCTGGCTCCGGTATCGAGAATGAACAGGCCACGCACGCCGTTGATCGTGGCCTTGACGGTGACGACGTTCTTCTGCCCGTTCAGTGGAAAGCTTTCCTTCCGGAACTCCGTGGACGCGGCGCAATTGCCTTTCGCCTCGTAGTCGGAAATGATCTTCTGCGACACGGTCGGTCGGTGCGGCCGCCAAATTAACCTTCCGCCGACTCGAGAGCTTCCGCCGACCAGAAGACCGGTGCTGTCCGCTTTCCCTGGTGGGCAACTTGATGCTAGGAGGGCAGCCTGACCTGCCGCTGCCCACTGGCTCTTCCCATGAAAAATGACCAGATTCTGAGCCAGATTTCGGATTTCTGCCGCCAGTCCGACATGGCGGAATCCACCTTCGGCCGCCGCGCGGTCAATGACGGCAAGCTGGTGCACCGCCTGCGCGAGGGCAAGCGCATCACCATCGATACGCTCGATCGCATCCAGGCCTATATCGCAGCCTCCGGCGGCGTGCCGCCGCCGCGCGGCCTCGACGTGATCCCCGAGAAGCGCGATCCCCGCAGCAATTTCCGCTTCTTCGAGAACCGGCAGAAATACCTGCTGTTCGTCCATACCTGCAGCGAGAAGCGGGTGATCGCCGAGCGGGTCGGGCTGGAGCTCTCCAGCATCCATCCAAGGCCGCCGGCGCTGCGGGTGTTCGACGCAGGGGTCGGCGACGGCACGGTGCTGGCGCGGGTGATGCGCACCATGCACGGCCGCTTTCCGCACATGCCGTTCTATATCGCCGGCAAGGAGCTCAGCCTGGAGGACGTTCGGCTGACCCTGGAAAAGGTGCCGGACCGGATGTTCGAGCACCCGGCGACCGTCTTCGTCCTCACCAACATGAACTACGCCGAAGCGCCCTGGCTGGCCCCGATCTCGCCGGCCGCCGCCGCCGGCATGATCTGGCACGAACTGGTGCTGCAGGGGGCCTCGTCGGGGGAGTTCGAGGCCCAGATCGCGGGCCTGAAGCCGTTCCTGGAGCAGAATTGGCGCGCCAATGTCAGCCCGCGTACCGGCATGCCGGTCTACGAGCGGCCGGTGGCCCTGGTGCTGTACCGGGAGGACCACCGGTTCCTGCTCGATTCGATCATCCCGAGGGCGGGGCGGAGCGAGGCCAATTTCGACCTGATCATCGCTTCCCAGCCCTACCGGGCTAAATCTTCTGTGAATTTCCGCGCCAAGCGCATCATCGCACCGCTGGCCCGGGCGCTGCGGCCCGGCGGGCGCCTGATCGGAATCCACTCCCATGGGCAGGATCCGGGCCTGGACATCATCCAGGCGGTCTGGCCCGGAGAAAATCCTTTCTCTGTCAGCCGTCATGAGCTATTGCGCGCGGTGAAATACGAGCTCGGCTCGGTTGGGCGAAATCTTAATTTTAACGCCTATGCCGATAACCGTTCGATCTTCCGCTATGATATGGAGGCGCTGCCCAACGAGGTCACCGGCTCGATCGGTACCTCCACGGCCTTTGCAGCCTGGAATGCGGCGGTGTATGTCGCCCAGATCGAAGAGGACCGGTTGACGGAGATGGCCCACAGCGGCCGGGCTCTCGATGCCGCCAGAGAGGTCTTGCGTCGGCACAACGGGCTTTGGTTCTACGACGAATCCTACGTCATCTCGCGCCGTCGGGACTGACATTTCAGGATCATTTTCGAAACGACCGCCGGATCAGGCGGCAAAAGGGGTTACCTTGATGCGCGCGTCCTATCTGTTCACAAGCGAGTCGGTTTCCGAGGGTCATCCGGACAAGGTTTGCGACCGGATTTCCGACGAGATCGTCGATCTGTTTTTCCGCGAAGGCCCGAAGGCGGGGATGGACCCCTGGGCCATCCGCGCGGCTTGCGAAACGCTTGCCACCACCAACAAGGTGGTGATCGCCGGCGAGACCCGCGGACCCGCCTCGGTCACCAACGAGCACATCGAACATGTGGTCCGGGATGCGATCAAGGATATCGGCTACGAGCAGGACGGCTTCCACTGGAAGACCTGCGACATCGAGATCCTGTTGCACGCGCAATCGGCCGATATCGCTCAGGGCGTTGACGCGCTGCAGCCCGGCACCAACAAGGAAGAAGGCGCCGGCGATCAGGGCATCATGTTCGGCTACGCCACCAACGAGACACCGGAACTGATGCCTGCGCCGATCTTCTACGCCCACAAGATCCTGCGGCTGATCTCGGAGGCCCGCCACTCCGGCAAGGAGAAGGTGCTGGGCCCGGACTCCAAGAGCCAGGTCACCGTGCAATATGAGAACGGCAAGCCGGTCGGCGTGCGCGAGATCGTGGTCTCGCATCAGCATCTGGTCGAAGACATGACGTCGGACCAGGTTCGCGAGCGTGTCGAGCCCTATGTGCGCGAGGCGTTGCCGAAGGACTGGATCAACGGCAAGACCGTCTGGCACATCAATCCCACCGGCAAATTCTTCATCGGCGGCCCCGATGGCGATTCCGGCCTGACCGGCCGCAAGATCATCGTCGATACCTATGGTGGCGCGGCCCCGCATGGTGGCGGCGCTTTTTCCGGCAAGGACCCGACCAAGGTCGACCGCTCGGCCGCGTATGCGGCGCGCTATCTCGCCAAGAATATCGTCGCCGCCGGCCTCGCCGGCCGCTGCACGCTGCAGCTCGCCTACGCGATCGGCGTGGCGCGGCCGCTGTCGATCTACATCGACACCCACGGCACCGGCAACGTGTCCGAGGACAAGCTCGAGAAGATCGTGGCCGAGGCGATGGACCTGACGCCGCGCGGCATCCGCAAGCATCTCGATCTCAACAAGCCGATCTATGCGCGCACGTCGTCCTACGGTCATTTCGGCCGCACCCCGGACAATGAGGGCGGGTTCTCGTGGGAGAAGACCGATCTCGCCGAAGTGCTGAAGCGCGCCGTTTAGTTTCTTCCTTGCCTCTCCCCGCTTGCGGGGAGAGGCCGGATCGCATCGTAAGATGCGATCCGGGTGAGGGGGAGTCTCCGCATACGTTGCCTTCGAGATTCGCGGAGAGTCTCCCTCACCCCGACCCTCTCCCCGCAAGCGGGGAGAGGGAGCAGACCGCGCAAAAAAGCGTCCAGTTTCGTCTGGTACTCAAAAGCCCGATTTCGTCCGTACAAGGATCACACATGACCGCCACCGCCAAGAAGCCCGACTTCACCGACTACATCGTCAAGGACATCGCGCTCGCCGAATTCGGCCGCAAGGAGATTTCGCTGGCCGAGACCGAGATGCCCGGCCTGATGGCGACGCGCGAGGAATATGGCCCGCAGCAGCCGCTGAAGGGCGCCCGCATCGCGGGCTCGCTGCACATGACGATCCAGACCGCGGTCCTGATCGAGACCCTGGCCGCGCTCGGCGCCGACATCCGCTGGGTCTCCTGCAACATCTATTCGACCCAGGACCATGCCGCGGCTGCGATCGCGGCGGCCGGCATCCCGGTGTTCGCGGTCAAGGGCGAGAGCCTCGTCGAATACTGGGACTACACCGCAAAACTGTTCGACTGGCACGGCGGCGGCACCCCCAACATGATCCTCGATGACGGCGGCGACGCCACCATGCTGGTGCATAACGGGCTGCGCGCCGAGAACGGCGACGTGGCGTTCCTGGACAAGCCGGGCTCCGAGGAAGAGGAAGTTTTCTTCGCGCTGATCAAGCGTCTGCTGAAGGACAAGCCGAAGGGCTACTTCGCCGAGATCGCCAAGAACATCAAAGGCGTCTCCGAGGAGACCACCACGGGCGTGCACCGGCTCTACAACATGGAGAAGGAAGGCAAGCTGCTCTTCCCGGCGATCAACGTCAACGACAGCGTCACCAAGTCGAAGTTCGACAACCTCTACGGCTGCCGCGAATCGCTGGTCGACGGCATCCGCCGCGGCACCGACGTGATGATGTCGGGCAAGGTGGCGATGGTCGCGGGCTTCGGCGACGTCGGCAAGGGCTCGGCGGCCTCGCTGCGCCAGGCCGGCTGTCGCGTCATGGTGTCCGAGGTCGATCCGATCTGCGGGCTGCAGGCGGCGATGGAAGGCTATCAGGTCGTGACCATGGAAGAGGCGGCCCCGCAGGCCGACATCTTCGTCACCGCGACCGGCAACAAGGACATCATCACCATCGAGCACATGCGCGCGATGAAGGACCGCGCCATCGTCTGCAACATCGGCCATTTCGACAACGAGATCCAGATTGCCTCGTTGCGCAACATGAAGTGGACCAACATCAAGCCGCAGGTCGACGAGATTACCTTCCCCGACGGCAAGCGGATGATCCTGCTGTCGGAAGGGCGCCTGGTGAATCTCGGCAACGCCATGGGCCACCCGTCGTTCGTGATGTCGGCCTCCTTCACCAACCAGACGCTGGCGCAGATCGAACTGTTCGCCAACAACAAGGCCGGCAAGTACCAGAAGAAGGTCTACGTGCTGCCGAAGTCGCTGGACGAGAAGGTGGCGCGGCTGCACCTCGCCAAGATCGGCGTCAAGCTGACGACGCTGCGCCCCGATCAGGCCGAGTATATCGGGGTCAAGACAGAGGGGCCGTTCAAGCCGGATCATTATCGGTATTGAGACTTCGCCGTCATTCCGGGGCGCGCGCGAGCGCGAACCCGGAATCTCGCGCCGTAACCTCCAGATTCCGGGTTCGCTTCGCGCCCCGGAATGACATCCCCTCCTATCATGCCCGGCCTCGCGCCGGGCATTTTTCGTATTCGTTGCTGATTGAAGATTCGAATGGCATGCAAATGAGCGCCTGCGCTCGCGCGCTCGCGCCCAATCACGGCGGTCATCCTCCGCGCATGCGGAGGATCCAGTACGCCGCTGCCGATCCATTTCATCGCTGGAGTCTCTGGAATACTGGATCGTTCGCTCCAGTGCGCAATTGCGCACAAGGCGGACGATGACAGTTGAGAGTGCGGCGGTGTCGCGGGCCAAGACACACATGGCTAATCGCTCCACGGCCCCACAATGGTCTGCGCGGCACCTCGCACCCAAAATATCGAAAACAACCCCATGCAAAGTAGCCGGCGGCCGCCGCCACGACTTCGGATTTGACGAAATCGACTTGACACGTCGGGCAAATCACCTGCATAATTCCATCATCGCGCAATGTCCCGCCTTGAAGATAGGGTCGGCGCTGGCTCCGGCCATGACGATTGAGTTGCACTTTGCCCATCGGGCAGATCGGGCCAATGTCTCGGACCTGCGGCTCTGCCGAATTGGCAACCGAGCCGAATTCGGTGACCGCGTCCCGATCCCGCCTGCGCGCCGTCGGCGCGGTTATCGTAAGGACTGGATGCAACCCTTGACTGTGTGTGCTACCTTCAGCCTCGGATCGCTGGTGCGAGCGAGGGACCTGGAGGGAACGGGTGCCACTTCTGGAGATCAATCAGCAGCCGGGCGGCGCCCCGCACCGCTATCGCATCTCGGTCAGCGCGAGGAATATTCCCGATCGCGCCGCGCTCAGCTTCGATATCGACATCGCCTTTGAGCTCAGGCACGAGGACGGCGAACGCATCCGCTGGTACCTGGAAGACTATCTTCAATTCGACGAGGAGCCGGCGCCGCAGATCGCGAAGGCCATCGAAGCCTTCATGGCCGAATGCGGCGACGGCCTGTTCCGCAGCATATTCGAAGGTTCACCAGATGCGATCAGGCTGTGGTCAAATCTCGAGCCGCATCTCGCGACCACCCGCGTCGAGATCAATACCGGCATTGCCGAGGCGACCGCGATCCCCTGGGAATTGATCCGCAATCCGCATTCCAGGACCTGTCTCGCCTTGTCGGCAGCGTCGTTCGTGCGCAGCCAGCGCGCCGGCCAAACCACGTTGGCGGCGGCGCGAGAGGCCGAAAAAGTCCGCATCCTGTTGGTGATCTGCCGGCCACGGGGCGGCGAGGATGTGCCGTTCCGTTCGGTGGCCGCGCGGCTGGTCACCGGGCTCGGCGAAGCCGCGCGCGGTGCCTTCGACCTGCATGTGCTGCGCCCGCCGACCTATGAGCAGTTGGCGAAGACGCTCGGTCTCGCCAGGGAAAACGGCGCGCCGTTCCACATCGTCCATTTCGACGGCCACGGGAACTACGCTGACGTTGAGCGGCTGGCCGAACACGCCCCGGTGCTGAGCAGTCTCACCCTGAAGGGCGAACCCGGCGGCAGCCACGGGGTTCTTGCCTTCGAGGATCCCGCTCACAAGACCAATACCGAATACGTCGACGGCTTCAGATTGGGCGCGCTGCTGCGCGACTGCGCTGTACCCGTTCTGGTGCTCAATGCCTGCCAGTCGGCGTTTGCGGAAGCGCGGCCACAACCGGCGACCGACAATTCCACCGAGACGCGGCAGGAAGTCGAGGCCTATGGCTCGCTCGCGCAGGCGGTGATGGAAGCCGGCGCCGCCGGCGTCGTCGCCATGCGCTATTCGGTCTATGTCGTGACCGCCGCGCAATTCGTCGCCGAACTCTACGGCGCGCTCGCGCGTGGCCGCCACCTGGGCGAGGCGGTGTCCTGGGCGCGCAAGAACCTGCACCAGCAGCCCGATCGTCACATCGCCTATGAGGCGCGCCCGTTGCAGGACTGGTCGGTGCCCGTGGTGTGGGAACGCAGTCCGCTGCGGCTATGGCCGGAAAAGTCCGGCGCCGCGCCGATCACGATCACCCTGGACGAGGAGTCGGGCGCGACACCGGGCGCGCTCGATCGGGCCCTGCCGGTGCGCCCGGATGTCGGCTTCTTCGGCCGCGACGAAACGCTCTATGCGCTCGATCGCGCGTTCGACACCCAGCGCATCGTCCTGCTGCATGCCTTTGCCGGGAGCGGCAAAACCTCGACCGCGGCCGAATTCGCGCGCTGGTATGCGCTGACCGGCGGTGTCCAGGGGCCGGTGCTGTTCACGAGCTTCGAGCGCCATCTGCCGCTGGCCCGCGTGCTCGACAAGATCGGGGAGGTGTTCGGTGCGGCGTTGGAAGCCTCTGGCAAGGCCTGGGACGCCATCACCGACCCGGTGAAGCGGCGCGATATTGCGCTGCAAGTGCTGCGACAGGTTCCGGTGCTGTGGATCTGGGACAATGTCGAACCAATCACCGGCTTTCCCGCCGGCACGCCGTCGGACTGGAGTGCGGACGAGCAGCGGGAGTTGCGCGATTTCCTGAGCGCCGCGCGCGACGGCAAAGCCAAATTCCTGCTGACCTCGCGCCGGGACGAGACCGCATGGCTTGGCCAGCTGGCGCTGCGCGTTGCGGTGCCTGACATGCCGATGCAGGAGCGCCTGCAACTCGCCGGCGCCGTCGTCGCGCAACGCGGCCGGCGGCTCGCCGAACTGCCCGACCTGACCGACCTGCTGCGGTTCACCCAGGGCAATCCGCTGACCATCCTCGTGACCATCGGCGAGGCGCTGCGCACCGGCATCGACAGCAAATCACGCCTCGACGCCTTCGTGGCGGCCTTGCGCCAAGGCGAAGTCGACTTCCGGGACGAGGCGACCGAAGGCCGCTCGACATCGCTCAGCGCCTCGTTGTCCTACGGTTTCGGGACGTTATTCGATGACGAGCAGCGCAGGATATTGGCGCTGCTGCATCTGTTCCAGGGTTTCGTCGATGTTAAGGCACTGCTGATCATGGGCAATCCCGCGTCCGAATGGTCCCTCGCGGCCGTGCGCGGGCTGACCCGCGAGCGCGGCGTCGCGCTGCTCGACCGCGCCGCCGAGATCGGCCTGCTGACTGCCCTTGGTGGCGGTTATTATCGCATCCATCCGGCCTTGCCCTGGTATTTCCGGGCGCTGTTCGAGCGCGAGTTTCCGGAGACGACCGGCGACGCCGTTCGCGCCCGCCGCGCTTTCGTCGGAGCCATGGGGGGATTGGGTGACCTCTATCACAACGAGTACGGCAAGGGGCGGGGCGAAGTCATGGATGCCGTTGCCGCGGAGGAAGACAATCTGCTCGCCGCGTGGCGACTCGCCCGCGCCGGCGGCTGGTGGGATAGCGTCATCTCCACCATGCAGGGTCTGCACGCATTGTATGACGCCACCGGCCGCCGCGCGGCGTGGCACCCTCTGGTGCAGGAGGTGGTCGCGGATGTGGTCGATCCCACAACCGACGGCCCGCTGTATGGCCGCGACGGTCAATGGAGCCAGGTCACCGGCTATCGGGTGCGTCTCGCTAGGGAAGACCGGCATTGGGCCGAGGCCGAGCGCCTGCAGCGTGCGCACGTCGCCTGGAACCGGACACGCGCCGAGCCGGCCTTGGCGATCGCGCCGGAACAGCGCGATGCCGCTCAGCGCAATGCCATCCGCACGCTCGCAGTCTCATTGCACGAGCTTGGGCAAATCCAGCGCGACCAGGGCAGCCCGACCTGTGTTGAGAGCTGTCGCGAGGCGCTGGACCTTGCCGCTTCCATCGGCGATGCCGCCGGGCAGTCTGTCTGCGCGTTCAGCCTGGGCCATGCCAACTTGGCTATCGCCGCGCTGCGGAATCTGGACGAGGCCGAACGCTGGTACCGACAAAGTCTCGATTTGCGTGCCGCTACCGACGCGCTCGGCCGCCAACGGTGTCTGGGTCAACTCGGCTATGTCGCCCATGAGCGCTTCAAAGACGCGCGCGAGGCAAACCGCCCGGCCGAGCAGTTAGCCAGTCATCTCACCGAAGCTGCGCAATTGTACGAGCAGGCACTCGGAATGATGCCGGCGAGCGCTGTCGGCGAGCGCGCGGTCAATCACAACCAGCTCGGCGTAATTTACGTCGACGCGGGCGACACCGGCCGCGCGATGCATCACTTTCGCCAAGCCATTCGATATGCGGATGAAGCCGGCGACACATGGAATGCCGGTGGGCTACGCTACAACGTCTCCTTAACACTTGCTCATGCCGGCCGGCTTCCCGAAGCGCGCGCCTATGCCGAGGCCGCGCTTGTCAACTTCCAGACCTTCGGCGACCGTGCGACGCAGAATATTCAAGACGCCGAGCGACTGATCGCCGCGATCGATCAGGCCATGGCAACGAAGAAGAACGGACAATAACGGCCACGGCGAGGGTCGGCGTCAGGCAGATGACGCGGCGTCCGGGCTAGGCGGACTATTTTGGCCCGTTCAAGGCGGATCATTATCGGTATTGAGGTTTGCATCGTCATTCCGGGGCGCGCGCGAGCGCGAACCCGGAATCTCGCGCAACAATCTCCAGATTCCGGGTTCGCTTCGCGCCCCGGAATGACGTCCCTCTGATCATGCCCGGCCTCATGCCGGGCATTTTTCGTATTCGTTGCTGATTGACGATTCCAATAGCATGCAAATAGGCGATCGCGCTCGCGCCCGATCACCGCGGTCATCCCCCGCGCATGCGGGGGATCCAGTACGCCGCGGCCGATCCATTTCATCGCTAGCGTCTCTGGAATACTGGATCGTCCGCTTTCGCGGACGATGACAGTTGAGCGTGCGGCGGTGTCGCGGGCCAAGACACACATGGCTGATTGCTCCGCGGCCCCACAATGGTCTGCGCGGCACTCGCACCCAAAATATCGAAAACAACCCCATGCAAAGTAGCCGGCGGTCGCTGCCACGACTTCGGATTCTACGAATTCAACTTGACACGTCGGGCAAATCACCTGCAATATTCTATCATCTCGCAATCTGTAAAACGCAAACGAACTTGGGTGCCAGCGCCGAGGCGCCAGAACCACACGAGTCCCCGTCCGCAACAACGCCGCTCGTCCTGCAGGCCGCGCACCGCTCACGAGTTTCCGCCTGCGGCGCGTCGAAGACGCGAATGTGCAATTGCACATCGAGGAATCCCGCGCCACAACCTCTGGATTCCGGGTTCGCTTCGCGATCCGCTCAGCTATGCAGCTTGGACTGGGCCGTGCGGGACGGCGTATCCCGGGCGGATCGGATGGTGCTCGGCTTTGACGTTTCGGCGCTCTTCGCGCGTTTCGCCGCCGCACGATCGTTGCGCATGGCGAGGCGCTTTCGCTTCTTCACATCCGCTGCCGCCTGTCGCTCGGTGCTTCCACCGTTGTGATCGGCGTACTCCTTGCCGTCGATGGGCCCAACGTGCGGCGGATCCCTGCCGAGATAGGGGCGCGCGATTCCGAACTCCTTGCCGCGGGCATCGATCCATTTCCAGAGCGATTCGGTCGACACCCATCGCTCCGCGCGTGTTTCGCCCTTGATGCTCACGATATCGGCTGCCAACCCGTGGCCATAGCCGCCGCGCAAGCTGCCGCCATGGTAGGATCTGTTGCTCGCCGCCTTGAGGCCGCTGGCGATCGACTGGCGGTAGTCGTCACGGAACGCGCTGGTGATGCCGGGTGACAGGCCCGCCGCCTCCGCCGCGTGAAGCGTGTAATACAGCTTCAGCCTGAAGCTCTGGTCCATGCCGCCGATCACGTAGGTCATCATCGAGAGGCCGACTCTCTCGGCTGCCTTCGGATCCTTCCACGCGAAGTCCTCGTCGACCAGCTTCGTGAAGGTCCGGGTGACCGTCACCGTCCTGTGCTTCTTCCTGACCGTCACCTTCCGCCGTTCATACTCCTTGATCGTGTCCTGCTTGGGTGTCCGCTGGTAGAGGTCCCACAGATATCGATCGACGCAGATCTCCATGACGAAGCACTCGTCGACGATTTCGATCGCGCTCACGCTTCCCGTGATATCGTCGGGCTTCCCATCCTGCCTGCTTGCCGTCGTCACCTGCGCGGGCGGTGTATCGGTCGGCAGCGTCTCCGATGAACTGGTCGAGGCGGTTTCGACTGTCGCCTCCGGCTTGTCCGAGGCCTCCGTTCCGCCGGGGACAGTCGCTGTCTCAGTGGCGATTGGCGATGCGGGGGCGGCGGCCGCTGCATCGACCGCGCTGGCCGTGCCGCTATCGGTTGCGGTGACCTGCGGTGCTTCGGCTCGCTCGGCGTCGCTGATGGGAGCTAGTGCGCTACGATCCATCAGTTGCGTGGCAGCGGTGCTTTCGATGTCGATGAGGCCGACCGCAGCAGGCCAGGCGGCAACACAGCCCGCGAACATAACGGACCGGTACAACGCCGCCGTTGGAAATCCCCGCGTATTCATCCCAGCCTCCAAAGACTCGGCCTGAGCCAGACGCATGCGACACCGCCGATTGTTCGGGTCACGGCGTGCGGGCGCAAGAGCGCAAACCGTGGATAACCTCCTTTCCCGGGAACTGTTGCTGCGATGCAACGTGCCGTCACATGCCTGTGCGGCGGGTTCCATGAGTGTGCAGCGGCGCGTGGACGGAGCGGCTGAAAGTTCCACCGCAGCCTATCTGCAGCCATCATCGGCGTGCAGGCCGCGCTGGAAAGCCGTGAGATCGTAGCGGTTCGCCGACGACTGGCAGCAAAGGAATCATCACGATCGATCTTTAGCGGGCGAGGAAGCATCGCTTGCGCCAAGCGCTACCCGGAACTCAGTGTGGACTCATTGAACGTGATGACCGTGACAGTGTCGCGGTTCACGATCGCGAACCGTTTGCCTGCGGGATCGAGGGCCATGGGCGGCGGTTTCGCTTCACCCTCGAGGCTCCACATGATGCTGCCGTCCTGAAGGCCCGACTGCAACTCGGTCCAGACATGGACGACTTTGCCGGTTGACAGATCGATCAGTTTTGGATGCCGATAGAGCGAAAGGACATGGCGTGTCCCAAGGGCCAGGATTATTCCCGGTGGTTCGTCGAACTGGAAGGCCCGAAGGCAGCTTCGGTTGGCCACATCGCATATAGCCAGCCCACGCGGACGAAGACGCGGTTCGACGTCAGTCTCGATCTCATTCTGCTCGGGTTCGGCCGAGGCCGCCACCGCGAGGCAGTCATCGTCGAGCCAACATGCGGAACTCTCCTCGGCCAGATAAGGGTTGACGGCACGAGAGACTGCATCGCCGCTATCGAGGTGCCGTGGATCTGCGACAGCTTGCGCGACATCGAAGCACACCACGAGGTTTAGTGGATGCCAGACCCAGCCGGCGCTGAGCAGCCGCTTGCCATGGGGACTGGCTGCCAATTGCGAATGGAAGAAATCCGACGGCTTGCGATCCGACGACGCGGTGAGCGGTCGGCCGGATTCCGCCTCCTCCAACTCGACGCGACAATAATCTCCGGGGCAGTGCGCCAGCAGGACGCGACCGTCCGGATCGTTGAACAGGGCAACCGGGAATTCGTAGGCGTGCGCGTGGTAGAAGCTGCGGTTGAGTTCACGAACAATCCGACCATCATCAAGTAGAAGCCCCTTCGTGCCCAGCCTTTCGTAGATCACGGCGAAGCGGCCATCCGGCGATGCGGTAGCGGCGTCGAAACGGTAGCTGTATCTCACGCTCGCGGGCCGCTCCGTGCCATCGGATGTGAAGACCCGGCCGCCGCCGACCCAATCGACGAGTTCATCACCGCGCCAACAGAGCGAGCGGACGCCGGCTGCGCTGAATTCGTGTTGCGTGAAAAGTGCCATGTGACATCGTAGCGGGCGTTGAGCACGCAAGACAGATCCAATCGCGATCCGATGGCTCCGGCGCCTGCGTCAGCGCGAGCCTCGGATGCGCAATTGCGCATCGTGGAATTACGAGAGTCCCGGATGTGCAATGGCACATCGTCGTTCGTTTCGCGTCCCGGAATGACGGTGCCAATCACCGGCCTCGGCGCGGTCCGGGGCCTTGTTTTGCCGGTTGCATTTCCGCCCCGCTTGCTGGCTAATTTGACCGCCATCAGACGCAGGATCAGCCGGGGAGATCTTCGTGCCACAAGACCATTTCGACGTGCTGATCGTCGGCGCCGGGCTGTCCGGCATCGGCGCGGGCTATCACCTGCAGCAGAAATGTCCGGGCAAGAGTTTTGCCATCCTGGAGGGCCGCGACTGCATCGGCGGCACCTGGGACCTGTTCCGCTATCCCGGCATTCGCTCCGACTCGGACATGTTCACGCTTGGCTATTCCTTCAAGCCGTGGCTCGAGGCCAAGGCGATCGCGGACGGGCCGCAGATCCTGAACTATGTCCGCGAGACCGCCGCCGAGAACGGCATCGACAGGAAGATCCGCTTCAATCACCGCGTCAGGCGCGCCTCGTGGTCGACGCCCGATGCGCGTTGGACCGTGGAAGCCGAACGGAGAACGGGCGAGGGCACGACCGAGATCGTGCGCCTGACCTGCAGCTTCCTCTTCATGTGCTCCGGCTATTACAGATACGAGGCCGGCTATACGCCGGAATTTTCCGGCCGCGACAATTTCGCCGGGCGCATCGTGCATCCGCAAGCCTGGCCCGATGATCTCGACTATGCCGGCAAGCGGGTCGTCGTGATCGGCTCCGGCGCAACCGCGGTGACGCTGGTGCCGGAGATGGCCAGGAAAGCCTCCCACGTCACCATGCTGCAGCGTTCGCCGACCTATGTGGTGTCGCGCCCGGCGCAGGATCCGCTCGCCAACAAATTGCGCCGCAACCTGCCGTCGCGGCTCGCCTATCATCTGATCCGCTGGCGCAATGTGATGTGGGGGATGTACTTCTTCCAGCTCTCCAGGCGCAAGCCGGCGCGGGTCAAGGAATTGATCCTCGGCGGGGTGAAAATGGCGCTCGGCCCCGACTACGATATCGCCACCCATTTCACCCCGCGCTACAATCCCTGGGACCAGCGGCTCTGCCTCGTTCCGGACGGCGACCTGTTCAACGCGATCAAGGATAACAGCGCCTCCGTCGTCACATCCGAGATCGACACCTTCACGCGCGATGGCATCCGCCTGACGGACGGCCGCGAACTGCCGGCCGACATCATCGTCACCGCGACCGGGCTCGTGCTGCAGGTGCTCGGCGGGCTCGAGGTGGCCGTTGACGGCCGCAAGATCGATTTCGCCAAAACCCTGAACTACAAGGGCATGATGTATTCCGACGTGCCGAACCTCGCCTCCGCGTTCGGCTATACCAACGCGTCGTGGACGCTGAAATGCGATCTCACCTGCGAGTACGTCTGCCGTCTGATCAATTACATGGACCGGCACGGCTACAAGCAATGCATGCCGCATAATGAAGACCCCGCGATCCAGGAATTGCCGTCCCTGAATTTCTCCTCCGGCTACGTGCAGCGCTCGATCGCGGAGATGCCCAAGCAGGGGTCGAAACGGCCGTGGCGGCTGTACCAGAATTACGCGCTCGACATCGTCACGCTGCGCTACGGCAAGATCGATGACGGAGTGATGCGGTATTCGTGACGGGGTGGGCTGGGCGGTTCCGCGGCCTCTGCAATCCTAAGGCCGATGTTCTACGGAGCGCAATCTTTACGAGAGCGTAACGGGTCGCTCCTACTCTTGGCAGAGCGCCCTTCTGTATTTTGAGTCATATTTATTCTTCTTTAGGCTTTTTTCCGCAATTTGGGGGGTATGAAAACACCCGCATTCCCATCCGCGGAATTCGAAGCCGTCACATTCCGGTCGAGACAGCTCGCGCCTGGCCGCTTTGGCCTGACCGGGCCGGCCCCCGGCGGCTTTGGCTGCAGGCCGACGAAATCGTGCCTGCTCCGCGGTTCGAGCGGAATGCGACAGCCTGCCGAGCAGCGTCGTGTCTGTTGAGACCTTCCTCAGACAGCGCGCAGTCCGGATTGAAGCGCCCGGAACCTATACGCTGCCGAACTGGTATGATCCGCAAGGACGGTTGCGCACATTTGCCTGCCGGACCACGCGCGTGTCCCCATTCCGAATGATCCTCGACGTGCCTGTCGTCGGCAAGGTCGGCGATCGCCTGACATCCTACTTCCGGGAATTCGGCAAATTCGACGGGGAAATCACCGACACCATCGCCGGGAGCTTTCTGGTCGAGCTGGAGATGACCCGCGCCATGCGCGTCCGGCTTGCCGACAAGCTGGTGTGGCTGGAAAAGAAGCAAAAGGATGCCAACGTCAAGGACTCGCGGCGGGATGCGCGCTTCATCCCCAACGCGCCGCATACCGTGCTCACCTTGGCGGACGGCACGCTGATGTCCTGCTTCATCATCGACGTCTCGCTGTCGGGCGTCGCGGTCTCGGCCGAAGTTCAGCCCTCGATCGGGACGCCGCTGGCGGTGGGCGCCTATGTCGGCCGCGTCGTGCGCGTCTTTGAAGAAGGTTTCGCCATCAAATTCGTCGAGCCGGCCACCAACCTTCAGGAACTGGAGCGGCGCATCGTTCGCGCGCCGGTCTCGGAGGCCAAGACGCTCGCTCTGCGCGAAAGTTGTTGACCCGCCAAGCGCTTCCGACCTTCTTGACGATGCCGGCTGTTACCTTCTCCGGCCTTGCTCGTTGGCATAGTCGGGAAGGCGCGGCAAACCGCGGTCCACTCATTGGACAGCTGTTTACGGCTTGATCGTTATGCTTCGGAACGACTGGGCGCTGGTCGGAGCATCCTTGCACTTCGTTCCGCCGCCAACGTCGACGGTGCCGTCGTCGCTGAGTATCTGCACCGCGTCAGTACCTGGAATTGCGAACAGAGCCTCCGGATTGAGGCCGGTCAATTTGACATGTTCGAGTTTCGCCGGATCGTACTTGGCGTTGCCCGTCCAGCGGTACAGGTCGAAGCCGCTTTCGGCATCGATCGGGCCCGCGACAATCAGATAGCTGGTGCCGACCCGTTCCAGGCTGCGTATTCCTCGGCCATGGAGCGTGTCGATTTCAATCGGATCTCCCAGCCTGGCGGTGGCGCCCAGCATCACCACCTCGTCGGGATTCTCCGTGGCTGACCTAATTCACGAAACCCGTCAAGATAGCTTCGGGATCATTTACGTCCATTTGCGTGCATGCAACCATACGATGTTATGGTCGCAGAGATGGGCGTGGGCGTCAGCGGGCCCCGCCGTTGCGGCAGCAGGCGGGGTCCCGCATGACTTGCGGTATTACTGTGACGAAACGGTGTCGCGCCGGATCTGGGCATGCGTCGTTTTGCGTATTAGCGCGACTTTCCGAATCGGCGAAATTGCCGGGAACCTTAATGCCGAATTAATGCTTGTGTCCGAAGCTCGGGCTGCCGGGTGCTTACCCCAGGAGAAATCCGATGGACGCCCAGAGAATTGCGGTCGACGCCGTGGTTGCGCTGACCGGATGCGATCGAGATGCCGCGATCGCCTTCATTCGCAGGCTCTATCTTGCCGGCGTGAAGGATCCCAAGCGCCTGACCTTCAAGGGTCTGCAGGCGCTCGCCCGGAGCTGAGATCGGTCAAACGCCGAGATCGGAAGTGGCTGAGGTCAGCCGGCGCGTTTGGATCAATCAAGCCGAAGCCGTCGTCAGCGAAAGGGCGCGAGCCATTTTCCGTTCCGATTGAATCGGAACGGAGCTGCTCGATCATGGTCCCGCGGCTCTAGGCCGCTGCCGCGATGGACTTGAGAAAACCGTCGATCTCGCCCTGCAGCGTGGAGGTCGAGGTGGACAATTGCTTGGCCGACGACAGCAGCTGGCTCGATGCCGCGCCGGTCTGGTTGGCGCCCTGGCTGACCTCGGTGATGGTGCTGGCGACCTGCGAGGTGCCGGCCGCGGTGCGCTGAATATTCGCCGAAATCTGCTGGGTCGCGGCGCCCTGTTGCTCGATCGCCGACGAAATCGCCCCGGCGATCTCGGAAATCTTGCCGATGGTCGAGCCGATCATCTTGATCGAGCCGACGGCCTCCTCGGTCGCGGTCTGCATGCCCGCGATCTGCACGCCGATTTCATCGGTGGCCTTGGCGGTTTGCGCCGCCAGCGCCTTGACCTCCTGGGCGACCACGGCAAAGCCGCGACCGGCGTCGCCGGCGCGCGCCGCCTCGATCGTGGCGTTGAGCGCGAGCAGGTTGGTCTGCTCGGCGACCGAGGTGATCAGCTTGATGACGTCGCCGATCCGGCTCGCGGCCTGCGACAGCGCATTGATGCGCTGATCGGTCTCGTCCGCCTGGCGCACGGCGCTGGCGGCGATGCGGTTGGATTCCTGTACCTGCATCGAAATCTCGCGCACGGAGCCGGCCAGTTCTTCGGTCGACGCCGCCACCGAGCGCACGTTGTTCGAGGTGTCGCCGGACGCGCTGGCGACCACGCTGGCCAGTCGCGTCGTGTTGTTGGCATTGTCGCTGAGCGAGCGCGCGGTGCTCTCCAGTTCGCCCGAGGCCGAGGACAACGAGGTGATGATGGCGCGAAAGCGGTTGCCGGCTTCGCTGATGGTCGTCTTGCGAAGCTGCCGGTTGATGCCGAAATAGGCCGCGACGAGGTGCTCGGTATCGAACATGTTGGCCTTGGCGATGGCGTTGTGCATCGCTGCCTTCGTGTCGCGGGCCTCGCGTGCCGCCGCCCCGAAACGCGGAACCACCACCTCGGCCTCGATCGCCTTCATCAACTGGTCGGCCACGAACATCTGCCGGCAGCCGATATACCAGTGCGGCGCGACGCCGCCGCGGTGGTGCAGATCGCAGAACTCCGCAAGCGAACTGGCATAGGTCGGGCCGAAATCGCAGGCTGCGATCAGCTCCCAGTGCTGCAGCTGCCGGTGAATGGCCTCCTGCATCACGCCGTTCTTGAACAGGCCGGAGTCGGGATCGTAGCGCCGGACCTTGTCGTAGAACCGTGCCAGGATACCGGGCAGGTGTTTTGCCAAAAATGGCCGCATGGTGCGCAGGGTGGCTCGCACCGATTGGTCAAGGTCGATCAGGTCGAGGCGGACGGTGTTCCAGTCGGGGGGCATGGGCGGGTTCCGCTGCAAGCATGGGAATGGCCCGGCCATTTAACGACGGTATGGTTAATGGATCGCCAATTTGTCCGTAATTTTCCGGTAGCGCTGCGGGGCCAGCAGAAAGGCCCCCAAACGGGGGCCTTGATGGTGTTCATTGCCGCCGGCGCCGAAGGCGCCTGTTATTCGGGCTCGCCGATCGCAACCTTGAGCGTGCCGATCCCGTCGACGCCGCATTCGATCTTATCTCCCGGCGACAGCGCGGCGACGCCGGCCGGTGTGCCGGTCATGATGATGTCGCCCGCGGCAAGCTTCACCTGCTTCGAGAGCTGCCAGATGATCTCGGGCACGCTCCAGATCAGTTCGGTGAGGTCGCCTTTCTGACGCTCGGTGCCGTTGACCGACAGCCAGATCCTGCCCTTGGCGGGATGGCCGATTTTGGAGGCCGGCTGCATCGCCGAGCAGGGCGCGGAATGGTCGAAGGACTTGCCGATTTCCCAGGGACGCTCCTGCTTGCGCGAGGCCTGCTGCAGGTCGCGGCGGGTCAGGTCGATGCCGACGGCATAGCCATAGACATGGTCGAGCGCCTTGTCGGCGGGGATGTTGAGCCCGCCGCTCTTCATGGCGACGATCAGTTCGACCTCGTGATGCAGGTCCTTGGTCAGGGGCGGATAGGGGATGGTGGCCCCGTCCGGCTCCAGCATGTCGGCATGCTTGGCGAAGAAGAAGGGCGGCGCCCGCTCGTCATTGCCCATCTCGCGGATGTGCTCGAGATAGTTGCGCCCGACGCACCAGATACGGCGGACCGGAAACGGGTTGGCTTCGCCGACGACCGGGATCGCTGGCTGGGTTGGCGCGGGAATGACATAGGCGTTCATTGGTTTCCTCGGGTTTCCTCGGGCGTCCTCGGGTGGCTTATGACGGCAAATTGGTTTTTTCTTACGCGGTTGCGCTGACCGGCGCCAGCGAAGGATGGCTGCGCTGCTGCAGGCGGAAGAACGACGCATAGCGGCCGTTGCGGCGCAACAGGTCGTCATGGCGACCGCGCTCGACAATCTCGCCCGCCTCGACCACCAGGATGGCGTCGGAGTTCATGATGGTGTGCAGCCGATGGGCGATCACGATCGTGGTGCGGTTCTGGCAGAGGTGCTCGATCGCTTCCTGAACCTGCTGCTCCGATTCCGAATCCAGCGCCGCGGTGGCCTCATCCAGCAGGATGATCGGTGCGTTCTTCAGCAGCGCGCGCGCGACCGCGATGCGCTGGCGCTGACCGCCTGACAGCTGCGTGCCGTGCTCGCCGACCGGGGTGTCATAGCCCAGCGGGAAGCTCATGATGAAGTCATGCGCGCAGGCGGCCTTGGCGGCATCGATGATCTCGTCCGCGGTGGCATCGGGCCGGCCGAAGGCGATGTTGGCGCGGACGGTGTCGCGGAACAGATAGACATCCTGCCCGACATAGGCGGTCTGCTGGCGCAGCGAGCGTCGCGAGACGGCGGAGATCGACTGACCGTCGATCAGGACATCGCCCTCGTTGACCTCATAGAAGCGCAGGAGCAGCGCGAGCACAGTCGACTTGCCGCCGCCGGAGGGGCCGACCAGCGCGGTGACCTTGCCGGGCTCGGCCACGAAACTCATGCGATTGAGCACGGGCTCGCCGGCGCGATAGGCGAAGGAGACGTCGCGCAATTCCACCCGCGCCTCGGTCAACTGCAATGAGGGCTTGTCGTCATCGGACAATTCGCTGGCGGGATTGTCGACGATCTCCAGCAATTTGCGCGCGCCGATCAGATTGCTGTTCAGCTCGATGTTGAGCCGCGCCAGCCGCTTGGCCGGCTCGTAGGCCAGCAGGAACGCGGCCAGGAAGGCGAAAAACTGTCCCGGCGTGGCGCCCAGCGCGACCACGCTGTAGCCGCCATACATCAGCCCGCCTGCGATCGCGAAGCCGCCCAACGTTTCCATCAGCGGGCTGGAGCGGTTCGACACCCGCGCCATCTTGTTGGCGTTGCGCTCCACCGCCGTGATGCTCTGGTCGATCCGCTCGCGCATGGTCTGCTCGAGCGTGAAGGCCTTCACGGTGCGGATGCCCTGCAGCGATTCCTGCATGGTCTCCATGATGTCGGCGGTGCCGGTGAACTGGTTATGGGCGAGGCCCTTGATCCGCTTCACCAGCTTGCGCAGCACCAGCATCGCCGGCGGCGCCACCACGAAGCCGAGCAGCGCCATGAACGGGTCCTGCATCAGCATCACGGTGACCAGCGCGATCAGTGACAGCACGTCGCGCCCGACCGCATTGACCAGCAGGCTCAGAACCTGGGTGATGGAGCTTGCGCCGGCGGTCAGGCGCGCGAGGAATTCCGACGAGTGCCGCTCCGCAAAGAAGGCGACGTTTTCGCTCATCAGCTTGGCAAACAGCCGGCGCTGGTTGTTGGCCAGGATGGCGTTGCTGATCTGCGACAGGATCACCTGGTGACCGTAGGTTGCCGCTCCCTTGATGATGAAGATCACGATGGTGACCCCCGAGAGGATGGCGATGCCGCGGACGTTCTTGTCGACATAGGCCTGGTTGATGACGTCGCCGAGCAGGATGGTCGATCCGGCGGTGGTCACGGCCGACACCGCCATCAGCGCGAACGCCACGAGATAGCGGCGCCAATAGATGATCGCCTGTTCCATGATCAGGCGACGAATCAGGATCGCGGCGCCATAGGGGTCGTCGGTAATCTTCCTGGGGGTTTTCTCGGGGGTTTTGTTGGGAGTCTCGGCCATTCGCGTTCCATCGACGGCGCCAGGCATCGACGGAGCCGGGCATTGACGGCGCGGGGCAATCGCAGCGCCAGGCATGATCTGCCTGCGCGTCAGGGGATGCTGCGCCCGGCTTCCTTGCCTGCTATGCCGGGCATTTTCAAGCCAAATTAAGAGCTTGCAATACGTCTGTTTCAGGCCCGCATGGCGTGGCCGATGTCGCGCTGGCGTTGCTGCAGCAGCTTCTCTTCCCAGGCCATCGCATGGGCCGCGATGGTGTCGAGATCGTCATATTGCGGCGTAAAGTTCAGCGTTGCGCGCATGCGGGTGGTGTCGGCGACCATGGTCATGATATCGCCGGGCCGGCGCGGCCCATATTGTATGGCGAAATTGCGGCCGGATATGCGCCGCACGGCTTCGATCGTCTCCAGCACCGAGTAGCCGCGGCCATAGCCGCAATTCAGCGTGACCGAGGGCCCGCCGTCGCGCAAGTAGGATAGCGCGGCGCCATGCGCCTGCGCGAGGTCGCTGACGTGAATGAAATCGCGGATGCAGCTGCCATCCGGAGTTGGATAGTCGGTGCCGAACACGTCGATCTTGGCGCGCTGGCCCGTCGCGGCTTCGACCGCGATCTTCAACAGATGCGTTGCGCCGACGGTGGCGAGCCCGATGCGGGCCAGCGGATCGGCGCCCGCGACGTTGAAATAGCGCAGCACGGCGTAGCTCATGCCATGGGCGGCAGCCACGTCATGCAGCATGATCTCGGTCATCAGCTTCGAGGAGCCGTAAGGAGACAGCGGCCGTGTCGGCGCCGTCTCCGGCACCGGGACCTGGTCGGGGTTGCCGTAGACGGCAGCCGTCGACGAAAAGATGAAGCGGCTGACGCCGCTCTTGACCGCGGCGTTGAGCAGGCTGCGGGTGGTCATGGTGTTGTTGCGGTAATAGCCGAGCGGATCGCGCATCGAATCCGGCACCACCACGGAGCCGGCGAAATGAACGATGCTTTCCACGCGATAGTCGTTGATCGTGCTTTCGACCAGGTTCTCGTCACCGGCATCGCCTGTGATCAGCTGCACGCCGCCCGGGACGAAGTTCGCAAAACCGGTCGAGAGATTGTCGATCACGACGACGCTCTCGCCGGCCTCCGTCAGCGCGTAAACGAAGTGGCTTCCGATATAACCGGCACCGCCGGTGACAAGCACGGTCATGTCTTCACGCCTCCCCCCCATTTGTTCCAGATGCTAGCGGGATCGAGGTGAATAGGGGGTTTCGGAGTGCGCGAACTGGCCACGATGCTTAATGTTGCGTATAGGTTGGCCCGCGAAATGGAGCAGAGCTTGCCGACCGAGACCGACCTTGCCGGCGATCTTCAGGTGATCGTGCCGAATCTGCATCGGCGCTATTCCGGTGTGACCGCGACCAACCGCATGGTGGCGCCGCGGCTCGCCAGCCTGTTTCACGCGGCGTGGTTCGGCTCCGACGCGCCCGACGGCATCGCGCGGATGCGCTTCGCCGATCTGCTGAAGCTGTGGCGGCGGCCTCGCGCTGTGATCTGGCATGCGCGGCGCAACAACGAGATGATCGCAGGCGTCCTGCTGCGCATGCTGGGCTGGCCGTTGAAGCTCGTATTCACGTCGGCGGCGCAACGTCACCACACCTGGATCACGCGCTGGCTGATCCGGCGCATGGATGCGATCATCGCCACCAGCGACGTCTCGGCCTCCTATCTCAAGCGCGAGGCGACCGTGATTCCGCACGGGGTCGATACCGACGTCTATGCGCCGCCGCAGAACCGCGCCGCCGCCTTCGCGGAGAGCGGATTGCCCGGTGCCTTCGCGATCGGCTGTTTCGGCCGGGTCCGGGCGCAGAAGGGCAGCGACGTCTTCGTCGATGCGATGTGCAAGTTGCTGCCGCGCTATCCTGACTTCACCGCCGTCCTGGTCGGCGCGATCACGCCAGAGCAAGCTGCCTTTGCCGGGGATCTGAAAAGCCGGATCGCGGCGGCGGGCCTGACATCGCGGATCGTCATGACGGGCGAACTGGACATCGAGGACGTGCAGCGCTGGTACCGGCGCCTGACGATCTATGCCTTCACCTCGCGCAACGAAGGTTTTGGGCTCACCCTGATCGAGGCGATGGCGACCGGCGCCGCGCTGGTGGCGGCGCGCGCCGGCGCCGCCGAACTCGTGGTGGAGGACGGCGTCACGGGCGTGCTGGTGCCGCCGGGCGATGCCGATGCGCTCGCCGCCGCGCTGGAGCCGCTGATGCGCGATCCCGCGGCGGCCGCGGCGATGAGCGCGCGCGGTCGCGAGCGGGTCGTTGCGGCATTCAGCCTGGATGCGGAGGCCGCGGGGATCGCCGAGGTCTATCGCAAGTTATTCTAGGTCCTCTGCAGAGGTGTTCACGGGTTGGACGAGAAGTATACCAAACTCAGTTTGCCGAAAGACAAGCGAATGGCGGATTTACAGAATTTCGACCCGATTTGGTGCGGGAAGCTCATGAAGTTTAGGGCGGTAGGGTCGGTAGTTGCGGTGCTCGCGGCTGCAACGATCATGCTGACTTTCGACAAGCCCGGCGGGTGGAAGATGCCCGATGAAGCGGGCTCGTCGTTGTGGACGCTGATAATCTTGATCGTCGGTCCGGCAGCAATCATTGCTACATATCAGGCTCTAAATTGGGATGAGATGGCGCAACGCATAATTCACGGAAAACCAAGGGCAGAAACAAAATTCCCGCCTACGCCGTGGGAGAGATTCGCACCAAAATCTGAGCCTGACCCAATTACATTCGAATACAACAAACTATTTGTTGTATTGAGCATTGGCTGGGTTTTGTTTTGCGCTTCGCCGCTCTTTGTTATCGCGATTTCCTGTATTTCTCAGAATTGACTGTCTCCGTTAAGCTCGTGCCTACCGCCATCAAGAGCAGAGCTTCCGATAGTATTAAGGTTTGCGGACGGTGTGCGCCGCCCACCAACATGGGGCCGGCATCCACAAACCTTCACACAACCGGACTGGGCGCCATTTAGCGGAGTGGACGAAGGTCTCTGCAGGTTGAAGGGCGATCATATCGCGCGGATGCGCATCTCGCATCTTCTGAAGCTGTGGCGGCGCCGCCGTCCGGTGATCTGGCATGCGCGGCGTAACAACGAGATGATCGCAGGCATCCTGCTGCGCCGGCTCGGCTGGCCCTTGAAACTCGTGTTCACGTCGGCCGCGCAACGTCACCACACCTGGATCACGCGCTGGCTGATCCGGCGGATGGACGCGATCATCGCCACCAGCGACATCTCGGCCTCCTATCTCAAGCGCGAGGCGACCGTGATTCCGCACGGGGTCGATACCGACGTCTACGCGCCGCCGGGCAATCGCGCAGCCGCCTTTGCTGAGAGCGGATTGCCGGGTGCCTTCGCGATCGGCTGTTTCGGCCGGGTCCGCGCGCAGAAGGGCAGCGACGTCTTCGTCGATGCGATGTGCAAGTTGCTGCCGCGCTATCCCGACTTCACCGCCGTCCTGGTCGGCGCGATCACGCCGGAGCAAGCTGCCTTTGCCGGTGATCTGAAAAACCGGATCGCGGCGGCGGGCCTGACGTCGCGGATCGTCATGACGGGTGAACTGGATATCGACGACGTGCAGCGCTGGTACCGGCGCCTGACGATCTATGCCTTCACCTCGCGCAACGAAGGTTTTGGGCTCACCTTGATCGAGGCGATGGCGACCGGCGCCGCACTCGTCGCCGCCCGCGCCGGCGCCGCCGAACTGGTGGTCGAGGATGGTCTCACCGGCATACTGGTGCCGCCGGGTGATGCGGAGGCACTCGCCGCGGCGCTGGAGCCGCTGATGCGTGACCCCGCGGCGGCGGCGGCCATGGGCGCGCGCGGTCGAGAGCGGGTCGTTGCTGCGTTCAGCCTGGATGCGGAGGCCGCTCGGATTGCCGAGGTCTATCGCAAGTTTCTCTAGAGCACTTTCCACTTGATGCGGATCACCGTCCATAGCCGGCATGTCGAAAGTAATTGACGCACTGCTTTGGCGCAAATGTCTTGATGAGCCTGCCGATCAGCTTCCAGAGTGCCTTGACGGTGCGGGCCGCGCCCTTGCGCATTGCCGTTTTGAGTTTGGAAAATGCCTGCTCGATCGGGTTGAGGTCCGGCGAGTAGGCCGGTAGATAGCGCACGCTCG
>Ga0268264_10000961_pt1 | contig 29616 bp, 28 predicted proteins | sample KBSSwiS32_FD_190357 | JGI IMG/M metagenome (GOLD analysis project Ga0268264, IMG submission 190357) | Switchgrass rhizosphere microbial communities from Kellogg Biological Station, Michigan, USA - KBS Switchgrass S3-2 (SPAdes) (version 2) | ecosystem: Host-associated > Plants > Roots >...
AGAAATACTTGCAAAACGAACCGTTCTCAAAAAAAATAAACTCGAAATATTACTTGATGATCCGCGTCATCTCGAACTAAAAAAGGGCCTTAAGAAAGAATTGTGTGAACATATAACCAACTGGCTGAAACATGATGGCCACAGTCCGTATAACTACAAGGCTACTGACGCGGTATTTCGTTTGGCCGGCACCGGTAGTATTGGTGTTAAAAGGTACGCATTCCTTTTAAAATCACTAAATGACGAAGGGGAGAAATATCTGTTGATAGATATGAAACAAGCAGTTCAGTCTTCGCTTTTTCCGTATGTCGATATAGGCCAACCCGTTTGGCCCTCGGAAGCGGAGCGGATCGTAACAATACAACGCCGTATGCAAAACAGACCTCCCGCATTACTAAGCACCACAGTTTTTCGGGGAGACTCTTTCGTGATCCAGGAAATGCAACCTACAAAGGATAGCATCAACTTCAATCTCATAAAAAAAGAATACAGGAATATGTACCAGGTCATCGATGATATGGCAATGCTGACAGCATCTTCGCAATTGCGAAGTTCGGGGCGGCAGCATTCGGCTATCGCCGATGAATTAATTGCATTTGGCCAAAATGATCAATGGCAGGATCAAATTTTAAAATACACATTGGAATATTCACACCAGATAAAAAAAGATTACATGTTATTTCTGAAAGAATTCAAAGAGGGCCGTTTTAAAATACCGACCGATGAAAATCGCTCACTCATTAAAAGCACAGAAATTTTATCGGAGGTGCAAAATTGATTCAATCCGAATCTAAAAAATACATTTTATGCCACAACATGCAGAAGAAATGAAAGCCGGGTTATCTGAACGTTTCGCGGCGAATGTAACCAGGGCGACTGGAAGTACAAGTGCATTTATTATCGCGTTCGCGTTAGTCATTGTTTGGGCCTTGTCCGGACCTTTCTTTCACTATTCCGAGAATTGGCAATTAGTCATCAACACAGGAACCACGATAATAACTTTCCTGATGGTTTTTCTTATTCAAAAAGCACAGAATAAGGATTCGCTTGCAATTCAATTAAAGCTAAATGAGCTGGTGGCTGCGCATGAGTTTGCCAGTAACAGGCTGGTTGCGGTGGAAAATATGTCTGAAGAAGAAATGAAAGTAATTCAGAAATATTATTCAAAACTGAGTGCAATAACAAGAACAGAAGAAAGTCTCCAGCAATCACATTCAATTGATGAAGCGGAACAATTAAGTGAAATAAAAAAGGATCGTGAGGAAGATATCAAGGAACGATTGAAGAACAAAAAATAATCTGTTGGGAGGAATCGTGTCGGGTACTTTACTTTTAGCCTGATCACAGAAGTTTCTCAATTGGATATGCTGCTATAAATATCACCACTGAATGTAAATTTGCGTTTATATTTTAACCGAGAACAATCCCCGCCTATATAACAGCCACCTATATACGCTAACTAATTTTCAAGTTTGCTCCGCCTTAAAGGGCACGTTGATTCCCTTATACTCCAACTCCAGCACAATAACATCTCCAGCCGGTCTGTGCGGACGATTTTGAAACATCCGATCGAATCTTTATTAAAAATTTTTGTTTAATTCCGGGCAAGAGCAAGATAGTATAGTAAATAGTCGGTTTCGGGTAAAAAACCGGTTTCGCCTGATTCTAATTTTGAATTCTGCGACCAAAACTATTTTGACTTCACCAAAACCGAATTCTGCTATGAGAAAATTTTTATTTCTAGTCCTTCTGTATTCAGCATTCGGATACAATTCGAATGCGCAGGACCACCTTGTAAAAGGTGTTGTTTCGGGGTTAGATGGCAACCCCATTCCTTCTGCAACAGTGCAGAGCAATATAGGCAATGTTACTGTTCAAACCGACGAAAATGGCAGGTTCAGCATTTCAGTTTCCGCAAACGCAATCCTAACCATTTCATCCATTGGTTTTGAAACAAAAACCATTGACGTAAAAAACCAGAGCAGCCTTTATGTAACACTGTCTCCAAAAGCAAAGGGATTAAATGATGTTGTTGTAACTGCACTCGGTCTGTTGAAGAAAGAGAATTCCATCGGTTATTCCACTACACAGGTAAAGGGCCGTGATTTGGTTCAAACCAAACCGATCAGCGTCGCCAATGGACTTACCGGAAAAGTTTCGGGCATGCAGGTCAATACAATTAACAATGGCGTATTCGCTCCAACACGAATCATTTTGCGTGGTAATCGTTCTCTTACTGGAAATAACCAGGCATTGATCGTAGTTGATGGATCGATTTATTACAACGATATCAGCAACCTCAATCCTGAAGATATTGAGTCGATCAACGTTCTGAAAGGGTCAAGTGCTGCCGCCATTTACGGATCGGATGCATCGAATGGAGTTTTGCTCGTTACCACAAAAAAAGGTTCTTCAGGAAAGCCTGTGATTAATTTTTCGTCGACAGTTCAATTCGAAAACGTTACATACATGCCACAAATGCAAAACCAGTTCGGTAGCAATGGCGGCGAAAGTTTTCCGCAGGATTTTAATGACCTGAGATATTATATTCCAGATGAGAACCAGCAGTTCGGTCCCATGTACAATGGAAAAGTAGTTCCGCTGGGACGTCCGATTGGAGATGGAAGCCTTTTGATGGTTCCTTACGCGGCAATATCGGGCGAGAAAAGAAAATTTTTTGAAACGGGCGTTACTACTCAAAATAATATTTCTTATAGTGCTGGCGATGGTAACGGTTCATTTTTTCTGAGTGGACAATTTGTGAGTACAAACGGCGTAATGCCCAAAGATTATGGCAACCGCACCTCAGTGCGTGTAGGTGGCTCGCGGAATTACGGAATTTTTTCTGCAGCTTTTTCCGTCGCTTATCTGAATAAATATACTAACGTCACCAACACAGGTGCTGTTTACAACAATGTAATCAATACGCCTCAGCATGTGCCGCTGACCAGTTTAAGTGATTGGCAGCACAACAAATATGCTGATCCTAGCGGATACTTTAATGATTGGGCCGATAACCCTTATTTTACAATTGATGAGCAAAGAAATAAAACGAGACTAAATAACCTCGCCGGAAACGTGCAGTTGAATCTACAGGCTTTGCCGTGGTTAAAGTTGAGTTATCTTACTTCGGTCAACTTTTCAAATTCGCGGTATGAGTATTTGGGAGGCATTGCACATTACAACAACCATGCTCGTACAAGCGACACCGTTATATATTCAAACTCTGATGGAACTGGTTTAGATACTGCTTTCGAATATATCAAACCCCAGGCAACAGGTCCCGCAGTTACGCAGGCCAATTACAACACATCCACGACAAACAACTTTTTGTATACTTCGGATTTCCTGATTTCTTCGAATAATAATCTTACAAAAGATTTAAATCTTGCAGTAACACTGGGTGTATCTTATATCTACAACCAGATCAATTTTCTCGCTGTCAACGCCGGGCCATTATTTGTTCCTGTGTACAATGTCAATTCTCTCACCGGAATACCGGGGCTCGGACAGTATAATAACACTGCAAAAAAACTGGGATATTTTGGAGATGCAACGCTGGGGTATAAAAATTACGCCTTCCTGCATGGCAATTACCGAACAGATCTGGATTCAAGATTGTCCACAGCCAACCGGTATATTCCGTACTATGATATTGATGCTGCACTTGTGCTGACGGACCTGATTCCATCATTAAAAAGTGAAAACTTTTTTAATTACCTGAAAATTCGCGCGGCGCATTCTTTAACGGGAAATGCATCAGCACTTGGAAACGGTTCTCAATTTATTGCGGATGGAGCTTATGCTACTAACACCACTTTTACAACAGCACCGGGCTTTCCGTTCAATGGCTTGGGTGGATTTCTTTTGAATACAAATGTTGCAAACGAAAATATTAAACCAGAAAAAATTATCGAAAACGAATTTGGACTCGAGGCGGCATTCTTTCACAATCGTTTTGCATTAGTGGCTGTCGTTTATAATCAAAATCTAAAAGATGGTATCGTGTATACAAATACGGCAAGTTCTTCTGGATTTAAATCATCTCTGATCAACGCAGCCAACACAAAAAATAAGGGCATTGAACTGGGATTGAAAGCTGTGATTATCAACACCCAAAACGTTACCTGGAACGCCGGTGTGAATTACACGCACATGACGAGCAAAGTTATTTCGATCAATGGCGACCTTCCTTTCTTAAACGTCGGTGGAAATTCATACGCTGTTGTTGGTCAGTCGTACCCCGTTATTGAAACGAGTGATTGGCTGCGTGATCCTGAAGGGCATGTGATCGTTGATCCTATTACAGGGAATCCATCGATAGATCCGAATTTGAAAATACAGGGAAATGCAGTGCCTAAAGATCTAATCGGAATCAATACGAGCATCAGTTGGAAATATTTCACTTTGTCTGCAACGGCCGACTATCGCGGCGGGTATAAAGTCTACAATGCAGTTGGCTCGAATCTTACATTCACCGGCATATCGTCCGTCACTACCGAAACGGGCCGGCAGCGTTTTGTGTTTCCAAATTCGGTGATTGACCAGGGCAATGGTAAATATGTAAAGAACACAAATGTTACGACCGATGATGCAGGATATAATTTCTGGGGTGGTTTATATCTCAACGTTGGATCCAACTATATCACAAGCGGTGATTTCTGGAAGTTGAGAGAGGTGGCCCTGCGTTTCGATTTTCCTGCAAAATGGTACGCGGGTGCAAAAGTTTTTCAGGACATCAGCCTGACAGTTGCAGGCAGAAACCTGGCAACGTTCCGACCGAAGACAAATATCTGGACCGATCCCGAATTCAATGACAACACGAGTAATGCGGTAGGCACAAATACAGTAAACCAGATCCCGCCAACACGCATTATCAGTTTTACACTTGCAGTAAGATTTTAAAATATGTATCGAAAACAAAAAGTAAGATCATGCTAAAAAATATAAATAGTAGAACAATTAAAATCGTTGTCTCTACATTGGTACTTTATATTGCTTCATGTACAAAAAAGGATTTTGATATTAATAGCCCAAATCCGAATCAGCCTTCTGAAGTAACGCCTGATTTCGTTCTCTCTGCAGCGCTCACTTCAACCGCAAATATTGTATTCGGTGGAAATGGAAATTTTGCAAATTTCTGGATGGGTTACTGGGCGCCTTATGGTGAGCAATCTCCCACCGTCCTTTCCTATAAACTTACAACCGATAGCTACGCGAAGAATTGGGACGACGCTTATGTAACGCTGGAGAATTTCAAATTCATAGAAGACGAATCAAGATTGCCGGAGAATGGATATTTTCTTGCAATCGCAAAAGTGATGAAATCTTTTCTTTACCAGCGTCTGGTTGATTTGTATAATAATATTCCTTATGCAGACGCCCTCTATTCTACGAATCCATTTCCAAAATATGATAGCGCGCAAGCCGTTTACAATGCGTTGATCGTTCAGTTGGATTCCGCAACAACAATCATCAACCAAACGGATGTAGCGACAGCCAATAACCCCGCAGCAAGCGATGTTATGTTCGGTGGCGATATGACTAAGTGGGTCAAATTTATCAACACCTTAAAATTAAAAATCCTGATGCGACTGACATCGCAGCCGGGAGGTGAAGAATACATCAAATCACATCTTACTGGATATACTACCGACGATTTTTTTGGTGTTGGAGAAGATGCAACAATAAATCCCGGGTATTCCAATTCTTCATCGGCGCAACAAAGTCCGCTCTGGCGCAACGTTGGCTATAATACAGATGGATCACCAAGTGGCGGATATTTATACACGCGCGCAAACAGCTACGCAGTGGATTTTTATCTAAACAACAATGACCTTCGCGTTGGCCAGTTTTATGATACCAATGCATTCGGTGAATATCGCGGCAGAGCGTTTGGCAGCAGCGACGTTGGTCAAGGTAACTCTGTGATCTCAGGATTTGGTTCAGGCATTTTAGCATCGGCTACGATGGATGCTTTTATTATTCCTGCTTTTGAAAGTCTTTTTCTACAATCCGAAGCAGTGTTGAGAGGTTATATTTCCGGAGATGCGTCGCAATTATTCAAAAATGCTGTAACCGAATCTTTCAGGATACTCAATGTGCCGGATTATGTAAGCGCTGCGCAAACATATTATTCACAGGCAAACGACAAAGTAAATATTGATGTTTCATCTAACAAACTCAACACAATCATTGTGCAGAAATGGGCTGCATCGAATGCTTATGACCCGTTGGAGTCATACAGCGATTGGAGAAGACTTGGTATTCCTGCAGATCTTCCGGTATCTGAATACCCTGGCACTACCGCAACGCATATTCCATACCGGTTACTCTATCCAACGAGTGAATACAGTTACAACAGAGCCAATGTAAATGACCAGGGAGAAATCAACCAGTTTACGTCAAAGATTTTTTGGATGCCTTAATCAATAAAATAATATTATCATGAAATATACATTTTCAGTTTTCATATTATTGATGTCGATGTGCCTGGCTGGATGTTTGAAAGATACTCCTGCAGTAGACTTTAGCACCGTCGGAACCATAGTTGAAATTTTGCCTGTCAATGGCGGCGGCATAGAAAATTTTGACGCAGCTGCTTTAATGTTTGATCCGGCAGATCAAACTGACGAAGCCGAAATTGTTTTGAACATTGCATCTCCACAGGTATTAAACAAAGCGCTGACGATTACCATGGAAGTTAATGACGAGTTACGTCAAAGCTACAATGCAACATATGGCACGAGCTATGATGCCTTTCCTGATTCCGTATTTTCGTTTACGGAAATGTCAGGTAGCATTGCCGCAGGAAATCGCCTCGATACCTTACACGTCACTTTCTATCCATCAAAAATAGACGTTACAAAAAACTATATGCTCCCCGTAAGTATCAAAGACGCGCAGGGAGAAACAATCAGCGGGAATTTCGGTGCGATATATTTTCATACCGATGCCCAATGAGTATTAATTTTCCGCAATTGAAATCAAAATTATAATTGTTCACTATGAGACAATTTTTGGCATTCTGTTTTGTTTTCTTTTTGATGAGCTCATTGGCGCGAAGTCAAAATACAAAAATCAATGCGGCTGTTAGATATCAGACTATCGCGGGACTTGGAGTAAACATCAACCCACAGTCATGGAACGTGAATCCTGATTCGGTAAAAAAAGTCATCGATAGTTTAGTATCGGGATTGGGTTGTACAAGTTTTCGTTTAATGTTCGACGATTGCGATTGGGAAGCAAGAAACGACAACGATGATCCGAATGTTTACAATTGGAGTTATTATGATTCTGTGTACAGTGAGCCGCGTTTCACCTGCGTCTGGAATACTGTCGGGTATTTGAACAGCAAAGGTATTACGGATATTACGCTGAGCCCGGATGGCGCCGCTCCTTCATGGATGGGTGGAACTACTTTGAAAGAAGGATTAGAACTGGAATATGCGGAGATGATGTCTTCGATGGTGAATTATGGTCTACGCCGTCATTCACCAGCCATTCATTTTGTTTTATTATCACCCATTAACGAAACCACCTGCGGCGGCGGTGAAGGAGCTGTGATGACTCCGTCACAGCTCGGCTCCATGTTTGCAGGTGTTGCGAAACATATAACTGATGATCATCTCGATCATTTGAGTTTAATCGGTCCTGACGATTGCCAGGGTTGGGCTGCCAACTACCACGCGATGGTCAGCAATACACTTGCCATGTCGAAAATATTTTATTTCGGGCAACATGATTATGGAAACTCTACTCGGAAAATCTCGGATATGGTCGACTCTATCAAGCACTCGCGATATCCCGATCGGGGCGCGATCATGACCGAGGCTAACGCAGTTTGCAAAGATTGCGATGGGGGTACTTACAATACGAGCTATGGCTTCACTCAATATGCGGGCCCCGCATATAAATTTGTTCTTCAGCATTTGAATGCGGGAGCTAACGGCGTGTTACTGTGGGAAGGCTACGACAGCCGGTATCATCACCCCAACAGATCTTTAACGTGGAGTATGTGGGGGATTTTTGGAGTGAACGATACACTTCATCCGGATATCTACACGGTGAGAAACCATTATTATACTTTCAAACAATTGTTTCGTTTTGTAAAACCTGGCTGTAAAAGAATTCAATGTTCCACTGAATTGACAAATATCACGGTCTCTGCTTTTTTCGATCCGGTGAAAAAAATACTTGTCATTACAGGTAAGAACGACAGCGACAAAGCACAAGACATTCATGGACTGATCGAAAATATTTCCGGGTTCTCATTATTACAATATTTCTATACCGATGAAACGCACTCTTTTCAAAGGGGTCCAGATGTTAAAGTATCTCATCAATCTTTTTCAAAATCAATTCCGCCATTCAGTGTATTTACACTTGTGGCAAATAGCAGATAAAAAATTGTTCAGCTAAATAAAAAATATAAACCTGCATTTCGTTTTTCAGACATCTAGCCACACGAGATCGGGAAACGAATGTTCAAAGTGGATTATTTAGAAGTAAAAATGAAGAGGCGAGTTCAAACAACAATTATAACGAAACAGCCATAAATTTAATTTCAATGGAACATCCGAGGAACGACAATGCACTGTTTGCATTCATCAAAGAAAATTTGTATGTGGCTGCCGTGTGCGATATACTGGATGAAATGGATCTTCGAAACCAGGCAATGCACCAACGTTTGCGACCCCTTTTGCCGAACATGTACGATTGCGGTTTTATAGGAAGAGCCAGAACATTTGAATGGATTGAAACCAATGCGATCATTTCCGATAATCCATATGGACTTGAAATAGAGGCGATGGATTCATTACGAGCGGGCGATGTAGTGGTACATTCAACCGACTTTAGTGGCAACAACGCACCCTGGGGTGAATTGATGTCGACAATTGCAAATCGTAAAGGAGTGAAAGGATGTGTGTGCGACAGCCAGGTAAGAGATTGTGTAAAGATTATTGAAATGAATTTCCCGGTATTTTACACAGGAATAAGACCTTTGGATTCGAAGGGCCGCGGCTTAGTGATCGCCTACGATGTTCCTATCGAATGCGGAGGCGTAAGAGTAATCCCTGGGGATTTAGTATACGCGGATTTCGACGGCGTAGTTGTTATTCCGAGATCTGTCGAAAATGAGGTGGTGAAACTGGCGATGGATAAAGTGAGTCGAGAAAATTATTCGCGCAAGGAATTGCTGGAAGGAAAGTCTTTGCAGGAAGTTTACAATAAATATAAATCACTTTAGTAGCATGAAATTCGAAAAGAGAACAGTGGTGATTACCGGAGCGGGTTCAGGAATCGGTCGTGCATGCGCGTTAGCATTTGCAGACCAGGGTGCTATTACGATCATCGCAGATGTAAACCTGGAAGGAGCCGAAGAAACCGTTTCCACCATTAAAAAAAAATCCGGCATTTCCTACGCATGTCAAACAGATGTGTCCGATCCGGCATCTGTGCAGCATTTGGTTGATTTCACACTCGCTATAAATCCGTTTGTGCATGTCCTTGTCAACAATGCAGCAATTCAAATCAACAAAAACATCGAGCACACAACTTTTGAGGAATGGAACAGGCAGATGAGTGTAAATGTTGGTGGTGTTTTTCTTTGTTCGAAATTCTTTCTTCCTCATCTGAAGAATACGAAAGGAAATATTGTGAACATGTCGTCCGACAACGCTTTTTTTGCAGAGCCTGATTGTGCGGGGTATTGTGCAACCAAGGCTGCGATCATCGGGCTCACCAAAGCGATGGCCATCGATCACGGACGTGAAGGAATCAGAATAAATTGTATTTGTCCTGGCTACATCGATGCAGGTCTCGCGGAATCATATTTTCAAAGTCAGTCAAATCCCGGGCAGGCGCGCGCCGACGCTGGAAAATTGCATGCGCTACATCGAATTGGAAAACCAGACGAAGTTGCCCGGGTAGCCACTTTTCTTGCAAGTGATGATGCTTCTTTTGTAACGGGGTCTGCTTATGTTGTGGATGGAGGTTTTGCATCGGGCCTGCCGCCAAAATAAATTAAGAAACCATTGATGACATTTCTATGGTCGTTTCAAAATTGACAAAGACAAAAAATCTTTTACTGATAATCCTGGTCAATTTCATGTGGGCCACGCAAGTACCTGTGATCCGCTTGATGGGAAATGACCTGGGGCCGGTGACGATAGCGTTTGTCCCAATGATTTGCAGTACCATTTTCTTTGTTCCCTTCCTGTTATATGAAAACAAAAAACGAAAGGACAGGAAGGCGCGCACGTGGAAAGATCTCAGCTATTTCATTTTACCCGGTCTTATCGGAATATTTGTTATGCAGTATGCATATACGTTAGGCTCCACCCTGACACTTGCTGCGAATGCAGGTATTATCACGCTGACCATACCTGTGTTGGTAGCTATTTTTGCATCTGTATTTCTCGGTGAAAAATTAAATATCGTGCGCATCGCAGGATTTGTGATTGCAATTGCAGGAGTTCTCCTCACGTCAATTTCAGACGTGAAAGGTGCCAGGTTAGGAGAAGGACAATATTTCAAAGGGAATATGATATTTCTTTTTGCCTGTTGTTGTTGCGCATTTTATAATACTTACTGTAAACTGCTAGTTGACAAAGGCTATTCAGAAATAGAAATCCTGGTGTACAGTTCGTTGATAGGAAGCATTGCAAGCTTGCCGTTGTTGATTTGGGTAGAACCATTTCATCTTACAACGATCCTACATTCACGGAAAGAAATTATTCTCGGGTTATTGGAACTAAGTTTTATTGTATATGGCATTTCAATGATCCTCTTTTTCTACGTGCTCAAGAAGATGGATGTGACGCAGGCGATATTGGGAAATTATTTACTTCCATTTTTTATTTCGCTTCTTGGTGTAATTCTATTGAATGAAAAAATAACGGGCATCATGCTTACGGGCGGATTTATTATCGTGGTCGGTACATTGATGGTCACGGTGTGGGAAAATCAGTTAGTAGAATTCTTTAAAAAGAGAAAACGCGCGCAAGTGTAATGAATTGATCGATGGCAGTGATAGTTTGGTAGTGGCAGACTTGAAGCACGAATGGCAACATGGTCTGCCATCTGTTAATTCAATAAATCTTTTACTGATCAAAAAAAATTTCTGAATGAAAATCACAAATGTCAACGCGATTGTTTTGAGACTACCGGAAATTTCAACTGCCGCAGACGGTACGCAAGACGATCTGATCATCGAAGTGGAAACGGATGAGGGCATTACGGGTTATGGCGAAGTAGATACTGCGCCGGGTGTGGGACAAGCGGTCGTTGAAGCATATATGTCACATGGCACTTGCTACGGATTGAAAGAAGTTGTTGTTGGTATGGATCCATTCGACTACGAGCAGATATGGAACGATATGTGGGCGAAGACTTATTATTATGGAAGGAGTGGACCCGTGATGCATGTGATGAGTGGGATCGATATGGCAATTTGGGATATCATGGGAAAGGCCAGCGGGAAACCAGTACATAAATTGTTGGGCGCATCATACAAAGAAAAAGTAAGACCTTATGCGAGCGCTTTAATGCCTGATGATATCAATGGGGTAAAGGCATTGGTGGAGGATTGCGTAGGAAAAGAATATACTGCGATCAAATTAGGATGGGGACCACTTGGCTTTGATGTCAAGAATGATATTAAATTGATAAAGACTGCCAGGCAAACTGCCGGCGATCATGTAGAAATTATGATTGATATCGGGAAACGTTATCGCTTCAAGGAGGCCTTATATGTAGCACGAGCGTTGGAGCAACTAAATATTTTTTGGCTGGAAGAACCGCTTCCCGCTGAAGATCTATCAGGATACAAACGGCTCGCCGAATCTACTACTATGCGCATTGCTACAGGCGAAGAAGAAGGCGGCCGGCTCGCGTTCTCACGGCTGATTAGGGAAACACACGTAGATGTAGTTCAGCCGGATGTTTCAAGATGTGGCGGATTAACCGAAGCAAAAAAAATTGCATCGTTGTGTTTGGATGAAAATCTACTTTGTGTTCCGCACGCATTCAAAACAGGAATTCTTGTGGCAGCTTCTATTCAATTGATCGCCGCCATTCCTAATGCTCCTTTCTTGGAATTTTCCATAACGCAGTCGCCTATACGAAAAGAATTGCTTGCCGAACCTTTTGTTCAAAAAGGCGGCTGGGTGAACGTGCCGCAAAAACCGGGATTGGGTATTGAACTGAACCGCGAAACAATAAAAAAATATGGAACACTTTTGAAGAAATAGTCGCCACAAAATAAAATTCATGCTAGCCAGGAAAAAACGACTTGAACTTTTTGGGAAATCGAAAGGATTGAACGGTTTCTTATTCACATCGCCGGCAAATGTCCTTTGTTATAGCGGGTATTGGTACGACTTTCAAACGGGGCCGTCCCCATTTCAATTAATTCCGGCAGCATTACTCATTTTCGCCGATCACGATCCCGCAATTTTATTGGCGGACAATGAAGAATCAAAATCAGGCACTGTTCATCAGGGAACAGCAATCAAATTGTATGCAAGCTATACGTATAAGGAACCTTTGATGTTTATCAATTCATTTATTAATGAAGTGATAAACATCTTCAAAACAACGAAAATAAAAACCGGCAAAATAGGAATTGAAACCGGCCATGTTCCGTTCGAAATCATTCGGAAACTGTCAAATATTTTTCCTTCGATAGAATGGATAGATATCGAACCTGACCTATCTCTGCTTCGTGCGACCAAGGACGAGGATGAGATTGAATGCATAAAACGTGCGGCCAATCTCGCCGACATCGGGCAACGTGCGGTTATTAAATACGCAGCTCCAGGAATGACAGAGCTGGAACTATTTTCCAAAGTGCGGCTGGAAATGGAAACCGTCGCAGGCACGCGCATTCCATTGATGACAGACCTCGTAAGCGGCAACACAACGGCAACCGGAGGCGGGAACCCCCGAGTAAAACAACTTGAAAAAAATGACTTGGTGCTTAGTGATTTCACTCCATGTCTAAATGGATACTGGGGCGATTCATGCAATACGATTATTCTTGGCCTACCATCTTCTGAACAACTTGAAATTTTTGAAAAAACAAAAGAAGCGCTTAACCTTGGTTTGAAGGCTTTATTACCGGGAGTACAAGCCTATCAGGTAGATCAACTCATGCGGAATCATCTTAAGGAATATGGAGAGTTCGGTCACCACGGCGGGCACGGCGTGGGGGCTTGTTATCACGAAGAACCCCGAATTGTTCCTTATAACAAAATGGTTCTTGAAGCCGGAATGGTCGTGGCACTTGAGCCTGCCGTATATAAAAAAAATTATGGAATACGTGTTGAGCATCTCGCAGTAGTAACATCAGGTGCTCCCAAAATTCTTACCACGTTTCATCATCGATTCGTGCAATAAAAATGTTGGATGTATCAAAAGTTAAATTATAAAGGATGGCCAAATTGCGTACGTCTCTACAATGGTACAATTGAATTGATTGCAACCACGGATGTTGGCCCCCGCATTATTCATTTCGGATTCATTAACAAGCAAAATTTCTTTTATGTGTGCCCGGGTGATGCAGGCAGAACAAAAGACAAAGATTGGCGCATCTATGGAGGACACAGACTTTGGCATGCACCGGAGGAAATACCGCGCACTTATTTTCCCGATAATAATCCGGTTTCATATGAAATGAAAGAGGATAAATTAACGCTCACGCAATCGACCGAATCGACCACTGGTATAATGAAAGAAATTCAAATTAGTTTCGAGTCGGAAACGAGTGTCAGCGTAGTGCATCGGTTGCATAATCTTGGCAACCATTTACAAAATTTGTCACCCTGGGCAATTTCTGCAATGGCCGAACGAGGTTGTGCCATCATTCCGCAGGAACCTTATGGCTCCGGCAATGATTATTTGCTGCCTGCGCGTCCACTTGTTCTTTGGCAATACGCTCAAATGAAAGATCCGCGATGGACCTGGGGAAATAAATATATTCTTGCAAAGCAGGATCCTTCGAAAGAATCAGAACAAAAAATCGGGTTGCTAAACAAACAGGGCTGGGTTGCTTATGCGTTAGGCGTTGAACTTTTTATAAAGCGTTTTTCCTATGTGCCAGGCCTCATTTATCCCGATTACAATTGCAATAATGAAGTATATATCAACCAACATTTCCTTGAACTTGAAACACTGGGGCCAGTATCACCGATCACACCGGGGAAAATAGTTGAACATACCGAATATTGGCAGCTGGCAGAAATACAACCCGGGAGCCTTGAAGACGAGATTGAACAAAATATAAAGTTTCTATTTAACCCGTAAGCAAATAAAAGAAATAATTATGGGATACACATTACCGTTATCACCCATTGTCGTAAAAGGAATATGAAAAATATTTTTGTTTCCGCGCTGTTTATTGCAAGTATAAATTTTTTGGCCGCACAAAAAAATACCGGCTCAGCATCACTGAATCCGGATAAAAAAGGTATTGTGCTCAAGCCGGAATCAGCAGGGTGGTATGCAGGCGACATACATGTACATCGAAACTGCGGCGACGGAACACTGGTATTATCCGAAAACGAATTTCTTCACAGGATGGACACAAATAACCTGGCAATTATTTCTGTATTGGCCGATATGGGCAATGGGGAAGTAAAACCGAGTACGGAAGATTTGTCAAAGGTAAACGGAATGAACGCGCCCCAATCCCGAAGCGGACGTATCATTCATTGGGATGCAGAGTGGCATTGGGACGCTACTTACACTGAATTTAGCAACCAGGCCCTGGGAGGGCATCTTGTTTTATTAAACTTAAAAGAAGCACACAAGATTTGGGATGAGTCACCTTATAAAATTCTCGAATGGGCCAAGAAACAAAATGCAGTAACAGGATTTTGTCATATGCAATATTTGAACGACAGCATTCAAAATAATTTAAACTGCTGCATTCCGATCGATTACCCAGTCGAGACTGCGTTGGGAACAATTGATTTTATTTCGGAAGACGTCTATGCAACCGCTTCACATAATAATGGCAATTACAATAGTGAGGCCGCTATGAACGCCTACTACAAATTATTGAATTGCGGTTTCAGACTTGGCCTTGCTGCAGGAACTGATTTCCCTTGTAATGAAGGGGAGCCGTTTGGTTCCCTCTTGACCTATGTGCTAGTTAAGCAAGCTCCGTTGACCTATGCAAATTGGATTGAAGGAATAAAAAAGGGAAGGACAGTTGTATCGAGGAATGGGCACAACGAATTTATTGATATGAAAATAAATGGGAAATATGAACCTGGCGATGAAATCAAATTAAAAAAAAATGGGAAGACAACAATTATCGCTAAATGGTCAACCAACAAAGAAATGACTGGCAGCATTGAACTTGTTGTTAATGGGAAAGTCGCAGATGTTCGAAGTGGAATTGCGCGACCGGGACAACCGCTGGTACTGAAAACCGAAAAGACATTTTCAAGAAGCAGCTGGATTTGCATAAGACGAATGGATGGGCATCAACACCAGTTGCACACCTCACCCATATACGTCACGGTCAACAACAAGGCAATTCGCGCAAGCAAACCAGATGCGCTTTTCTTTATCCAATGGATTAACAATATCCTTTCGAATATCGCACCGGGAGGAATTTGGGAACGATACTTCACGACCGACAAGAAAACAGTGGAAGAACGCTATCGAAAAGCAAGGGATATTTATAAAAATATTTTATCAGAAACAGATAACGATTGACTATAAAAATTCTTTTGAAAGGACAATTAATCATTGCGATAATGATTTTAAATTCATTTTTATGCAGTGATGGCTGCGCTGCAGAAACGAATCATCCGATTCTTGTATTAGCATCTAATGCTCATTTTGGGTCCTATATAGGCGAAATTTTGAAGGCAGAAGGCTTTGCTGAATTTGAAATACTACCTTTTACAAATAATAAAATAAGCCTTAAATATCTCAAAGATTTTGATATCATCATCCTTGCGGAAACTATTTCTGGGTCAATGCAGGCGGGTATGCTTGGCCGTTATGTTAAAGAAGGTGGCAATTTGATTTCAGTAATACCTGACAAAAAAATGAAAAAGGTTTTAGGTGTTGTTGAAGGAGACGGTTCATTTAATAATGGATACTTCCTGGTCGACACTAATGCTGAAATCGGGAAAGGGATCACATCGAAGTCTATCCAGCTTCACACGAAAGTTGATAAATATCTGCTTGATGGCGGTAAAAAAATAGCCACATTCTTGTCCGATAGAATTAACGCTACCCAATTTCCAGCTATCGTAATGAATAAATACTACAAAGGACATGCGATTGGATTTTTATATAACCTGCCGGAAAATATTGTCTACACTCGTCAAGGCAATTTCAAAAACGCCGCGATGGAAATGGATGGGATACCTGGAATTCGTGCGATGGATATGTTTACAGATGGATGGGTCGATCCATCAAATAACATCGTCAACCCGGCAGATGAACAAATGCGGTTATTTGGTCATTGCATCGAAAGAATGAGTGCTTATACAAAACCGCTGCCAAGGTTTTGGTACTTTCCGGATACACTACAATGTTTGGTAACGCTTACCAACGACGGTGAATATAAAAGTGAAGAAGACTTCAGGCCACAATTTCGAGATATTGAGTCAAAAGGTGCAAAGATGGCGCTCTATGTTTTGCGAACTGACCAAGTTTCCAGGATGTATGTCGATTCACTCGCCAGTAAGGGCAACGAAGTTTCAGGCCATCCTGACGATACAAAGGAAGCAACCCATCCCACCTGGCGCAATATGAATAATGCACTCGAAGAAAAAACTGCTGAGTTGAACCAACGCTTCGGAATTTTCAAAATGCGCACGGTCGTCAATCACTGGTTTGTGTGGTGTGGAACCAGGGAAGATGGCTCGACCGATTTCGCAGCGCAGGCGAAATTAGAATTAAAACATAATGTAGAAATGGATATCAACTATGCGCACTACGATAACAATTCCACACAAGCACATTTTTTGGGACCGATGGGAATGAACCAGGGGAATTTTACGGGAAGCGGACTAGCTATGAAATTCGCCGACAAAGAAGGAGTCATCCTGGACATATTCCAGGTTTTAAATAATGTGTATGACCAGCAGTATATGGAGAACAAGGACTCTGTTGGATTTTATGAATGTTTCAAGGGTCTCATGGATCGGAGCCTTAACGATGAAGTGTATTCCTTAATCACAATAAAATCACACAATGACGAGTATTTCTTTTCAAGAACACCTTTGTTGAAAATGTTGGATTACGCGAATGAAAAACAAGTGCCGGTGTGGACTCCGGACAAACTTCTCGACTTTCTCAAAGTGAAAGAGGAAGCGGTGTTCACCAATATAAAATATTTCAACAATCATTTTTCGTACCAGATAAGATCTTCATTGGCATTTAAAAATGGCCTTACTTGTATGGTCCCCTATTTATACAATGGGAAAAAAACAAATAAGATTACTGTTAACAGAACAGATAGCCCATATTCGGTTAAATTAATAAAGGGAGTGAAGTATGCGCTGGTAACAATTAAACCAGGAGCTACATACGATATAGTGGTGAATTATAATTAGAGTCAACTTCAATTGAACGAAAGCGACTCACTGCAAAATGGAAACGGGTAAAAAAGGACGATTGAAAATATATGCCGTGATAATTCATTTTTATTAACATGATCATGAAATATTTCCTATTAACAATATTCACAACTCTCATACTTTATTCCGTGGACGCTCAACCCAGTGTTGCGCCGGAAAAGGCGAGACCTGATAGTTTGTGTAACCACAAAATACTCTTGGATAGTTCCGGTAAAATCATTTCCTGGATGGGCGAGCCGGAGAAATCATATGAATGGTTTTTGACGGCAAGATGGAACTTTATTAAGACAAAAGTTCCGGTGAGTCCTGGCCCCCCACCTCGTTCTCTCTATCCCCAATATTATTTTTATTGTGCGTTTAAGAATAATATGGAGCCGGATACATGGATGAATGATATTGGAGAGAAAATTCCTAATTGGTTTGAATCAGCGCGGCTATATTATCAGTTTACAGGCGATACAACGGTAATGCATATCGTCCATTCCCTGATCGACTACACGCTCGCGCACGGTACAAGTCCTGCCTCTTTTGCATGGCCAGATTTTCCATATACAGCAACTAACGCCGGCGATACGATTTTCCGGGGATTCACAACATCTAATCGTTTAGTTCTGCATGAAGTCCAGGTGGATCACGCGGCAGACATCGGGTTAACCTACTATCGTTTGTTTCTCTATACGGGAGATCTTAAATATAGGGATGCCGCAATTAAAGTCGCGAACACTCTTGCTACAAACGTGCGAGCGGGGAACGCCGATCGTTCACCATGGCCATACCGTGTCATCATGAATAATGGAAAAATTACAGCTGAATACGGAGCCAACTGGATTGGTGCCTATACGTTACTTGACAATCTTGCAAAGGCAAATTTGGGAAACGTCCAATCGTACGTGTATGCATCTTCGTTAGTAAGACAGTTTTTACTGCAGTACCCGATGAAGACCGGCTATTGGACAGACGGCCACACTGATACCGATATCAACAGCAACACGTACAAAAGCAATATGTCTGCGAGTAATTTTGTGTTATACCTGCTTGATCATCCTTCATTCGATCCGCGGTGGAAAATAGACGTGCCTGTCCTGATCAAATGGACTGAAGATAATTTTATCGATCACACCGCACCTGGAGAGCCAAGCAACCAGTGGGGCGCCAATATCGTGGGCGAACAGGATTCATTTCTTTTTAAAATGGATTATCAAACTGCACGATATGCTGCGGCATGTGCCAAATGGTACTCTATATCGGGCGATGTGTCTTACAGAGAAAAAGCGTATCGCTCATTGAATTGGGTTACTTATTGCAACGATTCTACAGGAAAAGCATTTGAAAGCCCATTGAGCAAGGGCATTCTGAGCTGGTGGTCAGATTGCTATGGCGAAGGGCCGCGCATGTTTTATCACGCATTGGCGGCAGTACCGCAGTGGGCGCCGCATGGGGCAAATCATATTTTGTATTCGACAGGAATTCTCAACGAAATACAATACAAAAAAGAATCAGTCTCGTATTATGCCACAGAAAACACCGGGGTCGAGTACGTCTGTGTTTCTTTTATGCCCGCATCGATCCGTATCGGAAAAATAAAAATGCACAAATCAGCAACAGCATCGCAAGGTTATTTTATAAAAAATCTCGGAAGCGGGGATTACGAAATTCAGATCAGAAGGAATGAGAAAGGAAGAATTGTGATCGGGGATTGATGAAGTCGCAGAATAATTATTTCGATTTCAATACGATGCCTTGTTATAAATGTTCTTAAAAACCTTTGGTTGACACTTTTTGATTTTTTTGAATTGCCGATAGAAAAACGGAAGGCTATCATAACCGCAGGCGTAACATATCTCACTAATTTGTTTATCCGTTTCGATCAGGAGCCTACATGCTTTGTTGATTTTATATTCGTTGAGATACTCAAAAAATGTTTTCTTCATGATCCTGCTGAAATAGCGCGAAAAATAACTTTCACTCATATGCACGGAAGCACCGGCATCAGCCAGCGTAATTTTCTTCAAATGATTTTTTTGGATGTAGTCGTAGATGACATTCAGCCTTTCATTACTGACATCGTCAAATTCAAAATTGAAATTCTGTTCACATAAGAGTGAGTATTCTTCTACTGCAGCCAGGTCGTTCAACAGATTCAGAAAATGAATCATCTTTTCGAAGGGAGGTAAGGTCAATAGCGCTATAAGTCGATCTTTAAATTTCATGGCGACTTTCTTATCATACCGCACGCCCTTGGCGGCCAGTGTCGATATTTTTTTTATCGCATTAAACTCCTGTGTTGAAAACAATTCATTTTCTACAAAGGATCTGAAAACATATATCACGATTGCCGAGGAACTTTCTCTATGGTCCGTTGATTTTATCCAGCAGTGAGGCAAATTAGATCCGAGTAAAACAAAATCATCCTCCTCAAATGTTTCAATACTGTTGCCGACGTAACGCGTGCCGCGATTGGAAAGGATATATGTGAGCTCCAACTCCGGGTGATAATGCCACGGATAATCGAATTCTTTATCATTGCCCTGTATTAGGACCTTAAAGATGCTTGACTCGTTTGATATGATAGGCTTTAATGTCGGCCTCACTTACTAAATATAACCTAAACCGTACAAAAATCGGTCAAAAATTATCATTTGAAGACAGAATAGGTAACTGATTGGGCAAGATAGGATAATGATTGACTCAGCCGTGAGCATGTTTCCGACGAGAAAGGCGGCGAATCGAAATAAAAATCGGAATTCCTAATCGTATCGAAGATCCCGGCACAGCATTTAACACCGAAACTCATCGAGTATAATTTTAGTATAACGCTAACGAATATACGAAACTTGATCACGCTTAGCCATGCGATTAATAGGGCATTCCATAGAACGTCTTTTTGAATTGCTCAACGTATTTGCCACCGTCGAAGTCGCCACTCATAAATATAACTGCTGTACTATCCTTCAGAAAAAAGGCATTAAAGAATTGGTTGCGCGTAGCGGTTTCCTTTTTGATCTCGCTATATGAGATAATAAATGTCCTGTTGCCGTTTAACATCGAGTCAATCTTCACCATATCCGAGACTTCAAAGCCAGGTTGCCTGCCAATCTCCAACATTTTTGTAAGCACTCGGACGTCGTTGTAATAGCCCCTGCTCGGTATCGCCATCAACATAAATACGGATGGGTTTTCCTTATTGAGATCACTGGGTCCGTTTTGAGTAAACGTTTTTTGTCCATTAGCAATCATAGCAATGTGAAAACCTGTAATTGTTGTGTCTGCGTGAAGGTCTTCCAGTTTAATTTGGCCAAAAGAAAAAAATGGTAATGCATACAGGCAAAGGGAAATGGCAACTCTGATTGTCATAAATGCTATTCGAGAAAATTGATTTACTCGGTCCAATTACGAATAAGAAGGAATTGGATAAACAGTTAAAACATGTTCTACCTGGTTCATGAAATGATCGATTTCGCCTGGTTCAGATACCAGTTTTAAATAGAGTTTTCCTTTATTTTCCTGGTCTTTTAATTCAAAATCCCAGATGACTTCTTTTGTCCGTTCAATATGTAATTTAATGACCATGTTTTCTTCCAGTGTAGTCAGCCGGACCGGTTTTCCCAAAATAATCAATTCATCTTTTTGCCGGAGCCAATACTCCAGTTCACTGCTCCGGATAAAAAATCGGAATAGTGCAGTAAATTCCGGAAATGATAATTTGACGGATGCTTCTAAAAAATCAAAATCCTTTTGGTGCGTGGCGTCAGGATAAAGACGCCTGTAGATGTTGATGACAACTTTCTCGCCGTGCATGCCTTTAATCTCAATCATGGGTGTTTTTATTTACAAGTCAAACGGCAAGCACGTTACAAACGATAATAGCAATTCAATCTTAGAGTGGGTTGTTGTTTTTTCAAGACGTTGTAACCTCATAAAGATAATAAAATAAACCCGTCTAAACCTCCCCGTACGAAAGTATATTTTACCACTCAATGTCCCCTTGATAAATGGAAAATCCCTTTTTAAAACCCATTAAGCAACATGAGCCTCAGATTTTCATTCAAATAAATTTTTCTGCATAGAACAATAAACCAACCCTGCCCAAATTTAGATGTGACGGATTCGAGTTTTAGTTTGATTTCATCTCTAAGCAAAAACAGCAGATGGAAATCTTCATCATCCGGGTTTTCCAACCAGCTGAAATTTTCGTGCAGATCGTAGGTCAATGCTTTTGATTTTGGCATGTGCTTTTGAAGCAGGTTTGCTACGGCTGAAATAACTTCGTCTTTCATATATACACAAAATAATTATTTTCGATTTCATTCCATCTTGAGACGTACTTAAAACGAAAAAAACCGTTAAAAAACGGATCATTCCCTGGTGTAAAACAACATAAATGCCTGTGAAAAAAAACAATAAAAGAATGAATTCATAATATATTTATTTTTTTGAATTGGATTTCGGATATTCAATTGCACGCTTAAATTCTTAATATAAAAACCAGGGGTCAAAGATGTTTTCGATCAACACAAAGAAAGTCTTGCGCTGGCTCATAATAATTACGCTGACTCTTCAACAATCACGAACATCAGCCCAACCGGGTGGCAATCCAAAGATTTTTCGTATCACATCAACTCACACTTCTTTCCCGGATACGGGCAGAGTCAATGGACTTCACTATGATAATTTATTTTACGCGGCCCGCGAGCATTATAGCGACAGCAGCATACTTATCACTGTCCCGGCACACTTAAAAATGGAAGAAAAACTGGATGTTATTTTCTGGTTTCACGGATGGAGGAATAACATTGATAGCATGGACGCCAGGTACGATGTCATAAAGCAATTCATCGCATCAGGGCGACGTGCGATCCTTGTGTTAGCGGAAACAGCAAAGGACGCACCGGATAGTTATGGCGGGAAATTGGAACGCAAGAATACTTTTCAGAAATTAATTGACGATGTATTCAACGAGTTGCGGGGAAATCGAACAATTGACAAAAACGTAAGGTTAGGAAACGTCGTTCTGGCTGGACACAGTGGAGCGTTTCGAGTCATAGCTTTTATTCTGCAGAATGGTGGGGTTGAAGTAAAACAAACCATTTTGTTTGATGCATTGTACAGCCAGGTTGATAAATTTACTAACTGGATACAAGCCGATAGTTCTCATCAGTTCATAAATCTTTATACAAATAAGGGAGGAGGAACAGATGAAGTGTCAATTGAAATGATGCGATTACTTAAGGATAAGAACGTCCACTACATAAATCTTGAAGAGAAAGATGTGAGTGCAGCAGCATTAAAGTCAAACAATATTGTTTTTATACATAGCCTGAAGGAACATAATGATGTGGTCAATAGGCCCGATTATAACTTCCAGATTTTTATCGAGAATAGCCATAGTTTGAAGTAATAGTCTGGCCGTATCGATCGGTAGACGTATCGATGACAGGTAAATCTTTAATTTGATTACATATGCGTTATTGTGAAGACGATGTTGGTGTAGTTGGTGCCTCGGCAAGTTGTATCGAATTACCACACCAACATCGGCGAACCTGTCATACAGACGCGCTAATTGTTATTGGAAGTCACAAGGCTGTCGCCTTTCTTTGCAAACCGGAGCGTGTCATTAAATACAACGTTATTGGAATAGTATCCCTGAACGTAAAACATCACACTGTCCTGCTTCTCCACATAATTTTCCACGGTGTAACTTTTTATCTTCAGGCTTTTTGTCGTGGCATGTGAATTTAATGTTGCTTCAATCGCAGGGCGACTTTTGTGAACAAGCTGATTACAAGAAACGATTGTAATGAAAAACAAAAAATAAAATCTCATGGTGATTGGTTTAGTTAATTGCGTGTGTTGAATTCATTCTAAAATATCGTGCCATCGAAGGTGATCAAGGAAATGGAGGAGGATACGGAGGAATTGTAAGGGTACTGCTGTTATCCAAATACGTATCTTCCGGAAGCATACTATTGGGGGAATGCCTATAGCATCTAAGGATACATTAAATGATAGAATTTATATTGGCATACACGTTGCTATTATGCTTTTTTTTGCTGGAAATATTCCTGCGAAAAGGAAATACGGCGAAACGCATTGACAAAACTGAACACGATAAACGGAGTACATATCTTATTGGATTTACTTTCTTTACCGTTCTGTTCTTATCCTTGATTTTTAATTACCTTAGGATAGGAGTATATCACAACGAGACTGTCGCATTCATCGGACTGGCACTAATGCTCATTGGTATCACCATTCGCATATACTCAATGCTGACGCTTCAAAAATATTATACCAGGACGCTCATCCTCACCGAAGAACATACACTTATTCAAAAGGGCCTTTATAAATTCATCAGACATCCGGGCTATCTTGGTACCATCTTAGTTTGGGGAGCCTGCGGACTCGCAATGCAAAACGAAATCGTCTGTATTATTGCCATCATTCTTCTCTCTATCGCCTACTATCATCGGATAACTACAGAAGAAAAAATGTTAATAGAGAAATTTGGGAATGAATATGTATTGTATAGAAAATCATCATGGCGTTTGTTTCCTTTCATTTGGTAATTGGATATCAAAGGAGGCCCATAACTAAGGCGGGTATGCGATAATGTACATACTCTTAGAGTCGCAGGCTGTTTGTTCGGCAAGTTGCGACAAATTACAACACCAACATTAGCGGAGCGTGTAGCGTTGCGTTTTTATTCCAACTCAATGATGGATATCTTTACCAAATGATAAATACCACCGACCTAAATATAGAAGATGAAATTATTCCATTGTTTGATTTCACGTATAACATGCCTTCGGCACTGGCAATACGTGAAATTATAACAACACCTCTTGAGTCCCGGTCGGCGATCATATTTCGACAGCGGGTGCTTAAAGGATTTATCGATAGCAAGGAAGTATTTAAAGACTATTCTTTTTCGCGATTTAATTTGTCGGATATATATAAATTCTTTGAAACATTTGCCGCGGGACCTTTTGTTGGTGTGGACCTGAGATGGAAGCTCATGTTTTCTGAGAAGAACAGGCATGAAAAAAGAGGAAAACTCATCATGCTTATCCTTCTCTTTAATAAAATACATTCCACCTATTTTAGAAAAATTGATTTAAAGCTATTTCCTGATGAGTATGCGGCAGAACTAAATTGGATCAACAATTTTTTTATTGATTTCGACCTGGAACGCTACGAATCTATTTTTAGGAAAAAGAAAAAAATAAAAGTTGTTCATATCGTTGAATTACTGAAGATCATCACTGAAAAGGTAACTAACGGGCAGGCAGAATCTTTTTGGAAGCGTTGGTTTTTATTTGAAGCATATCTTTCTATTAGCAATGGCATCACCAGGCATGGTTTTACTTTCCCTTTGTTTGAAGAAACAACTTTATCTATTGACGGATTGTATCATCCTCTCGTAAAAGATCCCGTCAAAAATAATTTTGTTGCAAGGAACAATGTGATTCTACTGACTGGACCGAATATGTCGGGTAAATCTACATTCCTGAAAGCCGTCAGCCTATGCGTTTATCTCGGACATGCGGGTCTCGCTGTTCCTGCATCAAAAGCAATGATGCCGTTTTTCTCAACGATTTCAGTTGCAATAAATTTGACAGATAGTATAGTAAGCGGCTACAGCCATTTTATGTCGGAAGTAATGACATTAAAAAATGTTGTAGCAGAAGCTGCCAAAGGCACGAAATGTTTCGCCGTCTTTGATGAGCTTTTCCGCGGAACAAATATTGAAGATGCTTTGGAAATTAGTACTGCAACACTCCGGGGACTTGCAAAATTTCCCAACTCATTGTTTCTTATTTCAACGCACTTACACCAGCTGAAAGATATGGAGGAAATCAAAAACGGTAAGGTTGCTACGTGTTTTATTGAGTGTGAATTGAATGGAAATATTCCGGCCTTTACGTACAAATTGAAAGACGGCTGGTCGGATTTAAAATTGGGCAGGATCTTGTTTGCGAAAGAAGGGTTGAATGATATGCTTGGATGATCTTGATGCGATAGCTGCCGAAACACCTCGACCATATAGCCTTTTTGAAAAAAGGACATCGTTCAAAAAGATAGTTCGGATGATAAGACTCGCCTGAGCGCTACTCATTTCTATTGCCGGGTGACGTAAAAATTAATTTGAAACGAATGTCCGGATTTCAACACGCGGGTTGTCTCTAATCGCGAGATGTTATTCTTTGCTATCACCAAAACGCCATGATATGATCAACAAATTTAAGACGGCAAAAAACTGCAGAAAATTATTGTCGCTCGCCTTCATCACATTTATTTCCTTGCAGAATTTTGCCCAGGAAGTTACGGGTTGGCAACTCGAAAAAATGCCTGATAGCCTTGAGTTTCAATATGCACTAAGCTCGCTGCCGCCACATCTTAGGAGCAACGCAACCGTATACCTGCTCGATCCGAAAAAAGGTTATTACATGGCACGAAAAGGGACGAATGGTTTCTCTGCATATGTAAACCGTACTGAATGGGAAAGGGGTGAATTCGTGCAGGATACTTATGGTGCGCTTGGTTTTGATTCAACAGGATCAAAAACTTTGCTGCCGGTATTTCTTGAAGTGGGTGCCATGAGGGCTTCAGGAAAATATACAGCAGCACAATTAAGAGACATTATCATACAACGCGTGAAGGATGGAACATATAAAGCGCCACCGAGATCAGGTATTTGTTATATGTTGTCGCCATTGTTGCGCACATATAATGGCAAGAAGATCGTGAATATGGTAATGCCGCATTATATGTTTTATGCGCCATATGTGGACGACAACGATATCGGCGGCGGTTGGATACCCGGCGGACATCAGCCATTCATTGCAAGCACCGGACAGGTTTTAGATAAGGAGCATTCTATTTTTAATTATATCATCATCGCCGCAGGAGAAACTGAGAAGTCAAAGATTGTAGAAGAGAGTAAAGATTTACTACAAAAGCTGGGCGTATATAGATCTTTTTTGAAAGTTGACGTAAATGCCGCGGAACATCAACACAATTGATTAATCGAAAGGAGCGAACGGCCACCTTCGCGAAATCAATTAAAAAAGATGAAGCATTCACTTCATCTTTTTTAATTATTGTTATTATTTATCAATACCGCTTTACAATCCTGAATATAAACCGAACGGGCTCACCGATCACTCCACTCGCCTGCATTCTCTTTTTTATTGCATCCGATTTATAGTATGCAAATGCCTTGGCCGTATCAGTGAGGGCTGTTACGAGTCGCACCTTCTTGCTGTCATTAAGATCATGACCGACAACCCTTGTAACGATACCATTTTCTAATCTCTCTTGCTTACCTTCTTCAAAAGATTTTACCCATGCATCAAAGTCTTTTACGTTCAGCATTGTATTGACACGGATTTTTGTGTCGATAATTGCCGTATCCTGCCAGGTTGCCGTATTAAAGTACATTGTTGGAGTGCCAATAACCCCTCCCTTTTGCATTGCTTTTTTCAGAGCCGGATTTTTGGCGAATGCCTTTGCTTTTGCAGTATCGTCAATTTTCAAAGCAACAAGCACCATAGTCGAATCCTTCAGTCCGCGTCCAATTACGTAATTGTGTATTCCGTTGGCCAAACGCGCGGAATCATCACTTTCGTACCCGACTTTCCATTTTGCGAAGTCGGCCACTTTATGTATTACTATTACCATATTTTGTGGCGTGGTAACGATAGTGTTTATCACGGGCGCCGGGGCGGCCTTAGTCGTGTCAACAGCAGTGGAGTCAGTAGCGGCTGTTTTTTGTTCGCCACCTCCACACGAGGCTAAAAATGTGAACATGGCCACACAAATTAGCGGGGCTGTAAATCTGATGTACTTCATTGGTTGTATTTTTAGGTGATAAAAAAGCGAATGGGGGCAGGGAAGAAAATTTGCAATGGGTAAGAAGATGATAAATGTAGTTATATTAAATTTCACGCCAAATTTTATTCATAAGCCATCCGCCTCCGATTTTGATACAGGGCCAATCAAAAAGTAGTTGTCGATCGGAAATGCTTCGGCCAATAAGATCCATTTGCAACCCTTTATCAAGACCAACAGCTCGCGTATAGAATATCTTTTGTTTTGCGTACCAGTCTCCGCCTCCAAACCTTAACTTTGTACTCATCCTGAATTAAACAAAATCAACTATTATGCAAATAGAAAAAGCAATTCTTGCCGGAGGTTGTTTTTGGGGAGTAGAGGAACTTATTCGCGACCTGCCCGGTGTGAAGACGACTGTTGTAGGATATACCGGAGGCGATGTTCCCCACGCGACCTATCGCAACCATGGCACACATGCTGAAGGTATCTCGATCACATTTGACAAAGATGTACTGCCTTATAAAAAATTATTGGAATTCTTTTTTCAAATTCATGATCCAACAACACGTAATCGCCAGGGAAATGATCGTGGAACTTCTTATCGTTCTGCCATTTTTTATCTGAACGAAGAACAGAAAAATATGGCGAATGAATTGATAGCAGCTATGAATACTTCGGGTAAATGGCCGGGCAAGATCGTGACAGAAGTTGTGCCCGCTGGTGAGTTCTGGGATGCTGAAGAAGAGCATCAGGATTATCTCCGGAAACATCCTTATGGCTATACCTGTCATTATGTTCGGCCAGATTGGGTGCTGTCAGAGGCGCCGGCGGAAAAATAATTTCATTTTAAAAATCGATATTCTCAGTAATCCTAGCCCCATCTTTTTTAAAAGCCTGCATATACATATCAATTCTCTTCTTCGCTACCTGAAGATCTGGATTGTCAAGATTGATATTAAGTAAGTCAATAAACCAGGGAAATTTTTCTTTGCTCCGTATGTAATGAATGACAATTTCTTTTGAGATGGGTAGCGTTGTGGTTTTTGAAGAATCAAATACATCTTTAGTATCCGCCTGCAACAGTTTTTCATATTCCTCTTTGAGCAGTTTTTCAAAAAGGTCTACTGTAAATTTATCGCCGATATGGGTGGCTGTTTGCACATCATCTGCCGTTAGTATAGCTCCTTTGTGAATCCATTCCCAAAGAATACTGAGGCGGATTTCTCCGGTTGCCATGTCTTCCATCAGGTACAAAATATCATCATTGCCAAAAAAGTCGGCAGGTTTTAGTGCCGCGGCCTGCATGCCTTGTAAAAATGCATTTCCATATTGCAGCGCCACGCTTAATAGATTTCTTGCACCGCGGATAGTGGTCGGACCATTTTCAAGCAGTGTCAATCCATCTGCATCCTGCTGCGTGTATGCAAGCCGCGGAAATTTTCTTCCCAGTTGGTTTGCGTCTCCAACGTTTTCCCATACAGGTCGCACGATGTTGACCATCTTCCAATGTGCCACCCATTTTCCACTCGCGCCTTCGCGTTGTTCGCGCTGCGCGCCGGCGACAGCTTTTTTCATTCCGGCTGATACACCTTCTTCCGATCCTACCGGGATATTTGGTTCCATACCACCTTGCCATAGCGCAAAATTGCCATTGATATCAGGTGTATTCACGGCGCATCTAACCCGATTCTCATAATTGCGCATATACCCGTACGTCATCGTGATCGTTTCTATATCAGGATTGATGAAATGATTATCCCAGGCCATGGCATCTGCCACACTGTTGATATAATCCCAACGACCCGTGTTGTAACCAACAAAATGTTTTCCTAGAGCGGCGCGGATTTCCATTAACTGGAACGTTGCTTCGAGTTGTTCAACCAGCACATACACTTTAATCGTTCCGACCGTGAGATGAAGATGTGTTTCAAGTGCCGCGATTATATCATTCCACAATGCTGCTTCCCCAGCCGTTTGGATTTTTGGGAGATACAAAACAATGGAAGATCCTGCTTTTTGCAATTGCTGATAATTATTCACGACATATAATGTGATATCCACGATGCTCCAGAGTTTTGTCGCCACGGGTTTGATCAGTGTATTATGGGTGGTGGTTGGTTTTAGCCTTGCTTTTGGCCGTTCCATTCATGGCATCATCGGCGATCCTTCCTCT
>Ga0268264_10000964_pt1 | contig 29492 bp, 24 predicted proteins | sample KBSSwiS32_FD_190357 | JGI IMG/M metagenome (GOLD analysis project Ga0268264, IMG submission 190357) | Switchgrass rhizosphere microbial communities from Kellogg Biological Station, Michigan, USA - KBS Switchgrass S3-2 (SPAdes) (version 2) | ecosystem: Host-associated > Plants > Roots >...
GCTCGGGTCGGCGGCCCGGCACGGAGGCGCCGCAGCCGCAGGTCGGGATCGATCATCGGATGGAGCCGGCCGACGGTGAATTCGTCCGCGCCGAGATCGAGGATCGCGTGGCCCGGCCCAGAGCCGCGCGCCGGATCGTCGAGCGTCCGGGAGGTGCCGATCGGGGCGTTCGACCAGATCGGATCGAACGCGATCTGAAGCCCCAGCTGGATTTCGTAGGCGAGCGTTCCCCCGGCGAACAGACCGCGGAAGAAGCCGGTCGGGTGCGATTCGCCCGATTCCTTCTCGACCTCCTCGGCAGGTTCCAGGCTCCCCGCCGCCGCCGCGAGATCCGCCGCCTCGGCGAGGCTCACCGCGAAGCGCACGTTGCCAAGCCGCCAGAGCGGCGGGTTCTTGCCCAGGAAGTTGACCACCACCGGCTTGCCAGCCTCCCGCGCCGCGGAGAGCAGCTTCGCGGCGACCGCGGGCGCCGGGGGTTTCGCGAGCAGGACGATGACTTTCGTCTCGGGATCGCGGGCGAGCAGGTCGAGCGCCTGCAGCGCGGAGATGCCGCCCACCTCGACGCTCAGATCGCGCCCCCCCGTGCCGATCGCCTGCGACACGCCGGAGCCGAGCGCATGGAGACGGCTCGCGACCATCTGAAGGCCCGTGCCGGAGGCGGCGACGATCCCCACCGGCCCACGCCGCACCCGGTTCGCGAAGCCGAGCCCCGCGCCGCCGATCATCGCAGTGCCGCAATCCGGACCGAGGACGAACAGCCCTCGCGAGCGCGCCTTACCTTTAAGCGCCACCTCGTCTTCGAGCGTCACGTTGTCGGAATAGAGAAAGACGTTGCGCCCGCGATCGAGCGCCTCGTGGGCGACCTCCGCCGCGAAACGGCCGGGCACCGAGACCTGCGCCCAGCGGGCCTCGGGCAATGCGCGCAGCGCCCCGTCGAGACTCCGCGGCCGGTAACCTCCCTCACCCCCGCCGCCGGCCCGGATCGAGAGCAGCGCGTCGACCCTGGCCAACGCCTCGGCCGCCGCGCCGTCCGATTCCGCGCGTACCGCGATCAGCAGATCGCCCGGCCCGGCCGCCTCCGCCCCGTCGCCGATCAGCCCGCTCGCGCCAAGGATCTCCCGGTTCGCGGGCGTCGCCATGACCACTCCGGCATCGAGCACTCCGGGGAGGTTGGCGAGCGCCTGCTGCAGGCGCATCAGGACGACCGAGTCGTGGTACGACCCGGCGCGAACGGAGGTGCGAAGGATGGGAGTCATGGCGTGACCGGAGACTACTACGGGGCGAACTTCGCCGCACCTGGGCGGCGGCCGTGGCAGTTCAAAATCCTTCTTAAAAAAATCTCCAGCAAACCGATCACGATTTCGACAGCATTCCATTTTCGATCTCGCTACTCTCTCGCCAGCTCGGAGCGGTATGCGGACCGGAGAGGAAACCGCCGGGGTCGCCGCGCTCGAAGCCGCCTTCACGGCTCGGCGCAGCTTTGGTCAACGACAAGGAGGGTTTTCGATGTCTATCGTTCGTCGCAGCTATAAAATCTTGCCATTGCTCCTGCTGGCGATCGCTTTGGGAGCTGCCGGAAGGCTCGAAGCGCAAACGGCGGTCACCGCCAAAGTCATGTCCGTCGGCCAGGGTTGGCGTCTCCTCGAGGTCGACGACCCGGCCGTGGCCACGAGATCCGGTACGATGATGTGGGAAGTGAACGAAGAAGGAGTCAAGTTCCTCCCCGTGTCGCAGGCGCAAAAGGACATCCTCGCCGATTCCTTCGCCAACGATCCGGACGGCACCGACGGTCTTCTTTTCTTCTCGAAAGAGATCCTCGAAGCGATGGAAAACCCCAGTTTTCCCGAAGGATACGAAGCCTACATCGATCCGAACGAGGTGGTGGACCCCAACAACAAGAGCCTTTTCGGCTGCAGCTGGCATGACGAGACGCGCAACCGAAGCTGGAATTACTCGAAGAGCATCTTGAATCAGAGCCTGCCGTTTTCGGGTGGCATCGACGGCCACTTGAACCTCGACCTGCCCCTTTCCGGCACCCTCACGATCGCGGCGCGCTACAAGATCCAAAAGTGCTTGGGCGTTCCGTCGGGCTTCGAGTTCGTCGACGCCGTGGCGAGCGGCACGGCGACGATCGCCGGGACGGGCGACCTCACGGCGAGCGCCAACGCGAGCGCCCAATGGAACAAAGAGTGGCTGCTCGCCGAACCGGAGCTCGGCGAGGTCTCCTTCACCGTCGGCTTCATTCCCGTGCGCCTCGTCTTCACTCTGCCCATCTTCGCCGGAGTCGACCTCAACGCGAAGATCTCGGGCCAGCTCGCGGCGCACCTGAACGCCTCCGCCTCCGGCACTTTCACCTACACCTGCACCACGCACAGCTGTTCGGGGACCAGCAACTTCACCGACAATTTCTCGTTCACCGGCCCCAACGCGAGCGCCACGGTCGACTTGAGCGCCCAGGCCCACGCCCGCGTCATGCTGCGGGTGGGTATCTACGACGAGCACATCGCCTACCTCGAAGGAGGTTTGAAGGCGTACGCCCGGGCCGGCATCTGGGGCTACATCGGCAACACCTGTGGAGATGCGGATGGCGATGGCACCAACGAGACGGTCCGCGCTCTGGCCGCCGACCTGATCTGGGGTTACAAGTTCGCCTACGGCTGGGGCGGCTGGCTGCTGCCCGACACCTTGAATTTCACCGGCGGCAACGAGTATCCGCTCGGCTGGCAGGATCTCCTCGGCACCGGCGGCTCGACCGCCCTGCAGCCGATGCTCACCGGGCCCGCGACGGCGGTCCAGGGCACGGCGACCGCCTACGCGGTCAAGATGCGTCCTTGCTATCCCTACACCCAGTCGGTCAACTTCTCGCTCGCGCCCGGCACTTGGACCGGCCCCACTTCGGTGTCGCCGACCGGCAGCGCCGCCGTACAGGGCACGCTTGTGACCTTGGGCAATAGCACGGTCGTCGCGACCGCCAATTCCGACTCGTTCGGCCGTAACCTTCAGATGCCGTACAGCCGGGTGATCAGCGTCACGCCGGTGACGCCCACCGCACCCGCGTTGAGTGCGACGGTCCTTTCTTCGACGTCGGTCCGCCTCAACTGGACCGACGCCAACACCTACAAGACAGGCTTCGAAATCCAGCGTCGGGTCTCCGGGGTCGGATCGTTCGCCTGGCTGACGACGGTCGCCTCCACCGTCGCCACGTTCACGGACACCACGGCGCAACCGGGCACCGCGTACGACTACAAGGTGCGCGTCTTGAACGGCGGCACGTCGTCCCCCTTCTCGAACGTCGTCACGGTGACGACCAACGCGACCCTTCCCGCGGCGCCTTCCTCCCTCGTGGCGACGCCGCAATCCGCCACTTCGGTAGCGCTCTCCTGGGCCGACAACAGCAGCAACGAGACGAATTTCGAGGTGCAGCGCCGCATCCTGCCCTCCGGCAGCTTCGGCGTGATCGTCACGACCGCGGCGAACGTCGTTTCCTACACCGACACGTCCGCCACGGCGAACACCTCGTACGAATACAAGGTCCGTGCGTTGAACAGCGCCGGAGGATCGACCTTCTCGAACGTCGCCACGGCAACGACGGGTCAGACCCTGCCGACCGCGCCGTCCTCGTTGGCCGCCACCTACAACTCGACCACCAAGCAGTTCACCCTGACTTGGATCGACAACAGCAACAACGAACAGGGGTTCGCTCCCCAGTTCTCCTATTCGGGCAGCGCGTTCTCCGACCTGATCAACCCGGTGGGGGCGAACGTCACGACGTACACGAGCGGCGCCAACCCACCCGTAGGCTCGTACCAGTTCCGGGTCCGGGCCTACAACGCGGCCGGCAGCTCGGCCTACAGCAACGTCGTCTCGCTCTTGGTGATCAACCCGACCAACGGCGCCGGCTACCTCGGCTGCTTCACCGATACGTCGACGCGCGCGCTGCCGGTGCAATTGGCCGGTACGAACAACACGATCGAGAGCTGCAAGCAGGCGGCCTACAACGCCGGCTACAAGTACGCCGGGCTCCAGTACTACGGCTATTGTTTCGCCGGCAATACGCTCGGCTATTCGCAGGTCGCCGACTCGGAATGCAATACCACCTGCACCGCCAACTCCGGCCAGATTTGCGGCGGCGTCTGGCGCAACAGCATCTACTCGACCGGCTACAACCCGCCGCAGGCGGCGACCAGCATCGCCTGGATTCAGCCGGCCGAAAACGCCTGGGGTCCCGCCGGCACGTTGACCGCCGCAGGCTACGCGACCAACGGCACCGGAACGGTCACCCTGGTCTGGCGCGAGCGCAGCTCCACGGGAGTCTGGGGCGGCTGGAACACGGTCGGCTATACGGCCACTGTGTCACCCGACACCACCTGGTCGAACACCATCTCCAGCGGCAACCCCACCAACAAGTGCCACTGGTTCGACGCCTACACCACCTACTCGGGCGCCACGTCGCCCATCTTCCACTACACGGGCTGGACGGGCTGCCCGTAAGATTTAGATTGCAGTCGTTTTGAATCGGGCGGGGACGGCCGGTGCCGTCCCCGCCCTTTTGCGTCCGGGCGTCAGATCGATTCGATGTACGCCGTCTCGCCATGGAGCGCCGAGTCGAGCCCCTCGCTCTCGTGGGCCGCATCGACCTTCACCGGCGTCACACGCTCGATCAGCCAGAGCATGCCGTAGGTGAAGACGAACGCCCAGGCCGAGGAGAGCAGGACGGCCCCCACCTGCACCCAGAAGAAATGCGAGTTGCCGCGCAACAGGCCGTCTACCCCCGCCGGATTGAATGCGGTGGTCGCGAAGATGCCGCACAGGATGATGCCGATGAATCCGCCGACCCCGTGGACCCCCCAGACGTCGAGCGCGTCGTCCCAACCGAGGCGGTTCTTGAGCGCCACGGCGTAGAAGCAGACGACGCCCGCGATCAAGCCGATCAGAGCCGCCGCCGCGGGCGAGACGAAGCCGGCGGCCGGCGTGATCGTGGCGAGACCGGCGACCGCGCCGGTCAAAAGACCGAGGAACTTCGGTTTCTTGGTGGTCATCCAGTCCATCGCGAGCCAGGCGATCGCCGCAAAGCTCGCCGCGATGTCGGTGTTGACGAAAGCGACCGCCGTGACCGAATCGACGCGAAACTCGCTGCCCGCGTTGAAGCCGTACCAGCCGAACCAGAGCAACCCCGTGCCGAGCGCGACGAGCGGAATCGAATGGGGACCGCGATCCGCCACCGCGCGCTTGCCGACGTAGAGGACCGAGGCGAGCGCCGCGATGCCCGCGATGTTGTGCACCACGATGCCCCCCGCGAAGTCGAGAACTCCCCACTGCGCAAGCAGCCCGCCGCCCCAGATCATGTGGACGAAGGGAAAGTAGACGAACACGAGCCAGAGGGTCAGGAACAGCATGTAGGCTTTAAACGTCACCCGGTTCGCGAACGCCCCGGTGATCAAGGCGGGCGTGATGATCGCGAACATCATCTGGTAGCCGAAGAAGACGAACATCGGGATCGTCGGGTTGATCGGTGACGGCGTGTCGAGCGTAATGCCGCGCAAAAACGCCCAATCGAAATTGCCCAGAATGCCCGCGAAGTCGGTATGGCTCTTGACGTCGCCGGAGAAGCAGAGCGAGAAGCCGAACGCCCACCAGAGGACGGTCGTCCACCCCATCGAAACGAAGCTCTGCATCATGATCGCGAGCACGTTCTTTCGCCCGACCAGCCCGCCGTAGAAGAAGGCGAGACCCGGCGTCATCAGCATGACGAGACTGGAGCACAGCAGCATGAAACCCGTGTTGCCCGTATCGATCGACGGATGCGGCATCGAACCTCCTCCTTCGGGTAAAAACCGGAAATCGAGCCAAGGGCTCACGAGCCCCGGCGAGGAATGGCGATAGGTCGATCAGGAAAGCGGAGGGATTCTGACCACTATCCGGCGGAAGGTGTCAAACGGGGGGCGGGTCGGCGGAAAGAACAGAAACCGGGCCTTGCGGCTCGGAAACGTTCCTCGTACGCTCCTGCCTGATGAGAGACTCGGCGAAAGAGATGTCAGGACTGCCAGGGGCGGACCTCGTGCAGGCCGGGCTCTCGGATTTGGAGCGAGACATCGAGTCCGTCCCGAGCCTGCTCGTCCAGATCGGCGCCCCTCGCCTGCGCCAACTCGGCTTTGAGGTCCCACCCTCGGTCGAACCCTCCCCGGAGCTCCGCCTTTACGAGCTTCTCTCGGTCGAACATGGGGACGGCGCCCACTCTCAATACAATGCGCTGATCCGCAGGCTGGTCAGCTTCGAGCGGGCGGCGGCATGCGCGGACCGGTAGACCGGGCGCAGCTCGAACGATTCATGGAGCTGCTAGGACGAGCCGCCGACCGGGAGGCGCGCGTCTATTTGACCGGCGGCACCACAGCACTCCTCGAAGGGTGGCGGGACAGCACGGTCGACATCGACATCCGGATCGAGCCGGAGTCCGATCGCCTCCTGCGCGCGATCCCCGAGATCAAAGAACGCCTGAGCCTGAACATCGAGCTGGCATCGCCGATCGATTTCATTCCACCGGACGAGGGCTGGGCCACTCGGAGCCGTTTCGTCGCGCGGCACGGGCCGGTCAACTTCTTCCAATTCGATTTCTACCTGCAGGCCCTGGCGAAGATCGAACGCGGCCACGCCCAAGACCTGGCGGACGTGAAGGAGATGTTGGGCCGTGGTCTGATCGACCGAGCCGAACTGCTCCATCGATTCGAGCAGATCGAAAAGGATCTCTACCGCTATCCCGCGCTCGACCCGGTCGGCTTTCGGCGGGCGGTCGAAGCTGTGATCAAACCGGAAGGCGGATAGTCCGAACCGCTGCGGCGGCCTATTTCCGCACCTCGTGGCGAAGCGCCACTATGCCGCTCTTGTAGGCCTTCACTTCCATGAGGTGCAAGGCAACGTACTTGTCGAGCCCCTCGAAAAATGAGATTCCATCACCGATGAGGATGGGCACGATCGAATAGCGAACCTCGTCGGCGAGCCCGAGGCGAAGGCATTCACCGGACACCGCACCCCCTCCGACGAACCATATACTAGGGAAGGCTGGCTTCAATCGTTCGTTCACCAGCCGCGCAAGATCTCCGTTATAAAACTCGACGGTATCCCGGGTCCTCGGTAGCTCGCGGCTGGTGAGGACGAAAGTTGGCTTGTGGCCATAGGACCAGCCGAACCCCATGGCCTCGAACTTCAATGCGGTTTCGTAGGTTCGCGATCCCATCACGTAACAGTCGATCGTCTTGAGAAACTCTTCCACGTACTCCGGGGACGGGGTGTCCCCGCCTTCGAATTTGTCTGAGGTCTCGAGCCAGTCCACACGTCCGTCCCTTCGAGCGATGAAGCCGTCGAGACTCGCCACCATGTGGATCGTTACGCGAGAATTCGTGTTCGCCATCGTCGGGCCTCTCCTTTAGCGAACCCCTGCCATCTCGATAATTCCCTCGGCCACCCGGCGGGAATTCATGATGAAAGTGTGCAGCGCGGGCACCTCGATCACTTCGTCGCCGTCTCGCGCCCTCGTCTCTTCGACCGCGAGGATGCCGTCGTTAGGCTCGCCTTCGAACGGCAGCCAAGTGGCCCGAGGCCCGGCGTTACCCGCAAAAACTCGGGTCGGAACCTGCGGCAGCGGCAGATCGGCAAAAAACGCGGGATCGGCGAGGCGCTGACCCATCTCGCCGTTCTTCCACCGGTAGAACGGATGGCTGGAGAAGAAACGCGCTGCGCGGCACGCCCGCTGAGGCGGTGCAAGGAGGGCGCAGGCGGAAAGCGGCAGGTCGGCGATCTTGGCTAGAACCCCGCGAACCAAGACTCCGCCGAGCGAATGACCGACCAGCAGAAACGGCTCCCCGTCCGCGAGCCTCCGAATCCGCTCCGCCAAACGTTCGACGCAGGGGTCGAAAGGTTCGAACGCCGCCATATAGCCCAAAGCGCGCGTCGCAAGTCCGCGAGCCCGAAGGCGCCGCGAGAGAATCGCCATCGAAACCGGCGTGCGCCCCATGCCGTGGATCAGGATCGCTTTCATCGGAACCTCAACCGAGCAGAGACGCGGCAACCCCCATCGCCCGGGCGATCCGCTCGAAGTCCTCCCGCGGGATCTCGAACAACCCCCGCCGGAAGGGATATCCCCACCGTCGCTTGTCCTGGATGAAGCTCAGATCGTCGAGGAGCGGTTGGATCGGTGCTTCCTCGCAGGGAAGGAAATTCACCCGCCGACGCCAAGGATGGAAGTCCGGTGTCATCGCTGCCTGAAACGGCTCGTCGTCCTCCACGATGCCGAGCGCCGTGAACCGTTGCAGCGGCTCGCCTCCTTGGAGCGCAGTTCGGGGCGAATAAAAGACGATCGCATCTCCCTTCGCGAGGCGCTTTAAGCCGGTAGATCGACCGTGCCCGGCTTGGGTGAAACCGCCCGCCATGCCGAGGCGTGTGTGATCTCGCGAAACGGTGTTGATCCAATAGCGCATCGAAGTCAACCTGGGCGTCGATCGCTCAGCCTCGCCCGAAATCGGTCGCGGATGACCTCCCAGGGGGTGGTCTCACCTCCGGCGTTTCGAGCAGCGACTCGCACAGAAACTTCCTGTCGCCAAGCCGTCTCGACATCGCTTTCGGGCTCGGGCTCCAGGCTCTCCAACAATGCCCCGGCGATTTCCGCCCGCTCCTGCTCGGCGAAGGTGAGCGCCTCCTGCAAAAGGCTTTGCGCTTTCTGTCTCACGCCTCCAAACTCTACCAAATCCCCGCGAACGCGGCCCGGATCTCGTCGGCCTAGGCGTACTCAAATCGCCGGCAATTGACCGCGGTCGGACGGATTTCGACCGCGGTCAACGCATTCTACAGAGAACGAGACGGACCTCATTTACTGCTATGGGCAAGCAGGCCCTGGGTAGAAAGTGCCCGACTCGTCCCAGACTCCGGCACAGCCCAGCCAACCGCCCGCAGTGGCCGGCCCGCCGCGCAGACCGCTCATTGTGATCGACATCGATCCCGCCGTTGTGGCGGTATTCGTGAAGCCGACCAGCTCCGAGTTGCGGACCTCGACGGTCGAAGACGACAGGCTCCTGATGCCATACGTCGTCCCATAGATCCGGCTGTCAACAACGTCGAGATAGAACACCTGGTTGCTGTCAAAGTAGATACCGGCGGCCAAGTTGGTCGCACTGCCAGTGCTCAGGTCGACGTTTCGCAACTGAAGCCGATCTTGGACTCCTCCGGACCATATGCTGTAGAGGCCATATACGCTGACACCGCCGCTGACCGTGATCTTCGAGTCCCAAATTTCGCGAACTGTCTGGCCATCGGTCAGATAGATCCCATACGACGTTTGCGTTCCGGTCACCGCGATCTTCGTCCGGCGGATTACGGAGGGGGTCCCACTTACCTGATTGGCATAGACGATTCCATACGCCGTCCCCGCTTGGGTGAGGCTCACCTCAATCTCGCACTCTTCGATCAGTGGGGCACCTTCGGGATTGCGGATGCCCCAGCCGGCATTTACTCCATGGGTGGCAAACCTCACGCGGTAGATTCGCGGCGAAGCCTGGGGATTTACCATCGCGATCACACCGGGGATGGAAGACGTTCCGTTCGCTTCGACGGTCAACAATCGGAGCTCGGCGTTCGAAGCGCCGTTGACCGTCCCTCGGGTGAAGAAACCGGTGAGGAGGGGATCTACCGTGCCACGGATCGTGGTCACACCGATCCCCGAGCCTTCGATGTCGATCCACGATCGCATCTGCAAGGGCGTCGCTCCGACGTCGTAGATTCCTGGCTCAATCTTGACCAGCCAGGTGTTGGTGCTCGAAGGCGAGGCGATGCCGGCTACCGCGGCGAGCAATGCGGAACCGCTTGCAGACGGATTACCGGGGACGGGAGAGACAAGCACGGTGCGGATCTGCGCTGACGCTTGGGTAGAAAGGAATGCCGTCGCGAGAGCAAGGCACAACACTACGCGAGACCAAGGGCGCATGGGGTCCTCCTTTATCGATGCCTCCTGCGGCATACGGGAGGCGCACAAAGAAGGACCCTGTTCCCTTTGTAAAGTGTAGGTCAGCCTCTCGGCCAGATCCGAATCCCCTCCCTACCCCCAATACCGAACCACATCATGCACATTCGCATAGATCATCACACCCGCCAGGAACAGGACGCCCACCAAAGTCACAGCCGGCCGCAACCGAACCAGCCGAGGGAACGCCTCCTCCAGGCTACCCATCAAGATCTGCCCGCCGTCGAGCACCGGGAGCGGCAACAGGTTCAGCACGGCGAGAGAAATGCTCAGGGAGATCGCCAACTCCAAAAGCATTCCGGATTTGGCCAGCTGGCCTCCTTGGACCACGATGCCGACCACGCCTGACAGGGCGGCGGGCTGTGCGAACATTTGGGGGATGAAGCTCAGCATCTGGCCGCAGAAGGCGAGGACTTGCCCGAACGGGGCTACGGCGATGCTGTAGAAGGTCGATCCTCCCTTGATGCCGTTGAGCACGCCAAAGAGAGGAACTGCGACCGCGAGATTCGCGAGAGGACCGCCGAGAAAGTAGGCGACGCGCCGTTTCAACGGGATGGCTCGGAATTCCGACTCATCGGCGATGCCTGGAACGACGAAGCCGCCTAAGGGGAATGCCCGGAGCGCGTATTCCGTCCGGCCCCATCGCCGACTCCAAAGCTTCGGGCCGAGGCCGACCGAGAAGCCGGAGATCGGAATCCCCATCAGTCTGGCCGCGATCAGGTGACCTGCTTCGTGAACGACCACGAGCAGGCTCAGCAGCACCAGGGTTTCGAGATAGCCCATGACTCACCTCGCGTTTGGCCGCTTAGGCCGGAATTCCAACGCTTGCGACATCATACCCCCTCGGACTACGCGGGATCGCCGCCGGTGTTTCGGCTTCGGAAACCGGTGCTTTGGTTCCACGAACCGGTGGACCGCTCCCCGAGAGCACTCGGCGGCTGCCGGTCACCGGTTCGCAGGAACTCGGCGGTACCGGACGGAGACCCGAGAGCGCCGGTTTGACGCTCGGACCCACTTCGCCGGCTCGCAGCACCAGTGGACAGCTCCCCGGCACCGGTGGACAGGCGCGCGAGACTGGTGGGCAGCTCCCGAGCACTGGTGCGCAAGTGCGCGGAAGAGGTGAGCCGGCTCCGAGCACCGGTGCTCGGCAGCTGTGCACCGGTGCTGCGCCGCAATCGTGTGGTGCTGCGCCGCAATCGTGTGGTGCTGCGCCGCAATCGAGTGGTGCTGCGCCGCAATCCAGTGGTGCTGCGCCGCCGTCGAGTGGTGCTGCGCGGCAATCCACCGGTGCTGCGCCGCAATCGAGGGGTGCTGCGCGGCGATCCACCGGCGCTGCGCGACGATCCACCGGTGCTGCGCCGCGGTAGAGCGGTTGCTGCACCGCGGCGCACTGGTTGCCCGGCGCGGCTTTCATCCTGCGTGCCGGCCCTATTTGGGCTCCAACTCAAACGAGCTCCGGCGACCCGCCATACAATCTGGCGGTGTCCGAACCGACTGACGATTCCCGCGGCTCCTGGAGAACCCTGGCCTTGGCTGGTGCCGGCTTTGCGCTGGTCGCCGCGCTGTTCGCTTCGTGGACCGTGAAGAAGGCCGGGATCGACGACGTCTATATCACCTACGTCTACGCCCGGTCGTTCGCCAGTGGGCATGGCCTGACCTGGCCCGGTTCGACGGCGCTCGGCACTTCGTCGCCGTTCTTGGCCGTGGTCCTCGGCAGCCTTTCTTTCCTCACCGGATTTGAGGTTCCCGACCTGGGCAACGCCCTGTCCTGGATCGCGATCGCCGCCGGTTCGACCGGGCTGTTCGCGCTCGGGCGGGCGGAAGGATGGCAGTGGGCCGGTCTGGCCGCGGGCGCTTTCTGGCTGATCGGGCTCCCTTCCCATGTCCTGCTCGGCAACGAATATCTGCCGGCGATCGCCGCGGTGATTTGGGCCTTTCACGAACGGGCGCGCGGCCGTCTCGCTTCGGCGGGGGTTCTGCTCGCCCTGGCCGCTATGTTTCGCGCCGAAACCGGTCTTGCCGCTCCGATCCTTGCCTGCTTGGAGCTTCGCCGAGGCGACCTCCGGGGAAGTCTCCGCCGGATCGCGCGCATCGCCGGGGTGGCAATCCTGGTCGCGGGCGTTTGGCTCGGCACGCTCTACGCCCTGACCGGCTCCGTGCTTCCGAGAACCTTCGCCGCCAAGCGGGCGCAGGCCCAAAGCGCGATCGGCCTTTGGTCCTCGACCGCCGGTTGGACCGCCGCGCTCGCGAAGCCCGAGCGGGTTTTCCCCAGCAGTCACCGCTCGTGGTGGTGGCCGCTCGCGCTCGCCGCGGTTGCTGCGATCGTCGTCCAAGGCGTGCGGCGAATCCGCGGGGGAAAGCGTAACGGGTTCCCGACGTCCGGGGTCGCATTGATCGCTTGGGGCGGCGCTCATCTCGGGCTAGTTCTCGCCCTCGGCGTGCCGTTTTACCCTTGGTATGCCGCGCCGCTTCGATTCGCCCAGCAGTTCCTGCCGACCCTGGCTTTGGTCGCGATCGACCTGCCGAACCGTTGGCAGCGCCGCGGCTGGATGATCGCGACGGGCGCGGCGCTTTCCGCCGTGGCGCTCGCCGTGGGATCGGATCTCGTTTGGCTCAAGAAGGGACTGGGAGACCTTCGCCGGCCGGTCTATGCGCGGGCGGCCGAACTGGCTGGGCGCTATCCGCCGGGCACGCGCATCGCGGCCTGGGAGGTGGGGTTTCTCGGTTGGGAGAGCGCGCGGCCGGTGGTCGACCTGCTCGGTTTGGTGAGCGACGGCGCCTCGCTCGAAGCGGTGCGGCGGGCCGACCTACGATCGAATCTGGATTCCCTCCGAGGCGATCTGTGGATGGCTACGCTCGGCTCGCGCTCCCTGTGGATGGCGACCGCGGGAGAGCCGCGCCGCTTCCTCGCCGACTACCGGCTGGATCAGCTGATGCTCTCGCCCGAACCCCCGATCGCGGTCTATCGGCGAGCCGGCCTCGCGCCGCGCGGCGACGCGGCGATCGATCTGCTCGCGACGATCGCCGAGGAAAATCCCACCGCGAGTCTCGACTGGCACAATACGGCCGGGATCGGGCTGCTCTCCCTCGCTCTCGATCGGGGGGAAGAGGTGCAAATCCGCCTGCCGCCCGGCCCGCGGCGGAACCTTTCGGCGCACCTCACATCCATCAAGGGCAAAGGGCGGCTACGGATTCGGGTCGCAACCGGAGAGGTCGGCAGCGGCTCGATCCAGCTTCTCGACGCCGCCGTTTGGACCCGCTTCCTGTCCGCCGTACCGGAGTCCGACACCGGATCCACGATCACCTTTTCCTGCCTGCGCGGCAGAGGTTGCCGTGTCGGCCAACCGTACCTCGGCGCGCCCTATGAGACGGTCCAGCCAAATCGTGCGGGCCGTGCGCACGGCCCGCACGATCGATCGCGGGCGGTGGAGAGAAAGTGGCGGCCGTGATCGTGAAAGAATCTCCGGATCATGACGAGATCGACGACGGTTCAAAGGTTTCTCCGATCCCCTTTCGCCCCGGCGTTCCATAGCTCCTCCGCCCTGCTCGCCGCCTTGCTGACGCTCGCCTTCGCCGCCGGCTCGGCGCTCCCGGCTCTGGCGGCCGACGAACCGGAAGTGGACGCCGCGGTGCTGGTTACGCTGCGCGAGGAAGCGGCGGATGGAAAGCCGGAGTCGAAAATCGCGCTGGCCAACGTGCTCGCCTACGGCGAGGGCGCGACCGACGCGCGGCGGCGCGAGGCGGCTCTCTGGTACCGGCGCGCCGCCGAACAGGGCGATGCCGAAGGCCAGTTCACCCTGGCCCTCTGGCTCTGGCTCGGGCAAAACGTCGACGAGAACCGGATCGAAGCCGTCAAATGGTGGCAAAAGGCGGCCGACCAGGATCGAGCCGACGCGCAGTTTTGGCTCGCGGGCGCCTACGAGGCGGGCGAGGGGGGCCTGACCAAAGATCTCGCGGCAGCGGCCCGCTTGTATCGCCGCTCGGCCGAGCAGGGTTTTGACGAATCCCAAACGAGCCTGGGCGAGATGTATGCCGAAGGCGCCGGCGTGCCGCGGGATGACCGCGAGGCCGTCGCTTGGCTGCGCAAGGCCGCCGACCAGCACACCGCATCCGGCCAGCACTATCTGGCCGTCATGTACGCCGCGGGCCGGGGCGTGCCGAAGGACGAGAAGGAGGCGGCGCGGTTGTACAGCCTCGCCGCCGAAGGCGATTTCTCCGTTTCGATGACCGCGCTGGGCGAAGCGTACGAGCAGGGGCGGGGGATCGAGAAAAACCTGGTCTGCGCCTACTTCTGGTACGGCTTCGCCGGGAAGCGCGGCTTTTCGATCGGCGACGAGAAGCGCGACGCCTTGGGCGTCAAGCTCTCCGCGGCCGACCGCGCGGAGGGGGACCGCCTGGTCGCTGCCGCCGACTTTCTCGACGGGGTCCTCCAACATCCGTCCTGCCCCGGGGAGACCATTTCGATCCACGTCACCAACGCAGCCCTCGGCGACATTCTCCACACCTTCGAGACGATCAGCGGCTTCAAGATTCTCGGCGTCGACAAGGAAGTAGCCGACCTCGGAGTGACGCTGCAGTTCGACGACGTACCGTGGGAGAAGGCGTTGACTCAGGCGCTCGACGGCAAGGGCTACACCTGGAAGCGCGAGGGCGAGGCGATCCGGATCGAGCCGAAGCCGAAGCAGCGCTAACGCCCGCAGGCACTCTACCCGATGGCCGGAAGAGGCATCGCACACCCCACCTGCCGTTCCGTGTCTATTCCCTCGAATAGAATCCGAGCGAGAAATCATCTACCCGATCTCACCAGGAGGGTGCCATGACGAAACGGCCGGTACTGGCAGCTTTGGGACTGACTCTCACGCTCGCCGCCTTCGCTCCGTCGGCCGGGATCGCCGGTCGCAACGATCTGATCGACGCGGCCAAAGCCAAAGCCGACTGGAAACACCGGATCGATGGGATCGAGGCCCTCCTGCGCAATCAGACCTTCGGCAAGGCGAAGAAAGAGTCCATCCGCCTGCGCGACGAGATGGTCGATGGACTCCAGAGCGGCAGCGGAGTCGCAGGTATTCTGGCCATCGTTACGTTTCAGCGGGCCATCGCCGAGGCCGGCTTAGGCGAGGAACGCGACGCCCTCTGGGACTTGGACGTCGCGTTCTCCCTGGATCCCAAGCTCAAGGAGATCGATCGGGCTGCGGCTTACGGCACGAAAGTCGCGGACCTGCTGGAGCGGGGAACCGAGAAACACGAGAAGCAGAAACTCACCGTCATGATGCCAGGCCTCAGCACCCCTCCCGAGTCCGGCAGGGCATCGCGGCCCGAGATCGTCTCGAGGATAAATCCCCACTATCCACCCGTTCTTCGCCAGGCGAAGATCACCGGCAAAGTCATCTCAGAGGTGATCATAGGGGTCGAAGGAGACGTTTCGTCCCCCCGCATACTTCAGGGGAGCGGTTCGGCGTCGCTCGATCTCGCGGCGCTCGAAGCGCTTCGCTTCTGGCGCTTCCGGCCGGCTCAGTTCAACGGTTCGCCGGTCGAGGTCTATTACGTGCTGACGATCGACTTCCAAATCGGGAACGTCCCCAGCCTCGATTGACCCGCTTTGCCTCCTCGCTTGGACACGGCGCTCCCGCCGTCCGTACAAGCCCTCGATCATGCGTGCCATCTGCCCCGTGCCGGGGCCTTCTTCGTCCGTCGCACGGGGTGCGTGGTAGGCTCTCCGCCTTCCTTCTCACTGCGATGAACCGCGAAGGTAACGAGGGTGTCACGCAGCTTCTGCTCGCCTGGCGCGAAGGCGACGGCGCGGCGCTCGATCGCTTGATGCCGATCGTCTACGCCGAGCTGCATCGGCTGGCGCACTTTCACATGCAGGGGGAGCGCGAAGGGCACCTGCTCCAGACGACGGCGCTGGTTCACGAGGCGTACGTGCGGCTGGTCGGCCAGGAGCGCGATTGGCAGGGGCGCGGCCATTTCTTCGCCGTCGCGGCGCAGGTGATGCGGCGGATCCTGGTCGATTTCGCGCGCCGTCGCGGAGCGGAGAAACGGGGCGGCGGCGCGGTCGTCGTACCGCTCGACGAGGCGACCTTCTCGCTCGAACGGGCCGACGATCTGGTGCGCCTCGACGACGCGCTCGACGCGTTCGCGCGGATCGATGCGCGCAAGGCCAAGGTGGTCGAGCTGCGCTTTTTCGGCGGCCTGTCGATCGAGGACACCGCCGCCGCGCTCGACCTTTCCCATGCGACCGTCGAGCGCGATCTGAAGTTCGCCCGCGCCTGGCTGCAACGCGAAATGGGCGCCGCGCCGGCGAGCTGAATCGTGAGCTGGCCCCGCATCGAAGAGGTTTTCCACCTCGCGCTAGACCTTGGTCCGGACGCCCGCCGCGGGCTGCTCGCAGAGGTCGCTTCGACTGAGCCCGAGATCGCCGCGGAGGTCGTCTCGCTTTTGGGCAACGCAGAGCCCGGGCCGATCGAGCGGGCGGTCGCGGCGGGGATCGCTCTGGCTACCGGCGAAACCGAAGCGACGGGCGAACCGGCGATTCCGGAACGGATCGGTCCGTGGCTCAAGCGCGGCGAGATCGGCCGCGGCGGCTTGGCGACGGTCTATCTCGCCGAACGCGAGGAGCCGTTCCATCAGATCGTGGCGCTCAAGGTCCTGCGCTCGAATTTTTCCGGCGGCGACGTGGCGCGGCGGCTGGCGCTCGAACGCCAGATTCTCGCCCGGCTGGAGCACCCCGGCATAGCGCGGTTGATCGACGGCGGAACGCTTCCCGACGGCCGTCCCTATCTGGTGATGGAACGGATCGAAGGGGTGCCGATCGACGCGTTCGCGGCGCGCGAGGGGCTTTCCCTCCGCGCCCGGATCGAGCTGTTTCTCGCCGCCTGCGCCGCGGTCCAGTTCGCGCACCAGAATCTGATCGTCCACCGCGATCTGAAGCCGAGCAACCTGCTGGTCACGGCGGACGGCCAACCCAAGCTGCTCGACTTCGGCATCGCGAAGGTCTTGGAGAATGACAATCCGGCCGCCGACGCCGAGACCGAAGCGGGCTTGCGCATGCTGACTCCCGCGTTCGCCGCTCCCGAGCAGATTCTCGGCCTGCCGCCGACCACCGCGACCGACGTCTACGCGCTCGGCGTCCTGCTCTACCGGCTGCTCTCCGGCCGCCACCCGCATCGGCTCGAAGGGAGCGGACGTGAGATCGAACGCCGGGTGCTCGACGACGAGCCGGACCTCGCGAGCCGCGCGGTCGCTCTCCGGCCGGCGGATTTCGCCGATCCGCTTTGGGATTCTCCCGGCGCCGCCGCGCGCCTCGCCAAGGCGCTTCGCGGCGACCTCGACGGGATTCTCGCCAAGGCGCTGGCACGGCGCCCGGAGGATCGCTACCCCTCGGTCGAGCAGCTCGGCGACGATCTCGCCCGCCATCTCGCCGGGCTGCCGGTGCGCGCCCGGCGGGCCACGCTTTCCTATCGAGCCGGGCGCTTCGCACGCCGCCATCGCGCCGCGCTCGCCGCGGCGGCGCTGGCTGCCACGGGCCTGCTCGGCGGGGCCGCCGCGGCGCTCTGGCAGGCGCGCGAGGCGCTCGCGGCGCGGGGACGGGCGGAGCGGGCGCTCGACGAATCGGAGCGGCAACGGCGGCGCACCGAGCGGGTCACCCACTTCCTGATCGACCTGTTCGAAGCGCCCGATCCGGCGCGCGCCCGCGGCACGGAGGTCTCCGCGCGCGAGCTGCTCGACCGGGGGGCCGCGACCGCGCGAAAGGAGCTGGCGGCGGAGCCCGCGCTCTCCGCCGCGATGCTCGACACGATGGGGCAGGTCTACAGCAAGCTCGGCGCGTTCGAGCAGGCCGAGCCGCTGCTGGCCGAATCGGTGGCGCTCTCTGAAAGCGCGCTCGGAAACCGCGCGCCTGAGACCGCGGCGAGCCGCGCGCGGCTCGGCCTGGTGTTTGTCCATCGCGGCCGCTACGTCGAGGCGGAAAAGGAATTGCGCGCTGCCCTCGCAGCCCAAGAAAGCGCCAAGGCTGGCGACGCGGCGCTCGGCCAGACGCTTTCGGATCTCGGCATGGCGCTCTACCACCAAGCGCGGCTCGACGAGGCCGAAGCGGCGCTTTCCCGATCGCTTGCGTTACGACGTCGGGGGCTGGGCGCGAATCACCCCGAGACGATCGAGACGCTCAACAACCTGGCGGCGGTCTGGCTGGGCCAAGGGGACTTTCCGCGCGCCGAGCGCGCGATGCGCGAGGCGCTCGCGCGGCACCGCGAAAAGCTGGGGAACGACCACCCCTCGGTCGCCACCAACCTGAACAACCTGGGCGCGCTGCTCGCGCAAGTCGGCCGGCTCGACGAGGCGGAAGCGGCGATCGCCGAGGCGCTCGCGATCCGCCGGAAGGTGCTGGGCGAAGATCATCCGCAGGTCGCCGAGACGCTCGCGAATCTCGGCTGGATCCGGCTCGAACGAGGCGCTCTTCCCGGGGCGCGCGCGGCATTCTCGGAGGCGCGGGAGCGGACGATCGCCGAGCTGGGTGCCGGCCATCCGAACGTGGCGCGGATCGAGGCGAACTTGGGCGACGTCGAGCGCGCGGCGGGCAAAACCCCGGCGGCCGAGAGGCACTACCGCGCGGCCTTGGCGATCCGCCGCAAAGCTCTGCCGGCGAGCGATCCGCGGCTCGGCTATCCTCTGCTTCGCTTGGGCGAGATCGCCCTCGACCGAGGAGACGCGGCGGGCGCCGAGCCGCTGTTCGCCGAGGCGGCCGCGACCCAGGTCGCGGCCTATCCGGAAACGTCCTGGCAGGTGGCCGAAGCTCGCAGCCTGCTCGGCCGCGCGCGCCTGGCGCTCGGGCGGCGCGACGGCGCGGAGATGCTGTCCCAAGTCCTCCCTTCCCTTCGCGCCACCTTGGGCGCCGACCATCGCCTCACCCGCGCGGCGGAGCGAGCGCTCGCCGACGCTACCCTTCGGCACTAGTTCGGCGGGCGGCACTCGCCGATCACCACGCTGATCTGATTCGGGTCGAACGGGTTCGCGAGCGGCTCGTCGAGGAAGTGCCAGCCGCCGATCCTTCCCACCTCGACGTGAGGCGGCGTGGCGCAGGCGGCCTCGCCGGTCGTGCGGATCCGGTAGCCGAACTGCGCCTCGGCGGAGCCCCGATCGACCCCGGCGGGAGCTTTCAGCAACGTTTCGAGCTCCGCCTCCCAAGCGATCGTGCGCGCCACGCCGTTCCATTCGCTGAGCCGCTCGTCGCGATCCTCGCCGGCCGGCGAGGCGGCCGCTCGAACGTCCGACTCGGAGAGCACGACGGTGCCGTCGATTGAGACGTCGAAGGACCAGCTCGCGCGCGTTTCGACCGCCGAAGTCCCTGCGGCGACCGCGTGGGCTCCTCCGAGAAAAGCGGTGCGCGACACGGCCGAGCCGCCGCACGAGCCGCACGACGAGAGCGCCACCCGCGGCCAGCCTACCGTCGCCTCTCGATCTCCGAAGGCGATCCGGATCTTCTCGGCGCCGTCGAGGCGCGCCGTCCAACAGGCGGTCTCAAGGGTCGCCGCGCCGCGTCGAACCCGCCGCGCCGAAAGCTCGTCCTCGCGGACGCCGCGATCGAAAATGCCGAGAGAGGTCCCGGGATCGCCGCAGGCGGCGGGCGTGGTCGAGTAGGCCCAGCGACAGCGGCACGACCCGTCGGCACCCGCGGCCAGCCGGGCGGAGAGATCGCGCGCCGCGCCGAGCAGACCGGAATCCGCCTCGACCGCGGCGGCGAGAAGGTCCGACGTCGCGGGGTCCGCCGCGCGGAGCGCCGACGCGAGCCGATCCTCCAACCAGACCGCGGCGCCCGTCTCCACTCCCAGCTCCGGCACGAAGCGGCAGACCTCGCCCGCGCAGGTCATGCCGACGGTGAACGATGCCGCCTCGGCCACCTCGATTCCGGCATCGTCGCGCAGCCGCAGGCGGTAGTCGAAGCCGTCGGTCAAGAACCGCTCTACCGCTGCGGGAAAAAATACGGTCGCGCGCCCCGTCCGGGCTGGAGTGAGGACGACCGATCCCTCCGGCTGCCCAGCGGCCGTTTCCAGCGCCACGACGAGCTTTGCCGGCGCCCCGGGGAGCAGCACGAGATCGACCCCTAGATCGGCTCCCGCGGCATGGAGCGCGGCGATGGCAACCACCTCCGGCCGGGGCGGCGCGGCGAGCGCGACGGACACGTCGTAGAACGAAAAAAGTACCGCGAAAGCAAGCGCGAAGCGAAGGGTCAAAAACTTGGCGGTCATCGAATTCTCCTGTCGCGAAACGGGTCGCGAGCAAAGCGGCGGGGGTGCGGCATTCTCTCCGAAAGAGATAGGCGCAAGGAGCGAGCGCTTTCCCTCATTTCGGCGGAAACGACTACGATAAGAGCTTCGACATCACCCTCGCCGGAAAGACCTATACCTTCGACAGTTTCGAGTGCGCCATCCACGCTCTCGCGCCGGTCTGCAACCATTGCGGCTGCCGGATCATCGGCCACGGAGTCGAGGCAGCGGGGGTGATGTACTGCTGCGCCCACTGCGCGAAGGAGTCGGGAACGAGCGAGCTGCGCGACCGGGTTTGACCTAGGGCGGCGGTTCCGTTTGTCCCGCGGCGACTGGCCGCTGCCGAAGGCGCCCGAAGGAGCGAGGAGGCAAACGAAACCGCTGCCTCAACGATCGACGAAGCTCTGATTGCGCTCGTTGTATCGCGGGCCGGCGATTTTATCCGGCGCGAGCGCTTGATCCAGCTTGGCGAGATCGGACGAGTCGAGGACGACTTCGGCCGCTCCGACGTTCTCTTCCAAATAGCGCCGCCGCTTGGTGCCGGGGATCGGCACGATGTCGTCGCCTTTGGCGAGCAACCAGGCGAGCGCCACCTGGCCGGGGGTCGCTTCCTTTGCCGCGGCCAGCTCGCGCACGACGGACGCCGCGCGGACGTTCGCCTCGAAGTTTTCGCCGGCAAACCGCGGATCGCCGCGGCGGAAATCCCCTTCCGGATACTCCTCGGCGCGCTTGACCCCGCCGGCCAGAAAGCCGCGGCCGAGCGGACTGAACGGCACCAGACCGATCCCGAGCTCGCGAAGAACCGGCAAAATCTGCGGCTCCAGATTGCGCTCCCAGAGCGAGTACTCGCTTTGCAGCGCCGAGATCGGGTGGACCGCATGAGCGCGGCGGATCGTCCCCTCCCCCGCTTCCGACAGTCCGAGAAAGAGGACTTTCCCTTCGCGCACCAGATCGGCCATCGCGCCCACCACCTCTTCGATCGGTACGTTCGGATCGACGCGGTGCTGATAGAACAGATCGATCCGATCCGTGCCCATTCGGCGCAACGACGCCTCGGCGACCTCTTTCAGGTGCTTGGGCCGGCTGTCGGTGCCGACCATCTGGCCGTTCTCGATCCGCCAGCCGAACTTGGTGGCAAGGATCACCTCGTCGCGCCGGTCCTTCACGGCTCGGCCGACCAGCTCTTCGTTCGCGTACGGGCCGTAGGCTTCGGCGGTGTCGAACAGCGTGACGCCCAGATCGAGCGCGCGATGGAGCGTCGAAATCGATTCCTTTTCGTCCGCCGAGCCGTAAGCCCAGCTCATCCCCATGCAGCCGAGGCCGAGGCAGGAGACTTCGAGGCCCTGCGTACCGAGCTTCCGTTTCTTGAGCATGAACGTCCTCCTAGACGCTTACCTTATCTTTACATCTCCCGCCCCGCCGTGGCACACGGCTTGCTCCCTCTTCCAGGGTGCGCCATGAGGGCGTATCCGACCCCGGGATTCTTTCCGGGGATTTCGTCGAGGAGAGGATGTCATGAGCTGGATCGTCATGTTGTGGATTGCCGCCGCCGTCACCGCTCTGATCGCGCTCACCGGGCTCAAGCCCAAAGGGACGCGACATGTCGCGCATACCCATCTGATCACCGCGGCCCGCATCTGCTTCATCATCATCGTTCTGATCCTGGCGGCCATGGCATTCAAAGGCTGACGATGAAAAGGTTTCTGTAGGTCGATCGAGACTCCCCCCGGCACGATTTCCCCCAAAAGAGAGGACGACATGAAGCGGACCCTGCCTCTCGCCGCCCTGCTTGCGCTCGCCTCCTGCTCGGTCGGCCCGAACTATCATGCGCCGACGCCCGCCGAGCTTCACGCGCCCGATGCCTGGCACGCCCCTGTGCCGGAAGGCGCGGCGGTAGGCGATCTCTCCGTCTGGTGGCAACAGCTCGGCGATCCCGTCCTCACGAGCCTGATCGAGGAATCCCTCGCGGCAAGCCCCGACCTAGACCTCGCCCGAGCGCGCCTGCGCGAGGCGCGGGCGCGGCGCAATCTGGCCGCCGCGGGCCTCCTGCCGACGGTCGACGCCTCGGCCTCGGCGAGCGCTTCGCGCAGCAACGGATCAAGTGGAGAGCATTACGACGCGGGGTTCGACGCGAGTTGGGAGCCCGACGTATTCGGTGGCACACGCCGCTCGATCGAGGCCGCGAACGCCGATCTCGCATCGACCGAGGCGAGCCTGCACGATACGCAAGTTTCGCTCGCCGCCGAAGTGGCCCTCAACTACGTCGACGTCCGTTCGTTCCAGGGCCGGATCGAGATCGCCGAAGAAAACCTGAAGCGCCAGGGCGAGACGCTCGACCTGACCGGCTGGCGTTTCCAGGCGGGCCTGGTGAGCCAGCTCGACGTCGATCAGGCCCGGGCGGCGCGGGAACAGACGCGGGCGCAGATTCCCTCTCTCCGGACGAGCCTCGAAGCGCCGAAGAACCGGCTCGCCGTCCTGCTGGGCCAAGCGCCCGGCGCGGTCGAGGGCCGGCTCGCGGAGGTGGCCCCGATCCCCCAGGTTCCGGAGCGGGTGACGGTCGCGTTTCCGGCCGACGTGCTGCGCCAGCGGCCCGACGTCCGCGCCGCGGAGCGGGCGCTCGCGGCGCAGACCGCGCGGATCGGCGTCGCCGAAGCGGCGCGCTATCCGAGCTTCCGCCTGAGCGGTTCGCTCGGGATCGGCGGCATCTCGCTCGCCGCCTTGACCGGCGGCTCGTCGCTCGCGCATTCGCTCGCCCTGTCGGTCGCCGAAACGATCTTCGACGGCGGCCGGCTCTACCAACAGGTCGAGATCCAAAAAGCCGGCGAGCAGCAGGCGCTCGCGACCTATCGCTCGACCGTCCTGCTCGCGCTCGAAGAGGTCGAAAACGCCCTTGTCTCCCTCGCCCGGACCCGCGAGCGCGAGGGGGCTCTGCGCCTCGCCGACGAGGCGGCCCGGAGCGCGGCCGACCTCGCGCGCCAGCGCTACTCCTCCGGGCTCACCGATTTTCAAACCGTGCTCGACGCGGAGCGAACCGAGCTGTCCACCGCCGACAACCTGAAATCGACCGAAGCCGACCTCACCACCGCCTTGATCCAACTGTACAAAGCGCTCGGCGGCGGCTGGTCGGCCTCGGAAGGCGGGCTCGCCAACCCTCAAGGAACCACTCGATGAGCAGCTCGACCGATGACACCGATCAAAAGGATGCCGAGCTGGCGCGGATTCTCGCGGCGGAAGGGTCGCCGAGCCTTCTACGCCGCGGGGTGCGCTGGGGCGTCGTGCTCCTTGTGCTCGCCCTCTCCGGCCTGGGAATCTTTCTCTTCCTCCAATCCCGGCGCGACGCGGCGAAACCCGAATACGTCACCGCCGAGGTGACGCGGGGCAACTTGACCGTCACGGTCTCCGCGACCGGCAGCCTCGCCCCGACCCATCAGGTCGACGTCGGCAGCGAGCTGTCCGGCACGGTCGATACGGTCTTGGTGGACGACAACGACCAGGTGAAGGCCGGCCAGGTCCTCGCGCGGCTCGACACCTCGAAGCTGAACGACGCGGTCGCCAAATCGCGGGCCGACCTCGCTTCGGCCCAGGCCCGGGTGACGCAAGCGAAGGCGACCGTCACAGAGGCTCAGGCGACCCTCGCCCGCTTCCGCGAGGTGGCGAAGCTCTCGGGCGGCAAGGTGCCTTCGAAAACCGAGATGGACACGGGCGTGGCGAACGTCGAGCGGGCGAACGCCGACGTCCGAAACGCCCAAGGAACGGTACAGAACACCCTCGCCGACCTGCGGTCGAACGAGACGAACGTGACTAAGGCGACGATCCGCTCGCCGATCAACGGGGTGGTCCTGGCGCGCAAGGTCGAGCCCGGCCAGACCGTCGCGGCTTCGCTGTCGGCCCCCGTGCTGTTTACGATCGCCGAAAACCTCGCTCAGATGGAGCTGCAGGTGGCGGTCGACGAAGCGGACGTCGGCGATGTCCGGGCCGGCGAGAGAGCGACCTTCTCGGTCGACGCCTATCCGGATCGCGTCTATCGCGCGGAGGTCACGCGGGTGGGCCTCGGCTCGACGGTCACTGAAGGGATCGTCTCGTATCTCACCATCCTGACCTTCACCAACGACGACCTGTCTTTGCGTCCAGGCATGACCGGCAACGCCGAGATCACCACGATGCATCGCGAAGGGGTCCTCCTGGTGCCGAATGCCGCGCTGCGCTGGACGCCGCCCGCGACCGACCGTAACGCCTCGTCGAGGAACGGCGGCCTGTTCGGCAGCCTGATGCCGCGCCCGCCGCGTTTCGGCGGAGGGGGCCGCGGCGGCCGGCCGGCCCAGGGGGATACCGAGCGGAAATCGCAGCGGAAAATCTGGATTCTGCGCGACGGCAAACCGGTGTCGATCGACGTCAAGGTCGGTTCGACCGACGGTCGTTCGACCGAAGTGGCCTCGCCCGAGCTGAAAGTCGGGATGGACGTCATCACCGACTCGGTGAGCGCGAAATCATGAGCGCGGTCCCGGCTTCCCAAAGCGGCCATCCCGAACCTGCGTCGCCCGCCTCTGCAAGCCGGGAGGTCGTGGTTTCGTTTGGCCCGCAGCGACTGGCTGCTGCCGAAGGCGCCCGAAGGAGCGAGGAGGCAAACGAAACCACGAACCGCCGAGCGCCCGCCGCGGCTTCCCGACCGCTGCTGGAGCTGGTCGGCCTGACCAAGACCTACGGCGAAGGGACGGCGGCCGTCAAAGCGCTCGGCGGCGTCGATCTCGCGGTGCAAGCCGGAGAGTTCGTCGCCGTCATGGGCCCTTCCGGTTCGGGCAAGTCGACCGCGATGAACATCCTCGGCTGCCTCGACACACCGACCGGAGGCGTCTACCTGTTCCGCGGCGTCCACGTCGAGAAGCTCTCGGGCAAACAGCGGACTCTCCTGCGGCGCTACTTCCTCGGTTTCGTCTTTCAAGGCTACAACCTGCTCGCGCGAACCTCGGCGCAAGAAAACGTCGAGCTGCCGCTTCTCTATCGCGGGGTCTCGACCGCCGAGCGGCGGGCGGCCGCCCGGATCGCACTCGAATCGGTCGGCTTGCAAGGGTGGGAAACCCATACGCCCGCCCAACTTTCGGGCGGCCAGCAGCAGCGCGTGGCGATCGCCCGCGCGATCGTCACCCAGCCTTCCGTGCTGCTCGCCGACGAACCGACCGGCAATCTCGACACCAAGCGGAGCCACGAGATCATGGACCTGATTACGGCGCTCAACCGTGACAAAGGCATCACGATCCTGATGGTCACCCACGAAGCCGACATGGCGGCCTACGCCGGGCGGATCGTCAGTTTCCGCGACGGCCTGGTCGAGAGCGACAAAAAAAACGACGCCCCGACGGCACCCGGCAGGGAGGCTTAGATGCTCTGGAGCACGATCCTCCTCGCCTTCCGCGAGATCCGGCGCAATCTGATGCGGTCGTTCCTGACCGTCCTCGGCATCGTAATCGGAGTCTCGGCGGTAATCACCATGGTAACCCTCGGCAATGGCGCCACCCAGGCGGTGGCCGATCAGATTTCAAGCCTCGGCAGCAACCTGCTGATCCTCCGGCCGGGGCAGCGGGTCGGCGGGCCGGGTGGAGGCGGCGGCGCGCGCCGGTTCGACGTTCGGGACGCCGAGGCGATCCGCACCCAGATCGGATCGATCAAAGCGGTGGCGCCGACCACGACGAGCGCCGTGACCGTGATCTACGGCGCGAAGAATTGGTCGACCACCGCGACCGGCACAACGAACGACGATTTCGTCGCCGCGAACTGGCACCTTGCCTCGGGGCGAATCTTCACCGACGCCGAATTGAGAAGCGGCAAAGCGGTCTGCGTGATCGGCGAAACCGTCCGGCGCGAGCTCTACGGCAGCCAGGCGCCGGTCGGCACGGGGATGCGGGTGAAAGGTTTCTCCTGCGAGGTGATCGGCCTGCTCGCTTCGAAAGGCCAGTCCTCCGGCGGCCAAGACCAGGACGACACGGTGATCCTGCCGCTGCGCACCGTGCAGCGGCGGATCACCGGCCGGCCGACCGTCAACACGATCCTGATCTCGGCCAAGGATGGCGCCTCTTCGACCGCGGTCGCGGATCAGGTGACCGGACTGATGCGCGAGCGGCGGAAAATCACCGGGGCGAAGGAAGACGACTTCAACGTCCTCGACACCAAGGAGATCGCGGCGACCCTTTCGGGCACGACCAAGACCCTTACCCTGCTGCTCGGCGCGGTGGCCGCCGTGAGCCTGCTGGTCGGCGGCATCGGCATCATGAACATCATGCTCGTCTCGGTCACCGAGCGGACGCGCGAGATCGGCGTCCGCCTGGCGATCGGCGCGCTCGAAGGCGAGGTGCTGCTGCAGTTCCTGATCGAGGCGATCGCCCTCGCCTCGGTCGGCGGGCTGGTCGGCATCGCGCTCGCGACGATCGCCTCGATCATTCTGACGAAAGTGATGTCGGTGCCCTACGCCTTCAACCTGGGGATCAACGTCCTCTCGTTCGTCTTCTCGGCGGCGATCGGCGTCCTTTTCGGCTACGTGCCGGCCCGGCGCGCGGCGCGGCTCAATCCGATCACGGCGTTGCGCCACGAGTAAGGCTACCGCAGGCGGGGGTAGTGGCTCAGTTTGCCCCGCAGCGACTGGCTGCTGCCGAAGGCGCCCGAAGGAGCGAGGAGGCTTGCCTGAGCCACTACCCAGGCTGGAGCCTCAACCCTGCGCCAGCTCGCCGAGCGCCTCGGAATCGAGCAGCAGGAAACCGTCCGGCTCGGTCTTGACGATCCCTTCTTTGCTCCACCGGCTCATCACCCGGATGGCGGTCTCGACCGTCGTGCCGCACAGGTCGGCCAGCTCCTGACGCGATAGGCGGACGGGAACGAAAAGCCCTTCCGGCCGCATCTCGCTCGCCCCCTCCGCGAGGCTGGCCAACGCCCGCGCGAGGCGCGCTTCGACCCGCCCACCCGAGAGATCGGCGAGGCGCGCGGTCAGCTCCCGGAGACGCATCGCGAAACCCGAAAGCAGGCCGCGGACCAGCGAGGGAGTACTGTCGAGGAGCGCCAAGAAACCTCGGCGTTCGATCTCCAGACAGACCGCCGAAATCTGCGCGACCGCCGTCGCGGGGTAAGGAAGCCCCTCGAACACGGCGACCGCGCCGACCGGATCACCAGGTCCCAGCAGATCGAGGATCAGCTCCCGGCCGCTCGGGCTCGACTTGACCACCTTCACCCGCCCGCTCACCACGATCCACAGACTGCGGGGGGCATCCCCCTGCCGGAACAGCACCTCGCCGCGGTCCAGCTCGGCGCGCCGCGCGAGCGCCGCGAGCCCGGCGCGGTCGTCCGGCTTCAGGCGTCGGAACATCGGCAACGCCGCGATTTCCTCTTCGAGCGACAGCGGCATGACAGCGGTCCTCCGGAAAACAAGGACGCCCACGTCGGCGACCCGGTATGACGCCCATCATGTCGGAGCTGCCGGGGAGGGCGCTAGGTTCGGGTTCGTCCGGGGTCGCGGCAGACGCGACCGCCGAGGCTCGGAGGCCCAACCACCATGCTCCAGTTCCGCGACACCCAACCTGTCGGCGAGATCGTCGCCCAGTTTCCAGGCGCCAGCCGCCTGTTCGAACGTTACGCCATCGACTATTGCTGCGGGGGGCGGCTGGCGCTCGCCGACGCCTGTGCCGAACGCGGCCTCGACACCCGGACGCTGATCGAAGAGCTGTACCACGCGGCGGCGGGTGCCGACCGCGACGGGCTTCGCGACTGGACCGCCGCACCGCTCACCGACCTGATCGAGCACCTTCTGGTCGCCTACCATGCGCCGTTGCGCGCCGACCTCCCCCGCCTCGCCCGCCTGGTCGGCCGGGCGCTGGAACACCATGCCGACGGAGGGATGTTGCCGTTCGACTCGATCGCCGCCCAGGTCGCCGACCTCCAGGCCGAGCTCGAATCGCACATGTTGAAGGAGGAGCGCGTGCTGTTTCCGGCGATTCGTCGCATCGAGCAGGCCGGATCCCCCGGAGCCCGCGCGGAGGCCGCCGAGCCGTGCGGCTCGATCGCGTTCCCGATCGAGGCGATGGAACACGAGCACGCCGAGGTCGGAGCGCTCCTCGCGAGTTTGCGCCGCCTCACCGGCGGCTACGAAGTACCGGCCGGAGCCTGCGGCACGGTCACCGCGCTGGTCGAAGGGCTCGCCGATCTCGAGACCGAGCTGCACCGTCACATCCATCTCGAAAACGAAATCCTCTTCCCACGAGCGCTCAGCCTCGCAGCCGACCGGCGGAGCACCCAGGAGGTCGCGTCATGAACACCCCCCATCGCGCCCGTTTCTCGTCTTGGCTTGCGTTGGCGCTCGCCCTCGCGGTCGGTCTATCCCCGGGGCGCGCCCAGGAGCGGCAGATCCACGGGTTGACCTTCGGCATGCCGACCGCGCAGGTCACCGAAGAGGCCTACGACGGCCCGCCGGTGGTCGGCGAGTTCGTCACCCTCGCGCCCGAGCTTGCGAAGCTGCCGCCGGGCAACCGCACTCACGACGTCCGTTTCGACATCATCGACCAGGAGATCGAGGTCGCCGAAGGGATTCGCTACCACGCCTGGACTTTCGGCGGCTCGGTGCCCGGGCCGGTGCTCCACCTCCGCGAAGGGGATCGGGTGCGGTTCACGATGAAGAACCGCTCGGCCGAGGTCGTCTCGGTGACCGAGCCGACCCCGGACGACGCCTCTCCCTTCCTGCGCTCGCTCGCCGCGCTCGATCCGCAAAAGGCCAAACCGATGGCGTACCCGATGCCGCATGCGATGGATTTCCACGCCGCGACGGTCGCGATGAACGACAAGTGGCGGATCATCCATCCCGACGAAACGATCCGCTTCGAATGGGTCGCCAACTACCCGGGGATCTTCCTCTACCACTGCGGTTCGTCGCCGGTCTTCCAGCACATGTCGATGGGCCAGTACGGGGTGGTCGTGGTCTCGCCGAAGGAGGGGTACCCGACCGATTCCGAAATCGACCGCGAGTACGTGATCATTCAATCGGAGTTCTACTTGAAGCCGAGCGACGTCGAGGGGATCTACGACCTCGACTATGACGCCGCGCTGCGCAAGGAGGCGACGGTGGTTGCGTTCAACGGCCATCAGGCCTCGTTCATCAGTCGCCCGTTGGTCGCGAAGCCGGGCGAGAGGGTCCGACTCTACGTCCACAACGTCGGCCCGACCGGCACGTCGAGTTTCCACGTGATCGGCAC
>Ga0268264_10000965_pt1 | contig 29471 bp, 36 predicted proteins | sample KBSSwiS32_FD_190357 | JGI IMG/M metagenome (GOLD analysis project Ga0268264, IMG submission 190357) | Switchgrass rhizosphere microbial communities from Kellogg Biological Station, Michigan, USA - KBS Switchgrass S3-2 (SPAdes) (version 2) | ecosystem: Host-associated > Plants > Roots >...
AAAATCCCGGGTGCGCGCCGCCAGTACGACCGGGGCACGTAGTCAGGTACTCCGGCGGGGCGTTCCAAGTATGTCTTTTCGTTACTGATGCTGTCTATTGCGGGCATCGTTTCCCCCTTGTGGGTTCTATGTTTATTTGCATTTTCAATGCATGACTTCGAATCGAAGAGCCGTCTTCATAAAGAATATCTGAATGACCATGAGGCTGAGATGAATCAGCGGAAAATCCTGCACTGAAGAGCGGTCGCTGGATCTCCTAAGTGACCGTACGATAATGCATGTGCCAACAAACAAATAGAAGAGCCCAGTCGCGCTGTGCGGCCGGGCCCTTGGTTCCTTCTTGCTTATCGGCTATTTCTTGCCGGCGACTTTTTCGGGACGTTTGGGGCATTCGTTGTCAATGAACGCCTTCACGAGTATGGGTCGCACAAGAATGCCTCCGATCTGGCCGCTTTTGGCTTTTTCCTCAGCGGAATGCGGCGGCATCCATGGGCATGTATGCTTCTCGTACGCTGCCGCCCAGTCTATTTTTTCCTGGGTGGTCATATTGCCCCAATCTGGGTCGGGATTGTACGCCACCTTGCCGCGCTCCGCGGCAGGGGAGACGACAGGGAAGAGAAGGATGACTGCGACTGCGATGATGACACTGCGCATCTGTTTGTTCCTCGTGTTCCTCAGCAAGGACGATTTTGTCCGGCCGATACTATGCCACATGCACAGTTACTCTGCAAGTTAGATCTGCCGCCTCGCTCCTGCCATAAAAAACTTCATGAATGCTTCACGTTCATGGGTATACTGTTGCGCTATATTCGCTAACTATCTATATGGCAGACACCATCGTAAACACGCCTTCGCAAGATAGCGGGACAGCTGGCTGGGCAGTTGCAGTGATCATCTTATTAGCGGTAATAGTTGGCGGCTTCCTGTGGTATCGCTCTCACGGTGCGGCCGCTCCGGCTCAGCCCGGTGCGAACATCAACGTTACCATCCCTGCTCCGACTTCCGGTGCAACGGGCGGCGCAGGTAATACTACGAATCAATAAAATACTATGGGAATCTTACTCTGGATCGTCTTCGGAGCATTAGTGGGTTGGGTGGCGTCGATGATAATGAAAACAGGCGGCGGACTTCTCTGGGATATCGTTATAGGAATAGTGGGTGCCATCCTTGGCGGCTTCCTCATGAGTCTCATCGGCTATGGCGATGTGAATGGTTTCAATCTCTACAGTTTCATCGTCGCACTGATAGGTGCGTGCGTCTTGATAGCGATAGTACGAGCGGTGCGGCGATAAGAGCGAAGCGTCCCGCTAGCGATAAACCCCTGCGACGCAGGGGTTTATTTATCGAGATTATCGACCCTGAAGAGAATCCGCAGATCTTGATCCGAGAGCCGCCACGGCAGCTGTATCAAATCCTCTGACGATGAGCCAGATACCGAGTGAAAATTCGAATAGCGCGACCGGAAGCGCCGAGAGTCCTGCCAAGGCATCGTGTTGTCCGAGGAGACCGAACATGACAGCAAGGTAACCGAGAAGAAGTATCGGACCTCCGATAATGCCTATCAGCGAAAGGCCGCGCGGAACAAGACGTGACTGATACAGCATCGTGCCAAGCAGCAGGTCACAGATCGCGGGCATGAAACTCTGCCCCAAAAGAAAAATGCGGTCATAGAGGACAGCGAGCGCGTGAGCGACGAGTAGTGCATCTGCTCCGGCACCTGTTTCTCTCAGCGTGACGATAGACAGGAGGAATGCTACACCGACAAAGATCGTGCCTGATTCCAAGACACGCGCAGCGACGAGTCCGAGGGCAAAGATCTCATTCTGTTTCTTAAGGATGGAAAACAATACGACAGCTGTGCTGATACCCGCGAGAGCGACTATTATTTCCAGTATGCCGCCAGTGATCGCGAGAGTATCCGGGCCCGCACTGAGTATGTAGTCCGCGCTCTTCACCGGGCCATAGATAAAGAGTGTCGGGATAGAGACAAAAGTCAGTACATAAAGTACTCCTGCTGATAAGGAAATCTTTCTATGCCATGGCATAGCACTGAGTTGGTTCATAGGTGAACCATACGCTAATCCCTGCGAATAGATATGCGACTGACCCAGAAGTGTCTGATAACTTTACTTAAGGTCGGGATAGTAGGCATCCGTAAAAATATGGGGCAAGGAAATAGGTTTCGTTTCCTAACGGCTGCATTTCTCGCAGCGGCAGCCTTTCGGTTTTATATGACGGTCGAAATATTCCTCTCCGTAGTCATAGGTGAGTTCGGTCCCTGCTTTGATGCGTTTGCTTGAGAAGATGAATACCTTCCCCCGCGGCCCCATGGCTTCACAGTTCGGCAGACATGAGTGGTTGATGTAGCGGGCGATGTTGGTTGGGATATTTCCGTCTATCGTGAGGTTCCTGCCGACTTCGAAATAATACTTACCGTTGTCGCTCTCAGCCTCTTTTTCGCTTATCGGGCGGCCGATATATTCGACAATGCAGACGCCTTTTGGTATGTCTTGTTCTGCAAAAAGACCTTTGCCGGTCTTCGAGCGGCGCACAGCAAGTGAATAGCCGCCAGGTGTGTATTTTGATGTACGTCCTTTCATGTGAGGTTTAATGCTGACGGCGATGGAGAATCGTCATTGTCAGCCTCAAGAAGATACCGCACTTCTGAAGCAAAAGCTAAAACGGTGTTCGGTTTGAAACAGTAGTGATATATTCTCAGTGATTTGTCAGGTCTTTTCAGGTACGTTACAGAAAACCTCATTGCGGAATTACCGCAATGAGGCAAAGTTGGTGTGACCGGTGGCCCACAGCACGATGAAGCAGACCGCGCCGATACTACCGAAGAAGGTCGTGACTCCGACCAGTGCCATGATAAGCATCCCTATGGCATCAATGACGACACTTATCATCGCGCGGATGCGATACCACACGTTGCGCAAGAGCCACGCTACTATCAGAAGCAAGATGAGTATGACGAGTAACGGGATCAGGTCGGGTAGGGTCGGGGAGATGGTCAGGCGAATGTTCAGTAACGCTTCGACCTGGGAAATTCCCCAGGAGCATATCGTTACGAATACGTCGATCAGCCATCCGAATCCCTGTTTTAGCCATTGCCCGAATTGCCGAATGAGTGCTATCACGTTCTCCTCCTCCATGCTGCCCGATGCTAAGGCTACTCTTCTATGATGAGTGATAGGTGAACGAAAAGGGACACGTATTTGCTATCGAGACTTCGCGATTTCTGAGGAAAGCCCTGTTTCAGACCATCTCCACGCATACCAGACGATGAGCGCAGTGGTCGCTATCTCGATCACTGTGAAAAAAGCATCGAGAGTCTTACTTTCATGTCTTTCATATTATTTTTTTAGTTCGCGAGTAACCACTGCCTCAGAATCGTAGCCTTTAACGCATAGCTAAGAATGAGTTCATAGCTGAACCATACGCTAATCCTCGGAAATAGATACCTGCCGAAATGCCGGTAATGCCGGTAAAGAAAAGCCGCCTCTCGTTTGGGAACGAGAAGCTAAGCTTTGCTTTTCGTTCCGCCGAGAGGCGGCTAGGCAGCCAGAAGTTCTTCCCACTTAGACTGCAAGTCGGCCGGGTAGACCTTTTTGCCCATCTCCTTGAGTTTCTCGCACGCGACCTTGTAGGCAGCAGGCGCTGTCTGCCTCAAAGGCAGGACGACTTCCTGGAGAAAGAGCACGAGCGTTTCTTGCCAGCCTTCAATCGATTCATCCAGGAAGCCGTACATCTCAAGATCACGTCCGAGCCGTCGCTCGTTGAGCTTGAGGAAATGCGCGGTGTCTTCCACAGCTGCGGGCAGCTTGTCGTCTTCGCTGAGTGCGACTCGCAGCACTTCCGGAGAAGCATTTGCAAGAGCTGTCGCGAGATCCAACAGTTCTTGTCGTAAAAGATCGGCCACGGTTCAACCTCCTTGTTTGAGATGCCAATGGTGCAGATACCATATGATATATAAATCATCTGTCAATACGTGCTTCCCCGGCGGGCTCCTCTCAAGAACGATTTTTAATGTCGTCACATCAAGAAATTTCTCGAGCCTGGTTTTGCGACCAGTTCTGTTGAGCGGGATACCCCGCAAAACATTTTGAATCCTAAGGCTGTTGGATTTAGGTAGGATCCGGTCAAGAACAAATATTGAAACCGTCGTTTCAATATTTTTCTCGACCCTGGAAATCCGACCCGTTCTTCTGAACGAGTGCCCCGGATTTCCTTTCGAATCCTACCCGCCAAAGCTCCGCTTTGGTGCGGTCGCCAAAACATGTTTTTGCTCCCCGGGTAGGATTCGAACCTACGACCAACTCGTTAACAGCGAGCTGCGCTACCGCTGCGCTACCGGGGAATGTGCTGAGGAGTATAGCCGGAAATGGACATAATTTCCAGAAGGCTGCCATACCATTTCGACCGCTTGCATGCCGCTTTGACTATGGGCCGCACTTGTGTTTTATTGGCGCAGGTCAGTTATTGTGCCGCGATGGTCTCGCGGCTTATTCTTTGACAGGGAGGACGCTATGGATGCAATGGCATTTCGAAAACGTCCGCCGCCGGCAGACGTATTTTTTAGGCCGTTAAGGCACGTACTGAGTCCGCAAGAGCTTGAAAGCATAAGCTTTGCCCACACCTGCACCGACTATGGTCACTTCGGCCAGTTCCGGGACGACGGAAGCCCACAATCCGACCACCCAAAAGCTGCCGCGTGGATCTATATCGACGAACTCGGCGGTCGGGATACCCGTACCATCATCGTGATATTGCTCCATGACCACCGAGAAGATACGGACCTCCTGTCGCCGTTTCGCATCGAACTAAATTTCGGCAAAGATATTGCCGATGATGTCGACGCGCAGACGAAACGCGAGGGCGAGACTAGGGTCGAGTTCTTGAACAGGATAATCGCACGCGGATTAGTCTCGATCATCTCGAAACTCAGTGATCGGCTGCACAACATGCGGACGCTCGATGTCTGCTCACCGAAGAAACAGCAGGAGCAGGTTGAAGAAACGCTGACGTGCGACTTGCCCATGCTCATTCCGGCACTCAGAAGCTTCGGTGACTTATATGACCGATACGCGACGGTCTACCAATGCCTCATCGAGGAAGCTCTTGCGCCGTACCGTACCTGAGTGATCCGAAGCCTGTGAATCTTGCGGCTCCCCGACATTGCGATCGGGGAGCCGCATTCTTTCGTGCTTTCAGACAGGATATAATCTCATCATGCGGCAGGGACTTGTTTTTGTGGGTATAGGGGCGGTGGTCATAGCCATCGGACTCTTGTTCATTAATCAGGACTTCACGCGGACTCATGACAATGAGAAAGAACAGCCTATGGCCACATCGACGCTCACCCTGACGAGCACGGCATTCCAGCCGAACTCTTCCATTCCTTCTAAATACACCTGTGATGGCACTCAAATCTCTCCTCCTCTGAGTATTTCCGGTGCTCCTGCAGGTACTCAGACATACGCACTTATCGTTGAAGACCCGGATATACCCAAGCAACTCATGCCGTCGGGAGTATTCGTGCATTGGGTGCTTTTCAACATCCCGGCGAGCATTACGGAAATAACCGAAGGCGCGCATATCGGAACCGCCGGCGCAAACGGAGCAGGAAAAAGTGCTTACGCCGGACCGTGCCCGCCGCCGCAGTACGAGCCTGCTGAGCATCGGTACTTTTTTACGCTCTATGCGCTCGACACCGAGCTTCAGCTCAAACCCGGCGCGTCCAAAGACGAGGTGATGAAAGCGATGCAGGGACATGTCCTCGCGCAGTCACGGCTCACCGGAAAGTATAAAAAGGGATGATATCCTATATATATGGACATACGCATCAAAGCGACGAATTTCGAGATAAAAGAATCCATCTCCTCATATCTGGACGAACGCATCGCGACGATACAAAGACACTTAGGAACAGAAGCTGATAAGGCGCGGTTCGAAGTCGAAGTTGGCCGCGACGCGGGGCATTCGGAAAAAGGCGAGAACTGGTTCTGCGAATTACAGCTGCGCATCCCGGGAGGCAACTACGCACGGGTAGTAGCCGAAGGTGAGACCGTACAAGCAGCCATAGACGAGGCCAAAGACGAGATGCTCAGGAAACTTCGCACGACCAAGAGAGAGCATGCAGGATTCTTGCGCAAAAGCGGTGCTGCTCTGAAGCGGATGCTGCGGATGGAGTAAGTCTTGTATTGACTAACAGTAAATAGCATGTCATTGTGTTGGCAGGTCGCGACGTGATCGCGATTGGTTTGTAGTGCATATAGAGGAGAAGTTCCATGACAAGTAAATCGGGCGGCACGGTTGTCGCTCTTGAGGCGAACGCCGCACTCGAGGCGACGGCTGACAAGCTGATCAATACGCTCAACATGGTCCAGCGTGTGAGCGCGCGCCTCGAAGATCTGGTCAAGCACGAATTCGATCAGCTTGGTCGCTTGGATGTCAATGCGACGCAGGCGCTCCTGCTCTTCCGAATCGGAGACAAGGAGATGATGGCCGGACAGTTGCGCACCGACGGCATCTATCTCGGTTCCAATGTCTCGTACAACATCACGAAGTTGCGCGATCTCGGCTATCTGGACCATCAGCGGTCGCGGGTTGACCGACGTAGCGTCCGCATCAAGCTCACCGACAAAGGGCAGCAGGTCCGCCGGATCGTCGAACAGCTTTTCGTGAAGCATGCCCGCTTGCTCGCCCCGTCGGGCGACATCAGGGACGAGGACCTCGATCGGCTCGTGACATATATGCAGAAGCTCGACCGCTTCTTCCACCAGTCGATCATGTATCAGTTCTAGCGGCGATTGTGGCCGTACGATCTCAGTGAGCGTCATCTTTCGAGATGGCGCTCGCTTCTTTTGAAAATAATCTATTTTTTTATCGAGCGTAAGAAATCCGCATACGGCATCTCGCCTTTGCCCTCAGGCTTTACGGTATCAAGGATGAGCTTTCCGTTTGCGATATGTGCGTCGAGGATCTGCACGCGGACTTGTTTGCCGTTCTTTTCCATAAAAGTATAGGTACCAGGCCATCCGTCGAATGCTCGGATCTTGAGTAGGTTCTTATACGGGTCGTCAGAGAGGTCCAAAAGCCCGTCTTCTTTGGTGAAAATCTTGCAGTAGGTGGCTACATCGTGATTCTGCTCACGCGGCTCTATCTCTCCTCGTACCCAGAGTGGGAGTATCTCTGCAGTGAGTTTTCCGCCTTCAGTGGCAAGGACAGCATCGAGTGTTTTCCCTCGCGGTGGCCATTCTGGCATCGCTACTTTTTTCTGCGCGAGTAAAGGTCCGTGGTCCAGCTCTTCGTCGAGAAGCATGATGCTCACGCCAGTGTTCTTTTCGTCAGTGAGTATCGCGCTTCGGATAGGCGAAGGGCCTCGAAGTCGCGGCAAAAGCGAAGGATGCATGTTGATAGTGCCGCGCCTGGGTATATCGAGGAGCCTTTTAGGAAGGATCTTTCCGTATGAAGCCACCATGAAAACATCCCACTTCTCTTTGTTCAACGTTGAGATGAGTTCGTCATCTATCTTTTCAGGCTGGATCACCGGTATCGAACGCTCGAGCGCCCATTCCTTTTCTGGCGGGAAGATATTTTCTTTCTTCCGTGAGTCATATCGGTCTGCGCCCGCGACGATAAGCGCTGGCGTCAGACCCGCTGCTTCAAGCTGATCAAGTACGTCACCTGCGAGGGGTGCCGTACCGAAAAATACGAAATGCGGACTATTCTTGTTCTTCTCGTTCGTCGTCATATATCTCGTTGGCCTTGTCTATATATAGTATGCCGTTCAGGTGGTCCATCTCGTGCTGAAAGACATGCGCCAAGAATCCCGATGCTCCGCGGGTAAAAAGCCGGCCTTCTTCGTCATAGGCTTTCACCGTGGCCTTCTCCGCGCGCGGGACGACGCCCCATTTGCCGCGTATCGAAAGGCAGCCTTCGTGCTTGTCGTATTTCTTGCGGGAAAGCTTCAGAAGCTGCGGGTTGATATACACCTGGTCGGGAAGCGGGCGGACATCGTCATCGCTCTTTCCCGGCTCGTCAGGCGCGTTTCTTTTGTCGCGAGCGAGGGCTCTTCCGGAAACGATGAAAAGCTTGATGCTCTCTCCCAGCTGCGGCGCGGCAAGGGCGACGCCGTATTCTTCGTGTGAGAGGAGCTCTTTCATCTCGGCGATGAGACTCTGGATGTGCTTGCTCCGAATGTCAGAGAGAGAGACGTCCTGCGCGATCTCCCGCAAAGCGGGGTTTTCTTCTAGGGGCAGGATTATGCGCATCAGAGAAACTATAGCGAAGTTTGCGCGAAAACCAAGGGTGAAAATATTTGCGGACAGCTGCAGAGGGGCAGGTTGTCCATAGGTGAACTATGAGACTGCATGAGTATAATGGGGGGGTAATGAAGCACATTGGGTCACATCTCAAGCGCACGGAAGTAAAAGTGCGCATCACCGAGCGAGGAGAGCTTATGCGCTTCTTCTGCGCAGAGCTGAACCGTACCCGCATACGCGACAACCTCGACAAGATATCTATGGGCAGGATGGGGAAGATCCTGGAAAACATCCCGACCAAAGACCTCTACTATCTCAAACGTGTGTGCGAGGACTCTGCGAATTTCAGTAAAAGGTTTTGGTGGGAACTTGACCCGAAAAAGCATTAACATAAGAGCGGCACCCTGAGGTATTTTCGCCGCAACTCAGTACTTAGCGGCGAAAATACCTCAGGGTGCCTTATTGCATTTGTCATTCCGTGCCGAATAGCTACAATGACCCTCCATGTTCGGCGTGTCACCAAAGCTCGGCATTGACCTCGGTACGACCACCATCCTGGTCTATGTGCCCGGGCGAGGTATCGTACTCAACGAACCCTCGGTCGTCGCCGTAGCACAGAGCACCAACCGCATCGTCGCAATAGGGAACGACGCGAAAGAAATGCTCGGCCGCACGCCCGACGAGATCGTCGCATATCGTCCGATGCGAGACGGCGTCATCGCCGACTACCGTGTGACCGAAGCGATGCTTCGCCACTACATAAAAAAAGCACTTGGCCGCTGGAACATTTTCAAGCCAGAAGTCATGGTCTCCGTGCCAGCCGGTGTGACTTCCACTGAGCGCCGCGCGGTCATCGAAGCCGCTACAAAAGCCGGCGCTCGCGCTGCCTATATCGTGAAAGAACCGATACTCGCGGCGATCGGTGCAGGGATACCGATACAAGAAGCACGCGGACATATGGTGGTGGATATCGGGGGAGGCACCACGGACGTCGCGGTGATTTCCCTCGGCGGTATCGTCGCTTCTACTTCGGTGAAAACTGCCGGGAACGCCCTCGACCATGCGATAGCTGACCACGTAAAGAAGAATCATAATCTCGCGATCGGCGATGCGATGGCCGAAGTCGTAAAGATCCAGATAGGCTCAGCGGTGCCGGTAGAACAAGAAATGGTCATGATAGTAAAAGGCCGCGACCACCTCACCGGACTTCCGCGCTCGCTCGAGATCGGCACCAACGAAGTCGTGCGCTCTGTCGGCAGGGAACTGCGCACCATCGTAAACGCGATAAAAGACGTGTTGCAGGAAACTCCGCCGGAATTAGCTGCAGACATCATAGACAACGGCATCATCATGACCGGTGGTAGCAGCCAGCTCAGGAATCTCCCGGAGCTCATCTTTCGCCGCACCGGCGTCAAAGCCCGTGTCGCCAAAGACCCGGCTTTCTGTGTAGTCCTCGGCACCGGAGAAGCTCTGAAGCACCTCGATACCTACAAAAAGGCGATAATATCCAAACGTTAAGCCATATTTGACGTATCGGCGTCAAGATTGTATAATATAGACTGTTAATAGTGTAAGAAACTACGCCAATTCCTTCACTGCAACGATAGAAGAGGAAGTGATGAATAGGGGTAAAATCTTTGTTCTCGCCGCGCTCGCGCTCGTGGGGGCTCTCTTTGGGGCCGCTCACACGCAGACGCTCGCCACCCGCGAGTTGCCAGCGTCTCTCAAGAACGCCTCGACCGAGGCGCGCTGGCATACCGACTACGACTTCACGTCCGACATCGATCGCGCTCGCGAGCTCCTCGAAAAGGAGAATGCGGGTTTCGAGACGGCGCCGATCGTGAAGAAAGTCTGGAAGCGCAAGAAGCTCGTGAGCGAGAAAGTCGTCGGACAGAAACTGACCGACTTCACCGTCTTGCTCGCGGTCAAGCATCGCGACCGCAAGGACATCGAGCTCATTCGCATGTCCAAGGACGGAGAAAATCCGGCCGGCTATGACATCGACTGGAAGAAAGCCAACGGCGTCAATACCAACTTCGTCATCGAGCATCCCGAAGGCTACTCGATCCTTGCGATCAAGCGTGTCATCCGCAGCGGCAAGAAGAACTTCGTCGAAGTTCCGTACACGCCGTTCACTGCCGACATCGATACGCCAATGATGCGCGCGAAGGGTCTTCAATACCTGCTCTCAACGCTCACCGCCGCGGGGGCAGACCTGAAGAAGAACAACGTCGCGTCCAATGCGTCGCCGGGGCAGTCCGTCTCCGATGTCGTGCCTCTCGATGTGTCGCTGATGCTCTCCATCATCGAACACATCGATCCGGCTCGCTCGCAGAAGGAGCCCATCGAGAAACTCGTCAACGAGGTGCTGGTCACGGTCGGCGCGAACCGCAAGCTTTCCTACGCCTACGCCATCTCGAAGGCGAAGGCGCGCGGCTTGTTCCAGTTCATTCCGCGCACCTATGTCGCCATCAACAAGCGTTATCCGTCCGCAGGGCTCACCAAGAGCTTTGCGGCCGGGATGAACGACCACGTGAACGCAGCCAAGGCCTCGCTTCTTCTTTTCGACGCTGACCTCGCTCAGCTCGCATCGGATAAGCGCTCGCTGCTGTTGAAGGACAAGATGAAGCTCGCAGAATATCTCGCCATCGCCTATAACTCAGGCGCTCGGCGGGCCGTTCTCTCCTATGAGTCTGGCGGTTCTTCCGCTCTGCCGAAGGAAACGGTCCTCTATCGCGATAAGCTTCGCAAGACCACGCTCGCGTTCAAGTAGTTTCTACCGATCTGTTCCTTGTCGATAATTCGACGGCACCCTTTCGCTTCATGCTAAGGGTGCTCGTTTTTTACCTTTGCACCTTTATTTCTATTTATTTTGTAGCTTCGTGATGTCTTCCATCAGTCTCTTCAGGTCGTTTTGGATATCTGAAAGCGTCTTTTTCTGGTCCTCTTTTCTAGCCTCATCTTCTTTTTCTTCTTCCGACATCTCTTCGACATCCTCGCTGATGTCTTCCACATCTTCGCTTATCTCTTCGACATCCTCCTGCAGTTCGTCGACATCCTCCTGGATCTCGTCCACGTCTTCCTGAATTTCTCCGATATCTTCTTGCATCTCCTCGACATCTTCGCCGATATCTTCGAGTTCTTCGGTGGTGTAGTTGATGGTCATCTGGATAAAGATCGAGAGGTATATCGCTTCGAGAGAAACGATAGTAGTGAGGACCAGGAGCATCGTCGGCCAAGCGATATAGCCGGCGTACGCCGAGAGGAAGCTCGCGATGAAAGTGACGGTATGGATGATGATCGATGCAGGGGAGCCGATACCACGGGTGATGGACAGTGCGAGCTGCTGCACGGCATTTTTCTTCATGACGAAAGTATACACCGCTTGGTATACTGCGCCTATGGAAAAGACCGGGGGATTATCGGCGCATGCCTACGTAGTACGCGGTGCAGCGGATGCCATACACGAAGTCGAGCGGCGGCTCGAAAAGAGCGGCATCGAGATAAAAGGCAACCCCGATGTTTTCTTGAAGACGTACACGAGTTTTTCTATGGACGACGCACGAGCGCTGCGTGAGAGGGCATCGCTCAAAGGTACGGGTGGTAACGGCAGGGTTTTCATCATCGCAGCTCCGACGATTCCGGCCGATGCGCAGAACGCACTACTAAAGACCTTTGAAGAGCCGCCCGCAGGCGCATGTTTCTTCCTGGTCGTGCCTTCTCCCGAGATGCTTCTTCCAACGCTTTTGTCTCGTATGCAGGTCCTGGAAGTCGCGGACTCAGCGTCTGAGTCTCCGGTAGACGTTAAACGATTCTTACAAGCCACTCCGGAGAAACGCATGGAATTCTTGAAGCCGCTTCTCGAAAAAGGCGAAGACGACAAGAGAGATCTTTCTGGAACCATTTCGTTTCTTGCTGGACTCGAAAGGGCGCTGGCTCAGAAACCCGAGCACAACAGAGAGGGCTTGCACGCCGTTTATAGAGCCCGCAAATACATTACGGACCGTGGTGCGCTCGCGAAGACGCTTCTCGAACAGACTGCTCTTATTATTCCTCTAGGGTGATATACTATTTTCACTATGGCATACGACTTCAAACCGCTCGAAGGTAAATTAGCAGGAGCAAAGGAATGGCTTAGCCGCGAATACCGCGGACTACGCACCGGTCGCGCGACACCGTCTATCCTCGATGGCGTTACCGTGACCGCGTACGGCTCGCAGATGCCGCTGAAACAAGTCGGCAATGTCGGCATCGAAGACGCCAAGTCTCTTCGCATCACGCCTTGGGACATGGGCCTCATCAAAGACATAGAACGCGGGATCGTGGCTGCTAATCTGGGGCTCGGTACCGTGACCGATTCGTCCGGCATCCGCGTGACTTTTCCAGAGCTCACATCGGAGCGCCGCGAGCAGCTGGTGAAAGTCGCAAAACAAAAGCTCGAAGAAGCCCGCACCACCGTACGTGTGGCTCGCGATGAGACATGGAAAGACATCCAGGAAAAAGAAAAGAACAACGAGATAACCGAAGACGACAAATTCCGTCTTAAAGACGAACTGCAAAAGAAAATAGACGCTTGCAACGAAGACTTGGAAAAATCCTTCGAGGCCAAAGAAGAGGAGATGAGTGCATAAAAAAAAGGGGCCGCCGTTGGCGACCCCCTACAAATCACGCTACTGACACGAAGCCAGGTTCAGGCAGTGACTACCACTGCCAGCCGCCCTTGCTGCCGCCCTTGCTGTAGCTGAACGCGACCGCTCCGCTGACGGCGGTATTGTTCACCGCGGTGCCGACCTTGACGTTGACCGTCGAGTTTCCGCTGCCCTTCACGCCGTTCTGACCGCCCGAGCCGCCGCTGCCATGATGACCGCCAGCGAACGCCGGGGCCGAGAGAGCGAGAGCAAACACAGCGGAGAGAGCGCCGATTCGAAACTTCATGTCCAACTTCCTTCTTTCAGGAGATCTACGTTTAGTACTGTCGAGACTACCCCGACAGACGGGATAACCTAACACTGGTCGGTTTTACTGTCAAATTTCAAAAAGGAAGGGCTGACCTCAGTGGCCAGCCCCCAAATTCGTTGAACCGCTTTGCGGAAGTCGTGCTTATTTCGAGCCTGAGATGGCTGCAGCGCCGCTCACAGCAGTGTTCGACACATTGGTCTTCACGCCGACGTGGACATCGGAATTGCCGATGCCCTTGTTGTTGGCGAAAGCATTGCCGCCCTTGGCATTGGCCGTGGCATTGCCGCCCTTCACGTTGAAGACGGCTGCGACCGAACCGCCACCACCACCGCCACCACCGAAGCCACCGAGGCCGCCGATGGCACCAATGAGACTGCCGGCGCCTCCGAGGAGACGTCCGCCCGCGCTGCCGATGCCGTCAGCGCCGTTGACGCTGCCGCCGAGCGGCTTGCAGTTCGAGCCATATCGGTTGCACCAAGCGACCTGCGTCGCCTGATTCGAGACCGAAAAGCTCTCGTGCGTGTTCACGGCGTAGACGACCTGATGACCGTCGGGCATGACGGCAAGATCGACGGGAATCCTGTTGATGATCCCTCCGTCCTTCGTACGATAGGTCTCGACGCCCTCGGTGGTATTGCACCCGCCGAGCGCGAAGGTTCCCATCAAGGCGGCAACCGCCGCCATACGCCCCAGAAACTTCGTTGCGCCGGAGATTTGCTTCAGCATTCTTAGACCTTTCCTTGAAAAGCGGCACTGCGCCGCGGCCAGATTCATAGCACGTATTTGATAGCCGGTCAACAAAATGTTGGAGCCATGGCTGTGAGGCCATGGCTCCGAAGTCGGGCGCTGGCCCGGCTTCATTGTTGTACTTGGTTGTGCCTCGCGACCTCAGATTCGCGCCTTGATGACAGCGAAAACCTGTTGGTCGCAGACGGCAGCAGCACTCCTGCTCCTACCAGAGAATCCCGCACGACATGCCGTGATGGCCTGAGCGATGCGAGGATCTGCCCGCAGGCGAGTCTCGCACTCGGTCAACCCACCGCACAGTCTCACGTCGGCCTGACCCGATGCATCGCTGCCGAAACTCGAACCGCCCGGCAGCATGGCAAAGACGTTATTGCACGCCTTCACGTCGTCTTCGTGCCGGCTGTGATTCACAAGCACGTGCCGACATGCAGAAATGTACGTTGCCGCTTGCGGCTTGGCCGCAAGGATCTCCGCACAGTTCAGCATTCCGGCGCAGAGGTCCGTCCTTCGCGGCTCGGACTTCTTGCGCTCCTTCTCGATCGTCACCTTCCGCACGGGCTCTCCACTCGATCGTTGGATCGGGGGAGTGACGAGCGCGGCGTGCGCGTCCTTGAAGTTGGCGGTCAGGATCTGACTGAGAGCCAGTTGATTGGCCACCCAGTCGGCCACCTTCGGGCCCTCGACTTCCTGAGGTGTCTCCTCGGCGAACTGCTCGCGTCCAGGCGTCGTTTCCTGTTTGGGCGCCGAGACGCGGTCCAGGTACGCAGCCTGCGCAAGGTCTTTCCACTCGGGAAACGCTATCGTACCGGCGATGCCGGCGGCGATAACGACCGCTACCAGCCATCGGCCCTTAGAGGACCGGACTTTGGGCTGGTGCTCGCGATCTCGTCGGGCTTCCTGGAAATAATCTGGAAGTTTCGCGGCAAGCGGCGGCGTCGTAGTATCGTTCATTCCATTCTCTCCTGCTTCATCGGATCTGTTCACAAGCCAGATCCTTAGGGGGCGCACTATAACATGCCTTTCTCCTCTGGCAAGAAGGATTTGATATCCTGACGGCATAAACGCGTAATAAATAGAGTAGAATTACCTTATGACCGCATTGCTTGTCATCGCTATCTTAGTGGTTCTCATCGTCGTGCATGAGCTGGGGCATTTCCTGGTAGCGAAACTCACCAAAGTCCGCGTCGATGAATTCGGCGTAGGATATCCGCCACGTGCACTCGTATTGGGGAAATGGGGGCAGACCGAATACACCATCAACTGGCTTCCTTTCGGCGGCTTCGTGCGTCTCTACGGAGATGACGGCACTACCGAACACGGACGCGGCTCTATCGGAGGCGCGAAGCGATGGGTGCAAGCGCTTATACTGGTCGCCGGAGTCACGGCAAACACGCTCCTCGCATGGTTTCTTTTCGCGAGCGCGCTCGCTATCGGCGTACCTACTCTGGTGGATATGCCCCTTCAGGGAGAGCATACGCAGCTTTTCGTGTCGGATATCGTCCCGGGCTCGCCGGCTGCTGCGTCAGGGATAGTGCAAGGCGACCAGATTCTCATGGTCACGGATACCAAAGGAGAGAAGCTCGACGCGCTTACTCCGAGCGCCATGCTCGACTACGTAAAAGCGCGCGGCGGACAGATCATATCCATCACGTATCAGCACGGAGACACTATCGTGGTCTCGACCATGCGGCCGGCAAACGCCGTAGTGCCTGGAGCGGCAGGCCGTCCCGCACTCGGTGTCGGACTCGCACTCGTTGCCAATCGCTCACTCAGCTGGCCGATTGCTTTGTATGAATCTTTCTTCGTAACCAAAGACGCTTTCGTTTCCACCGCGCAAAGCCTATGGGGGATACTCAGCGGCCTCTTTACCCGCACGGCCGATCTCTCTCAGATAGTAGGACCGGTGGGACTCGTGTCGGTCGTCCATGTCGCATCTGAAAACGGCATCGGCAATGTCTTGAAGCTCGCGGCGTTCATTTCCGTGAACCTCGCCATCATCAACCTCATCCCGATACCTGCGCTCGACGGAGGAAGGCTTTTCATACTTCTCATCGAAGCGATCCGTCGCAAGAAAACACCTAAGGTGGGTATCCAGCTACTCAACGGTCTCTCGATAGCGCTCGTCGCGGTATTGATGATAGTCGTCACGTATCACGATATCGCGCGGCTGATTGGCTAAAAAGAAAAGGAGTCACTGCACCTCGGCCGCGATGCTACCGATCGCGCGGGAGTATCACTATAGATTACGTGTTATGCACATCTCTCTGTCAAGATCGGTACTTCATCATCTGCGCTAGAATGAGCTTCAATGAGACAGTCACGACTCTTCACCAAGACTAGGAAGACCGCTCCCAAAGACGAAGTCGCGAAAAACGCGCAGCTTCTCATCCGCGCAGGTTATATCCACAAAGAGATGGCCGGCGTATACGCGTATCTGCCGCTGGGTCTCCGCGTATTAAAGAAGGTGGAGCAGATCATCCGAGAAGAGATGAATGCTATCGGAGGCCAAGAGCTTATCCTGACCACACTGCAGAAAAAAGAAGTATGGGAAAAGATCGGCCGCTGGAATGACGAAGTGGTTGACGTGTGGTTTAAGACGCGACTTAAGGACGATGTCGAGCTCGGTCTCGGCTTTACTCACGACGAACAGCTCGTGAATCTTCTTACCGAGTACATCTCTTCATACAAGGATCTGCCGCTATACCCGTATCAGATCCAAACGAAGTTTCGAAATGAATTGCGGGCAAAAAGCGGCATCATGCGCGGAAGAGAATTCGTGATGAAAGATCTCTACTCCTTCAATACTTCACAAGAAGAGCAGGATGATTTCTACGAGAAGGCTAAGAAGGCGTACATGAAGGTCTATACCCGATGTGGTATCGGAGAGAAGACGTATATCACGTTCGCATCCGGAGGGACTTTCTCGCAATTTTCCCATGAATTTCAGACGCTTTCCGAGGCGGGCGAAGACAGCGTCTACGTAGACGAAGAAAAGGGTATCGCCATCAATGAAGAGGTGATGACCGACGAGATCCTAAAGGAGCTCGGAGTCGAACGTGAAAAGATGATTCTTAGGAAATCTATCGAGGTCGGCAACATTTTCAAGCAGGGTACGAAGTTTACCGATCCCTTCGGACTGCACTACAAGAATGAAAAGGGCGAGGCGTGTTCGATCTATATGGGCGGGTACGGCATCGGCGTCACGCGCCTCATCGGTACCGTGGTTGAAACTCTTTCCGATGACAAAGGCATAATCTGGCCGAAAGAGATCGCGCCGTTTTCGGTGCATCTCGTTTCCATCACAAGCGGCAATAAAGAAGTCATGGCCGAAGCAGACCGGATCTATGACATGCTGCAAGAAAACGACATAGAAGTGCTCTACGACGATCGCGATGTCCGTGCCGGGGAGAAATTTGCAGACAGCGACCTCATCGGTATTCCGGTCCGCTTCGTCGTTTCAGAAAAGACCATCGCTGCGGGGGGAGTCGAGATGATCGACCGGGCTACAGGCAAGAGCAAATTCGTGAGCGAGAACGACATAACGGACCACCTCACAAAATAATATGCCTACGCTGCGCACGTGGGTAGAAAAAGGCCTCAGCCTCATATCCGATGACATCGGTATCGATCTCGGTACCGCGAACACGCTCGTCTACGTAAAAGGCAAAGGCATCGTCATCAACGAACCATCGATTGTGGCGGTAAACCAGAAAACCGGCCAGGTGGTAGCAGTGGGGCTCCAGGCGAAAGAGATGCTCGGCCGCACACCCGCACATATTTCTGCGGTGCGTCCCGTAGTAGAGGGCGTCATTTCTGACTTCGAGATCACTGCGGAGATGCTCGCGTATCTCATAAACAAAGCGCAAGGCTCCAAAAGAAAGCTTCTGGGTCCCCGCGTCGCGGTCGGTGTGCCGTCAGGCATCACTTCGGTGGAGATCCGTGCCGTAAGAGACGCCGCGCGCGCCGCTGGGGCTCGTGAGGTACATATAGTAGAAGAGCCTATGGCAGCGGCAATAGGCATCGAGCTGCCGATACATGAACCGGCTGGAAACATGATCATCGATATCGGCGGTGGCACCACGGACGTCGGCATCATCTCACTCGGCGGCATGGTCACTTCCAGGAATATCCGCATCGCCGGCGACAGATTCAACCAAGACATCGTGAGCTACGTGCGCAATGAATTCAAGACGCTCATCGGAGAAAAGAGTGCAGAAGAAGTGAAGATTGCCATAGCATCTATCGCTCCGGAGAGGCAGCGTGTGGAGACGCTCGTCCGGGGTCGAGACCTCGTGACCGGACTTCCGCGAGAGATCGTCGTAAGCGATCTCGATATACGCAACGCTATCGGACATTCCATCGAAGAGCTCGTCGAAGCCATAAAAGACATCGTCGAATCGACTCCGCCTGAAATAGTAGGTGACATCGTGCGCAGAGGCATATATCTCGCTGGCGGCGGCGCTCTCATCAAAGGTTTACCGGAATTCCTCTCCAACGCGCTCGGCGTGCAGGTTATGGTCGCCGCAGATCCTCTTACCGCGGTGGTCCGGGGTACAGGGATAATACTGGGAGACATGGACGTATACGGTGAGACGATAATCCCGCGCGACGACGAGCTCGTGCCGACCCAATAGCCTATGACCGCACAATTCTACCGGCCGCAAAGAGAAGATCGTGGCCGCGCACGGCTTATGTACGCGACTGCTCTCGTGATAATAATCTTCCTTCTTGACCTCATCGCGGGCGGAAGGCTGCGCTCGCTCGTGCGCCTCGGAGCGTCGGATGTGTACGTATCGCTGATAGAGATGGGTGACAAGGTTTTCGGAAGCGGACTTTTTTCGACCCGAGAGCAGCTGGAAAAAGAAAACTCGCAGCTGAAAGCAGAGCTCGTCGCATATCAGCAGAAAGACACCGCATATTCCTCGGTACAAGATGAAAACGCTCATCTGCGCGCACTCGTCGGGCTCGCGTCGAGGATGCCCGGACGTACGGCTTCGATAACCTCGTCGCTCTATGCGTCGGCATACGGCACTTTTACGGTCGACGTAGGTATCGAAGACGGAGTCTCCCGCGGAAGCGTCGTCTTTACTCCGGACGGATATGCGATAGGAGTCATCTCCGAGACTAGCTCGCATTCGTCGCTCGTGAGCGAGCTTTTTGCTCCGGATGTCTCGACCGAGGCTGTAGTCGGCACTACTCACGTGGTCTTGGAGGGACAGGGCGGCGGTAACGCCCGCGCGCATGTGCCGAGAGAAAGTTCTATCGCTACCGGTGACGTCGTCCGTGCCCCGAGCGTCGATGCGCCGGTAGGACTCGTCGAACACGTCGAATCAAACCCAAACGGAGCCGATAAGGAGATCTACGTCCGCGTCCCTTCGAATCTACAAACCCTCATGCTTGTCTATGTCGGTAGAAAATAGCTTACGCATATTCCTCTTCTGCCTGGGCGTACTCGCGGCTCTCTTCGGGCCGCCGTGGCTCCCGCTCGTCCCGGTAGTGCTTCTCGCGATGCGTTTCAGGGCATGGGAAGTCATAGTCTTGGGCCTTTTTACGGATTTTCTCTGGGCACCGAGTCTGCATATACCATTGTTTCTCATCTCATCTATCGTCATCGTGTGGGCCTTTGAGCCTTTGAGGAAAGAATTGCTGCTTTCATGAGGCGGTACTCGAGAATCTGCGCTTATTTTCATCCAACTCAGTACTTAGGATAAAAATAAGCGCAGATTACTCTCGCTTTGCATCGTCTGCTGAGGTACTATCGGAATATGCGGTTTCTATTCTTCAGGAAAAGTTATCACAGTCACGAGATAGCGCCTGATGAGATATTCCTTGATTCATCCAACCTTCCGGACCACGACGCGTTCCATTTCGAAGGCAAGGTAGAGCGTCCCGTCTCGAGGCGCGCAGTGTTCCTGGTCGGGGCTTTTTTCTGCATCGTGGCATTCGCTTTTGCTTCGCGAGCCACACAGCTCGAGGCTGCTCAAGGCGCTGGGTTCGCGCAGATCTCACGTGAAAACGTCCTGCAGTCGAGTATCCAGTTCGCGACACGCGGCATCATCTACGACAGGAACGGCAAAGAGCTTGCGTGGAACGAACTTCCCGCACCGACATCCGACGCTTCTTCGACGGATGAGTTCGCTTTGCGGCAGTACGCGACGATGCCCGGACTCGCGCATCTTCTGGGCTGGCTGCGTTATCCGAAGCAAGATAAATCAGGTTTCTGGTGGCGCGAGGAATACAGCGGCATGTCAGGACTGGAGCTCGCCTATGATACGACGCTTGCCGGAGTGAACGGCTCGACGATGATAGAGACCGACGCACGCGGAAGAGTACAGCGCGAAAATATCGTCTCACCGCCGAAAAACGGCAGCGACCTGCGTCTCTCCATAGATGCCGACGTGCAGAGCAAGCTATACGAAGTGCTCTCACAGCATGCCAGAGACATGGGCTTCGTAGGCGGAGCAGCTGCCATCATCGACGTGAAGACTGGTGAGCTTATCGCTCTCACTAGCTTTCCTGAGTACGACCACCAGGCTTTTACCGACGAAGATTCCAAGGCCGTCGCCGCTGCTTCAAACGACGCTTCGACGCCGCTTCTCAACCGTGCGATATCAGGCCTCTATGCGCCAGGCTCGATAGTAAAGCCGATATTTGCAGCAGCAGCGCTCAACGAAAACATCATCTCGCCGGACAAGATACTAGTCTCGACCGGAGCTATTTCTGTGCCGAATCCGTACGACCCTGAGCATCCGTCACTTTTCCATGACTGGGCGGTACACGGACCGATAGACATGCGTACGGCGCTCGCCGTATCGAGCGATGAATATTTTTATACAATAGGCGGCGGCTACGGCGGCCAGCAAGGACTCGGTATCGACCGCATCGATAAGTATGCAAAGATTTTCGGACTCTCGCAGCTGACAGGAATAGCACTCATCGGCGAGCAAGACGGTGTCATCCCGACACCGGCATGGAAAGCTCAGACATTCGGTGCGGATGATCCGTGGCGCATCGGGGATACGTATCACACGGCGATAGGGCAGTACGGTTTTCAGATAACGCCGATACAAGCAGTGCGCTACGTCGCGGCGATAGCAAACGGCGGTAAGCTCTTTACCCCGCAGCTTCTGGCGAGTTCTACTCCGCAGTTCACGCAAGTAAATATTCCTGACAAAGACCTTGAGATCGTTCGTGAGGGTATGCGCATGGCAGTCGCGTCCGATAGATTTGACGCGACGGTGAAAGCTCTGAATATCGGAGGCATCAAGATAGCGGCAAAGACCGGTACCGCGCAGATTGGGACGCATAATCAGTACATGAACTCCTGGTCGGTAGGCTTTTGGCCAGCTGAGAACCCGCACTATGCCTATGCCGCCGTGCTCGAAAGGGCTCCAGCAGGTACTGCCTCAGGAGCGGCACCAGGACTCGCGCCTTTCTTCGAATGGCTTATCGAAAATCATCCCGAATATTTACAATAGGCCCGCCCTTTGCTTTTTCCCAAGGTAGGGTACAATGGCGCATCAATGACAAAATATGATAGCTGACGAAAACAACTATCTTTCTAAAGAGAAATTCGACGAGCTCACCAAGGAGCTCGAACATTTAAAGACCGTGCGCCGCAGGGAGATCGCGGAGCAGCTCGAATATGCTCGCTCTCTGGGCGACCTCTCTGAGAACGCCGAATATGAAGAGGCCCGCAACATGCAGGCTGCCTCTGAAGACCGTATCCGTGTCATCGAAGAGCAGCTCAGCCACGTCCGCATCATCGAGCACACCAAAGGCAATGTCGTTTCCTTGGGCTCTATCGTGACCATACAGAAGAAAGGTGAAAAGACAGAACACACCTACGAGATAGTCGGTTCAGCTGAAGCAAACATGCAGGAGCACAAGATCTCGCATCTCTCTCCGCTCGGCTCTGCTCTTATGGAGCGCAAGAAGGGCGAGGAATTCACGTTCGAGACTCCGAAAGGCGCGCAGAAGTACAAGATCGTCGCCATCAAATAGTGGCGAAAAGTTTATTTTTGCGCCATACTCTCACGCACGCATCCTTAGCTCAGCTGGTTAGAGCGTTCGATTCACATTCGAAAGGTCTCAGGTTCGAATCCTGAAGGATGCACCCGAGTTGAATACTCGGATGGAGTCCTACGTCGGGCCGTAGTATACCGGTAGTACGTACGATTCGGGTTCGTAAAGACCGGGTTCGATTCCCGGCGGCCCGACACAGGACTTCAGAAAAAAAGAATTTACGGGCTGTAGTATACCGGTAGTACGCAAGCATGGGGTGCTTGTAGACCGGGTTCGATTCCCGGCAGCCCGAACGAGCGAAGCGAGCGAGAGGCGCAGCGAAAGAGCCTGCGCTCTTTCGCTGAGGGAATCGAAAGGCGGAGCAATGTTTCGCCAGTAGGCGAAACCGCGAGCCGGGGTCACAGATAAATCTGCCGCGACGGCGGCAGATTTATCTGTGACCGGTTCCGGCAGCCCGCCCATCAATGAAAATGTTCTCGAGAGGTCCCCGGGAATATTTAATCTGCTCGGTTTCCGAGAGTCCTATAGCATGATATATTCTTCATTCGAAGGGCCTATAGTCTAGTGGTACGACGGTACATTCGCATTGTACAGGCGCGAGTTCGATTCTCGCTAGGTCCACTTAAAGCAATTCTGAGTCGAATTTATTGCGAAGCATTTTTTCGATGTGTTGTTTTTCTGTACTCAATGAAAATTGACATGCATATAATAATATTGCATTATCTTCGCAGGTATAAGATCGTCGCCAGTTACCGCTGGCACAAAGAGAGGTAAATCGATGACCGTAAAGCTTTCGTCCATCTATCGCAACGTCTTGCTTATCAGGCATCTCCAGGCGATCGAGACTCCCGGCCAGCGACTTTCCGACTTGGCAGCGCATGCTCCGTTGGATATGTCGGTCGCCGTGCGTGCGGCAGCGCGAATCCGCAAAGTGCATCTGGAGGGACTTACCATACCGGTGGTCGGGCATTCGCAGCTTTTACGTGCGAAGCAGACAGCGGCGCTGCTCTTGCCGGGACAGGTCCTCACCGAGATGCCGGCACTTTCGCCGACAGACTTTGCGGACCCTGACGGTATCTGGAAGGTTTACGATCAAATCGGCAGTCACTCGGTCAAGGCGATCCTGGGGGTGGCTCCGAATCTTCTTCGTTCGGAGGGTACGAAGGTCGCAGAGCAGGTAAAGGCCGTTGCCATGCGCAACGTACATGACGGCGGGGTGGCACTTCTGTGCACACACGGGCCGCTCATTGACGCAGCGGTTGCAGTTCTTCGCGGCAGCTGGGACTGGGATGAAGCGGAGTTTGGAAGGGGAGACATGATCCACCTCATGTTCAAACTCGCCTATGACTCGGCCATGCGCTTACAGCTCACGCTTGAGGCGTCCAATATTCTGCGGGCTCCTTCGGGAATAAATATGTTGGTCTAAAGACGCTTCTATGCGTCACGGGAGCTCGCGGGAGGTTCGCGGGCTCTTTTCTTTTATGGTTAGTGGCTTGATTCCTTAATCAATCCTTCACCCGCTTGGAAGATACTTAAGTAAATGGAGATCTGGTACACGCTAACCGGCACCGTAGACAGGAGGGAAGTGCAGGATTCTATAAAATGGATAAATGACGAGATCTATTCCAAACCGGTAAAACAGCTACGCTTTCTTCTGGCCGCGGGAGGTGGCGAGATAGGTTCGGGTATAAACCTATATACCTATCTCAAGGCTCTCCCGATAGAAGTCGAGACAATAGCTTTCGGTGAAGTGGACGTCGCAGCGGCACTGGTGTTTCTCGGCGGCAACAGACGCATCGTAGTGGATGGTGCGAGATTCTTCTTCCGGGAAGGACGCTATACGATCATTGACCAGACCGCGCCTGTGCATGCGCACGAAGAAGTCATATCGGTCTTCAGGCGCGAGCAGAACGAGATGACCTACATCATCGCGAACGAGACAGGAAACGATACCGAAGTGGTGGCGCAGATGCTTCGCAAGAGCAAGATAATGCAAAGTGACGAAGCATTAGCATTCGGTCTTGCTCATGACCACCTCAACAAGCTTCCGTTGCACCAGCAAGAGAAATTCGGCTTCCAACTCAATGAGTCCAATCGAAACTTACAAAGGCCCGTAGATAGTAAAGAAAGGATCCGGGCGAAGAAAAAAGAGAACAGCTGAACTTTCATGCGTTTCATCTTGATTGCATACCAAAAGAGCGGAGAAGTATCCGCTCTTTTGGGGCGATGGATCTATGCGGACAGGTCCTCATCCTCCTCTCGTTGTCTTGACTGTCCGCGACTTTGTCCGCCATGGCGGCCCGCTTCTGCGGCGCGCGCCGGGTCGTTGGCGAAATTACCAGGATTGTTCTCTTTTCCCTGGCTCTGTCCGCCCTTGGAGGCTATCTCGCGCTGTTTCTCCTGATCCATGCTGGCGAACCCTTGGCGTCCTGAATTTCTGTTTTTCTCTGCCATACAATTGTTACGTATTACTCAACCGAATAATCCCGACCTTTTAAACATCCTAAGGAAAGGCGATGAAGCGACGGTTAATCTGCAGTAACAGACAGAAAGAGGCCCCGTAAGGCCTCTTTCTTCTCTCTACATCCATGAAGGGGATGAGGAGCGAGATGAGCTTGTCCTTGAAGTCTTCCCGCGTCCGCCGTGGCTGGCTTTTCCGCCCTTAGAAGCGATACGGCGCTGTGTTTCCTTGTCCATCGCCGCGAATCCTTTCTTGCTTGATCCTCGTGCCATAGGTCAGTTTCGTCATTGAATGCCGGTAATCTGTCGACCTTTCCTTTATGTATCGCAATGAGGTGAAAGCACGGTTAAACGGTAGTATTGTAGTGACACGCTCTCGTCGTTCAATGGATAGGATGGCTCCCTCCGAAGGAGCCGATGCAGGTTCGATTCCTGCCGAGAGCACAGTGCAAGCGAAGCGAGCCAAATGCTCTCGGCAAAGGAGGGGGTCGGGGAACCTGCCGGTTCCCCGTGGAGGAAGGTTGGGAAAACCGTGGGTTTCCCAGTTGCCGAAGAGCACCCGTAACATTTCTCGCAGCGAGAACTTTTCGAGCGCATAGGAGATTCCTGCTGCACTGATTTATTTTATCTCGTCGAAAAAACCAGCGACAAGATGCGCATGATAAGCCAGCCGATGACCGCAAGTGCGACCATCGCGAGAATCGTCGCCGTCTCTATCTGGAATCCCAAGACCGAAAAAGAAGGAAATGCGCCGAAAAAAGGATCGACCATGCGCCCGGTCATCTGGTAGTACCAAGCAATAAATTGCGATCCTTCTGACGCACCGAAGAATTTCAGGACTAGTCGTATAGCCAGCAGTGTTTCAAGTATTCCAAAGACAGTGTTGACAATCCTCGATATCAGAAGTTCCGGATAATAATAGTTCCGTTCAAGTACGAGTTCTGCCATGTCGCAATCCTATGCTCAGCAGAATGGTGAACAGATGAAGCTATTATGGCGAGCGAAATTCTATCAGCAGGTAGTGTTTCTGCAGCACAAAAGAAGAAGCCCGGCGCATTGTCTGCGTCGGGCCAGGGCTTCGGTGATTCGGCATTACTCAGTGCAATGCTTTCACCGTCGCGAGAAGCGGCGAGCCTTCTTCGTTGAAGACGACTTCATAACACTGCGTGTGCGCAGGATCAAGATCATGGAATCTTCTCGATACGATGCTGCGTCTCAGTCCGTTAGAAGCCACGAATCCCATGGCGGCGACCAGAATGCTTGGGCCGACAACCAGAACATCACTGACTTTCTCGGCCTCGTGCAGTTCATCCTTCGCACGCCGTTGCACTGCGTCCCAAAGCTTGACGGCGTGCGCTCTCACGTGCAAACCCTCGGTATCGTTCAGGTAATCTTTCAACTGAGATATTCCGATGGTATCTCCCATCCGTGCGATGATTCTCCCGGTCTCGGACTTCGGGTCGAAATAGAATTCCTCAAGATGCTGCACGTCTACAGCGTCCTTGAATCCGGCAATGATTGCCGCGGTTGCAGAGAACTTTTCGGCCATCGGCGCGAAAGCGATCTGGCATTTCAGTCTCATCTTCGCCATCTTTTCTCGATATCGATGCGCTCTTCTGAGCGTGTCGTCAGAGGCATGCGCCTTGAGAAGCCTGCTGTTATTAGCAACAAATCCCGGCGAAAGCATGATTCCGATCAGTCTTTGCATTTGAACCCCCATTGTTTCGCTATGCGGTGCTTGTATTCTTATATAACGAATATACATGTCTGTCAAATTTCGAAACCGAAAGAGAACCAAAAGAGATTGCACTGAGATTTATAGGAAAGACAAATCACATCAGGAAGAAAAAACCTGTCGCCTGAACAAAATGAATATGCTATATTCACTTTGCTTCTCATTCGGGCCTATAGTATAGCGGTAGAACGGTTCCATGGCATGGAACAGGTCGGGGTTCGACTCCCCGTAGGTCCACATAAAACAATTACCCACGGATGCCCATCACGTCGAGGCATGTCTGACCGTCGCAGTCGGCACCGTTCATATTTGGAGGGCCGAAGAAGTAATTACGTGCGCTATTAATTTCACCACCAAACCAGTTTGTTGTAGCACCGAAGGGATCGGACCAGAAAGAAGGCTGATCTGATGCGCTGCCTAGAGGTACGATCGCTTGGCCGCCCCAGACTCGCGTGTCTTCGGCGGCCCCTATTCGAAGATCGTCCATAGAAGGCGGTTGATCCGTCGTCATACCATAAGGAGTCTGTGAAAGCGGGATAGGACTCGAATTGAAAGTGCTGCCCGACTGAGGAAGGGGATTATTAGCGACCTGCGCTTCGTTTGACTGCACCTGGGCATCGAGCTGCTTCCATACATCGCCTTGACCTCCTGGAGTATTTGCCGTGGGAGAGACAAAATTGATATTTTGGAATGTCGGCGAAGTGGGTCCCCACATCTCTCCGCTCGTCTGTGTCTTACCTTCCTGCAGGTAGTTGATCGGCTGGTTTCCTATCTGCCATATCTGATCAGCCGCAGAAGGGGCGGCGCTCGCTGCGAATTCTCTATAAGCGGCTTCGTCACCTTTAGGTACGAGTGAGAAAGCGATTATCGCCAAAACTCCCAGTACCGCAAAATAAATATGCCCTCGCAGATCTTTGATCAGACGCATATATACATTTTGCCACACTTACCGGGCAATTGTCAGGCGATGCTTGCGAGCGCCTTGATAAGTTCGGCGGCCCAGCGATAGACGTTGTAATCACGCACGCTGTCGCGCATCGTCTTCATGCGGCGATGCTGCTCGGTCTTCGACATAGCTAGCGCGCTATGGAGCGCTTCAGCGGTCTCTTCTGCGCTATAGGGATTCACCAATATGGCACCACGCATGTCGCGCGAGGCACCGGTAAACATGCTGAGTATCAAGGCGCCGTCCTCGTTGTCGCGTGCCGCGACGTATTCTTTCGCGACGAGGTTCATGCCGTCATGGAGCGACGTGACCATACAGACCTGAGCGAGCTGATACAAGTCATGAAGTTCGGCGTGCGAATAGGTGCGTTTCTCCAGGAGTATCGGCTTCCAGGAGCGTGTTCCGATTTTTTCGTTGATGCGCTCAGCTTCTGCCGTTACGGTGTTCGCGTACTCACGATATTTTTCTACAGACTCACGCGTGGGGGAAGCTATCTGAAGGAAAGTCATCTTTTCTTTGTATTCCGGATGGTTCTCGAAGAAGAATTCCACGCCTTTGAACCTCTCGAGGATACCTTTGGTGTAATCCAGACGGTCTACACCGAGCACAAGCTGCGGGGAAGTGATGCCGAGCCTTTCCAAGACATTGCTCGGATTCTTTTTCTTCAGATCCGATGAGCCCGGGAACGCGATGGAGATCGGGAAAGGCTTTACGTACGTCGTGTGTCCGGAGTAGGAGATAGAGAATCTCTCATAGTCGATGAGTGACTCGAGCTCAGAGCCGACAGTGTCGAGGAAGTTGTTGCAGTACTGCTGCGTGTGGAACCCTATGAGGTCTGCGCCGAGCATGCCTTGTAGTATCTCTTTGCGCCATGGGCAGATACTGAAAGCTTCGGCGCTAGGCCATGGTATGTGCCAGAAGATAGCCACCTGTGCATCCGGACGGCTCGCTTTGATCAGTGCCGGCAGAAGTACGAGATGATAGTCCTGTACGAGGATGAGGGGCTGCTCCACGTTGCGTATCTCTTCGAGCAGAGACTTTGCGAACTGTCCGTTTACTTTGCGATATGCTGTCCAGTCTTCTTTCCTGAAAAGCGGCCGCACATGCGCCATGTGCGAGAGCGGCCACAGAGCCTCGTTGGAGAATCCGTTGTAATAACCATCGACATCTTTGTCGGAGAGCCAGATGCGCTTCAGCGTGTATTGCGGCTCGTCAGGCGGGACGCGGATCTTTCCGTCTTTGTCGGCCGTTTCCTTGTCCGCGCTTCCCGAGCCGTACGCAAGCCACGTGCCGCCGCAAGCTTCCATGACGCTTTCCAATGCGGTTACCGCGCCTCCAGCTGGGACGCGCCACTGTATAGTATTGCCGACTTTGTCATGTACGTATGGTTCGCGGTTCGAGACGACGAAGATGGGTCGGCCTCTAAGAGACGACTTGATGAATTCTTTGAGCCGCTCAGCGGTCCACGGACTGTCGATCTGTTCGAGACGCATACGAGCTTCTTCGCTCGCTACCGCGCGTGCCTGTCGCAGACTCGAAGAGATCTTAGAGATCTCCCCGATGATCCCATGGAAAAGGCTCGGATGAGCGACTTCGCTGAGGTCTACTTCACCGCGCCGCGCAAGACGCATGGTCTCGGCGAGATTCTGCAGAGGCTTCAAGAACACCCACCGCACCAGGACAAATATGGCGAGCGCGATGAGTGCGATCTGCGCGATAAGACGCAAGATGTTGTCCGCCCATATGTGAGACACTGCCTGGTCGATGTAGGCGGCATTTTGTGCGAGGACGACCGCGCCGACTACCCGATTGTCAGCATGCAGTGGCTCGACGAACACGTAGGTACTCGTGCCTTCTATCTTCGTGAACTGTCCGCTCGAGGTGTCTTGATCCATCGCGGCTACTATCGAAGGGTCACGTTCTTCAGAAACAGGGAAGCCCTTGGAGAGTGCGATAGGGGCGCCGGTGTTGTCGAATACGCCGAGCCCGGCGATGCGTTCGTCTTTGGATATCCTGTCGACTATCTTTTGCGTCGTCGTGGTTTCGTGCGCGGCCAAGGACGGCTCGATGGAATCCTGTAGGCTGTCAGCGAGTATCCTTGTACGGTACTGAAGGTCCGAAGAGAGTGATAGCTGCTCTTGATTGGCCTGGTTGAAGGTGAAGGCGCCGATCACGAGGCTGACTGCCACTATGACAGCAGCTGTAATCCCCAATATTCGCCACATCGGGACATTCTACGCTCAAATCAGATGAAGGCACAATGAGTTTCAGCTTTAATCCAACTTCCCCGAGCTATCACGGTATTTGCCATTTTGCTGTCTTTGCGCCCTGC
>Ga0268264_10000969_pt1 | contig 29417 bp, 31 predicted proteins | sample KBSSwiS32_FD_190357 | JGI IMG/M metagenome (GOLD analysis project Ga0268264, IMG submission 190357) | Switchgrass rhizosphere microbial communities from Kellogg Biological Station, Michigan, USA - KBS Switchgrass S3-2 (SPAdes) (version 2) | ecosystem: Host-associated > Plants > Roots >...
CACTTCGTCGTCCCGCGCGCCTATGAGGCGATGATGCCGCCCTCGCTGCCCAGGCACCGGGAGGCGGTGGCGCTCAGCGGAGTGGCCGAGGTCATGGGCGGCGCCGCGGTGGTCGCCCCCTCGACTCGCCGCTTCGCCCGCTGGTGGCTGCTCGGCCTGCTTCTTGCCGTCTTCCCGGCCAACGTCCACATGGCGGTCAACCCCGAGCAGGTGCGGGGGCTCGACCTGAACCGCATACCTCGCTGGGCGCTCTGGGCACGCCTTCCGTTGCAGCCGCTGGCGATGTTGTGGGTGTGGCGCGCAACCCGCGATTGATTCGTATATAAACGTGCAGTTTCGTCAAGAGGTGTTTTGGCTGTAGCGCTTCTGTCTAAGCAGACAGAGAATTGCCGCATGAAACCACGCGAACGTTTCGCCATTAATCTGCGCAAGGCGCGTAAGAAGTCAGGAATCTCGCAGGAGGAGCTCGGCTACCTCTGCGATCTTCACCGCACCGAGATCTCCCTGCTCGAGCGCGGCGGCCGCGAGCCCAGGCTGGGCACGATCGTGAAGCTCGCCGGCTCGCTCGGCACGACGCCCGAACAGCTCTGCGAGGGCGTCAGCTGGCTGCCGAAGAAACGCAGGTTCCAGATCAAGAAATAGCTAGGGAAGGAAGCCTTCGAGCAGACTCTGGGCGGGTCCGAGGAAGCTCTGAGCCTGGTCGAAGATCGATTCGGCGTCGTTGATCAGTTCGATCGCGCGTTCTAGGGGAATTTCCCGCAGGGTCGACCGCAGCGGTCCCGCGATCAGCGGGCTCAGGGCTCCTGCCTCTTCGGCGTCGTCCACCGCCCGCACCAACCCGGCGCGTATTGCGCGGGCGAGCTCGGCGTCGCCGATCCCGTAGCGCCGCATGAAGCGTTCGCGAGACTCGGGAGTCGCCAGCGCCTGGGCCAGCGTCTCCCGGCTCACCCCCAGCTCGCAGGCGGCGCCGTCGAGGGCCGAGAGGGTGAACTGCTGGACGATCTCCTGCAGGCCTTCCGGATTGCGCCAGGGGCGGTGCTTGCAGGGGTCCTGGGTCTTCGCCGGCTCATACGAGGAGCCGCCAGCGGCCAGGTAGACGCCGACGAGCAGCAGCGCGGCGGCCACCGAGCCGAGGATGAGCAACTGCCCCCTGGTTTCGCCGGTCCTGCTCAAAGATCCAACCTCCGCGCCAGGCCGATCGGCAACAGGGCGAGCAGGCCGATCAGCGCGGCGATGGCGAACGAGGGGCTGAAGGCGTGGGTCGCGGCGCGGTCGAGCTGGTCCTGCAGTTCTTCGCGCAGCTGCACGACTTGGTCGCGTTCTTCGGGATCCTCGGGGAGCGGCTCGAAGGCCGAGCCGATCGTCGGCACCTTGCCCCGCTCTTCTTCGAGGCGGCTCTCGATCTTCCGCGCCAGGTCGATCTTGGTCAGCGGCGGCACGCGCGAGTCGAGGATCACCGCGGTGCCGGCGTCGATCGCGTCCTTTCGCTGTTCGGCGATGTCATGGGTGAAGATCGGCGTGACGGCAAGCAGGCCAATGACGACCCCCGCGTGGCGAGCCGAGATCGTCCAGCCGCCGTGGATCGCCTGCGGCGCGCGACCGGCGAGGGCCGTTTCGGTCAGCGCCGAGAGTACGAGGGCGAGGCCGACGCCGACCATGATCTGGGGCGGCAGTGTCAGCGCGACGGTTGCCTTGGGCAGCAGGGCGAGCCCGCCGAGCCCACCCGAGACGAGGATGGCGCCCGCCGCCGCCCTCGCCCTGGCGCTCGGCACCCAATAACCGAGCCGCGTGCCTGCCAAGGCCGCAAGCGGCATCGCGCTGACAACGATCGCGGCGCCGATCGGGCTCAGACGCCAACCTTCGATCAAGAGCAGCACGAGCAGGAAGAGGGCGCCGGCGATCGCGGCGGAGACCATTGCCAGAGCGAGATTCGCGGAGAGGTGCGGGCGGCCGGTTCGGCGCAGCTCGACGGAGAGCACGCCTGTCGCCGCCTCGTGCCGGGCGACGGCGAGGATCGGCACCGCCGCAGCCAGCGCGATCGGCACCTGGACCAGGAAGATCGACTGCCAGGAGACCAGCTCCGTAAGGAAGCCCCCGATCGCCGGTCCCAGTGCCGCGCCGGTCGCGCCGGCCACCGCCCAGAGCCCAGCTGCCCGCTGCTCCGAGCCGACCGTTGCCGGCAGCAGCTCGAGCACCGCAGTCACTGCGGCGGCGCCGCCGACCGCCTGAACGCAGCGTGCCGCGACCAGCGTGCCGAGCTGATCCGCCGCGGCGCAGGCGAGGCCCGCGCCGGCGAAGACCGCCAGCCCGATCGCGGCCGTTCGCCCGGGCCCCATCCGCCTCGCCAGGTGCGCAGCCGGTACCGCGGCAAGCGCCATGACCAGGTTGAAGGAGATCAGCACCCAGGTGACGCCGGCGACGCTCGTATCCAGCTCACGGTAGATCTCCGGTAGGGCGAGGACGACGATCGAGGAGTCGGCGAGGACGAGTCCCACTGCAAGGGCCAGCGCCGCAACCCTGGGCTTCGGTGCGGCGCTCAATAGCCCAGCTCCTTTCCGTACTTCTCTCGATAGGCGCGTTGCTTGTCGAGCACCTCTTCGACGTAGGCGCGGGTTTCCGGAAAGGGGATCCCACTCAGCGTCAGCCCGCTTCCGCCCCAGCGTTCGACGTTGGCCGGGCCCGCGTTGTAGGCGGCCAGCGCGGCGACGACGTCGTCGTCATAGCGATCGAGCAGTTCGCGGAGGAGAAAGGTGCCGTAGCGGATGTTGATTTCGGGGTCCGAGAGGTCGCCGAGCTGGAAGGTCGTGCCGCCGCTGTGACGCTCGATTTCGTTGGCCGCTTCAGGCGTGATCTGCATCAGCCCGCGCGCCCCCGCGCTCGAAGTACTGTCGCTGAACTTGGACTCCGAGTAGATCACCGCTGCGATCAGGGCGGCGTCGACGTTCTTTTCGCGGGCCTGCTGGCGGATGATGTCCTCGTGATGGAGCGGCAGGGTCAGCTCCTGGATCGCCTTGTCGACGACGCCACGCAGCACGAAGAAGGCGGCGGCCGCGGCGACGAGCGCCGCTGTGCCGACGAACAGGCGGCGGCGTCGCTTCCTCTGCTTCATCCATCAAGCTTCGCGAGCAGCGCGGACAAGCGCCGTTCGAGATCCTCGAGCGAGCCGTCGTTCTCGATCACGTGTTCGGCCCGAGCCGCCTTCTCCTCCTGAGCCAGCTGCCGCGCCTCGCGCTCGCCGACCAGCGCGTGCCCGCGCGCCTCGGCACGCTCGCGCCGCACCTCGTCGGAGGTGACCACGGCGACGGTGGTGTCGAAGACGCTCTCCATCTCGGACTCGAAGAGCAGCGGAACCTCGACCACGGCGACCGCGGCGGCGTCCCCAAGCGAGGCGAGCCAACCGCCGATCCGCTCGCCGACCAGCGGGTGGATCTGGGCCTCCAGCCATTTCAGCTGCTCCGGGTCTGCAAACACGATCTCGCCGACCTTGCTGCGGTCGACTCGCCCTTCGGGCGCGACTTCCTCACCCCACCTCTCCTTCAACCGCCCCAGCAGCGGTTCGGCGTCCAGCAGCTCGTGCACCACCGCGTCGCTGGAGATCGTCGCCGCGCCGAGCCGCTCGAACGCGGCCAGCGCCTCGGACTTACCAGCAGCGATCCCGCCAGTCAGCCCGATCGTCAGCATGGGGGTTGGGGTGACGGTCTATCCCGGTAGGGGTTCCGCTTAACTTTTTCGAGGAACGTCAGATTGCTGGCGCCTCGGGCGAGCACTCACGAAAAAGTACAAGACGCTCCACCCCTACCGGGATAGACCGTCAAGACTCCGAAGCTTCTTCGGGAGACTCCTCAGGATCAGCAGCAGGCTCCTCAGCAGGAGCTTCCTCGGCATCGGAAGCCTCCTCCGCTGGAGTCTCGTCAGCTCCAGCCTCCTCGGCGGGAATCTCAGCTTCTGCGGCCGGAGCTTCCTCAGAGAGCTCATCGCCCTCGGCAGCGGGCTCTTCTTCAGTGGCCGGAGGCTCCTCGGCATCGGCCTCGACCGTCTCTTCCGCGGGTGGCGTCGCAGGGGGGACCGCCCCTGAGGACGCTTCAGCGACCGGAGGGGGCGGTGGGTCCCCTGCGGCGACAGGACCCGCGGACTCAGGCGTGTCGTCCTGTTCCTCCGAGGCCGCGACAGGACCCGCGGCCGATGCCTCTTGGATCTGCTCGCCCAAGTCGCCGAGCGCCATCCGGTTCTCCTCGACCTGCTTGATGCTGAGCGAGAGCCGCCTGCGCTCCTCGTCGATCTCGAGGATCTTGACGTTCAGCTTCGTGCCCGGCTCGACCACCTCGTTCGGACTCTCGACGTGATGGTCGGCGAGCTCGGAGATGTGGACCAGGCCCTCGACGCCGGGCAGGATCTCGACGAAGGCGCCGAAGGCGACGACCTTGGTCACCTCACCCTCGAGCACGTCGCCCGGGCGGTGCGAGCTGATCACCCGCTGCCAGGGGTCCTCCTGCGTCTGCTTGAGGCCGAGCGAGATGCGCTGGCGATCGCGGTCGATGTCGAGGACCTTGATTCGCACGGTGTCGCCGATCGCGACCACCTCGGACGGGTGGTTGACGTGGCTCCAGGAGAGCTCCGAGATGTGGATCAGCCCGTCGATGCCGTCGAGGTCGACGAAGGCGCCGAAGTCGACGATGTTGGAGATCTTGCCCTCGACCACCTGGCCCGGCTCCAACCGTCCCAGGATCTGCTCACGCACCTCCTTGCGCTCTTCCTCGAGCACGGCGCGGCGCGAGAGGACGACGTTGTTGCGGCTGCGGTTGAGCTCGATCACTTTGCACTCGAGCGTCTGCCCGGTGAACTCGTCGAGGTTGTGGACGCGGCGGATGTCGACCAGCGAGGCGGGCAGGAAGCCGCGCACGCCGAGGTCGAGGATGAGGCCTCCCTTGACCACCTCGATCACGTTGCCTTCGACCGGTTCGCCCGACTCGGCCGCGGCCTCGATCTTGCGCCAGGCCTTCTCGAAGCGGGCGCGCTTCTTGGAGAGCACGAGGCGGCCCTCGGAATCCTCCTTGGTGAGGACGAGCGCGTCGACCTCCTCGCCGATCTCGACCTCGTCCGCCGGGTTGACCGACTTGCGGATCGAGAGCTCGTGCGAGGGGATGACTCCCTCCGACTTGTAGCCGATGTCGACCAGGACCTCGTCCTTGTCGATCCGCACGACCTTGCCTTTGACGACGTCGCCCTCCTCGAAGGAGACCATCGTCGCCGCGTAGTTGGGCACGACCTTGCCGTCGACTTCGACGAGCAGTCCGCCGGAGCCCTCGACGGGAGTTCCGGCAGCCTCAGGGGTAACGGTCGTATCGGTCACGGACACAGCCGCGCATGATTGCAGGTGGATACGCTCTGCGTCGTGCCGATCCGGGCGACCAAGCGCGGCGAGGAACGCACCTCGTTGCAGGGCACTCACGACGTGCTGATCTGCGGGGCGAGCTTCGCCGGGCTTGCCGTGGCACGCGAGCTCGCCGGCTGCGGAGCCGACGTGCTGGTGATCGACCGCTACGAGATCGGCGAGCGCCAGACGTCCGCCTGCGGCATCCCGACTTCCTGGCTGGAGGCGGCCGGGCTGATGGACGCCGAGCGGCAGCGCTTCGGCTCCCTCCTCCTCCACACACCGCACGGCGACACCCGCTTCCGCCTGCCCTGGACCTTCTCGACCTTCGACTACCGCGAGCTCTGCGAGCTTCTCTGGAGACAGTGCGACGCCCGTTTCGAGACCGCGAAGGTGAACGGGCTCGCCCGTCCGAGCAACGGCGACGGCGCGATCGCAGTCGAGACCGATCGCGGCACGATTGCGGCCCCGCTGGTCGTCGACGCCCTCGGTTGGCGCCGCATGCTGGCCGGGGACGACGGCTATCAGCCGCCCGACGCACCCCTCTCGCGCGGGCTCGAGGTGCACCCGGACGGCGCCAGCGAGGACCTCGAGGTCTGGATCGACCGTCGCTACGTGCCGGCCGGCTACGGCTGGTCGTTCCCAGCGCACGACGAGCTGCGAATCGGCGTCGGCTCCTTCGACCCCCGATTCCACGTCCGTGAGACCACCGAGCTGCTGGCCGAGGATCTCGATCGCGAGCGGGTCCGCTACCAGGGCAACTGGATTCCGCACAAGCTGCGGCGGGCGACGAAGGGCGGCGTCTTCTTCGCCGGCGACTCGGCCGGCCACTGCCTGCCGCTGACCGCCGAGGGCATCCGCACGGCGCTCTACTTCGGCATCGCCCTCGGGCGGGAGCTGCGCGGAGTCGTCGACGGCTGGCAGGACCGCGAGCAGGCTGCCGCCCGTTACGCGCGTTTCCACGACTCGCACGAGTGGAAGTTCCGCTGGATGCTGCGCGCGCAGCGGTTGGTGCCGCGGATACCGCCGCGCCTGCTCGGGCCGTTGATCCGGCTGTGCGGGACGAAGCGCTTCGTCGACTGGTCCTTCGGCCACTATCTGAGGATCGCGCCGCCGGTCGGCTCAGCGCACGACGAGCACCGTGCCGACGAAGAGAAACACGATGCCGACGATCCGCTCCGGACCGACCGAGATCTGGTCGAGGCCGAATAGGCCGAACCTGTCGATCGCGAGCGAGGCGACGAGCTGGCCGGTGACGGTCAACGCGGCCACCCCGCCGGCGCCGATCACGTCGATCGCGATCAGGGCGTTGGTGACGTAGACGGCGCCGAGCAGACCGCCGACCAGGTAGTACCAGCGGACGTCGAGGGCCGAGTCGAGTCCCCCTGCCTTGCCGCTGAGGACGACGATCGCGCCGAGCGCGATCGTCCCGATCAGGAAGGAGACGAAGGCCGCCGCCAAGCTGCCGGTCGCTCGCCCCAGCCCAGCGTTGATCGGCGCCTGCAAGGCGATCAGCCCGCCGGCCCCCGCGGTGAGGATTATCGCCAGTCCCCTGTCCATGCCCCGGTCGGCATTATCGGGGATACGCCTTCGGAGTGGAGGCAATGCAGCAGAGCATCGGTCCAGGACGGGGGGTGATCTTCGGCGTCCACCCGGGTTTCACCGATAGGTGCAAGGCCGTTCGAACCTCGTCGCCGTCACGCCGGTAACCCGAACATCAACGAGAACACGATGCCACCGCCAGCAGAGGGATTCGTCACCCGCTTCCTCGTCGGCCCGGCGCTGCGCGCGCAACCGGACGGCCGCCTCGTCACGCTCGTTCGCGACGGCTACGACGCCGCGTTCGAGGAGATCGTGCGCCGCTACGGGGGCGCCCTGCGCCGCTACACGGCCGGCATCGTCGGCGGGCGGGCCGAGGACGTCACTCAAGACGCCTTCTCCAAGGCGCTGCTCGCCCTGCGCCGCGACGGAGCGGAGATCGACCTGCGCCCGTGGCTCTTTCGGATCGCCCGCAACACCGCCCTCAACGATCTCCGAGACAACCCGCGCGCACCCGAGCAGCTTGCCGAGGAGCTCGTGCGCGGCGAGTCAAACCCGGCCGAGACCGTCGAGCGGCGGGAAGAGCTGGCGGAGCTGATTCGCCGCCTGCGCGCGCTCCCCGACTCGCAGCGCGCCGCGATCGTCATGCGCGAGCTGGAAGGGCTCGGCCACGACGAGATCGCCGCCGCCCTCGGCATCTCGGGCGGGGCCGCCCGCCAGGCGATCCACCGAGCCCGAATCGCCCTCCGGGACGGCTTCGGGCTGGCGCTGCCGCTGCCGCTGTTGCGCCTAATGCTCGAAAACGGCGGCGCTCCTGCAGTCGAAGTCGCCGCCGGAGGGGTGGGAGCCGGAGTCGTCCTCAAGGCAACCGCGGCGACGGTCCTGGTCGCGGGCACGCTCGGCGCCGGACTCGCTCTGCACCAGGGCGGCCGCAATGGGCATGCGCAGGCGGCGGATGGCGATCCGGCGACTGCCGTCGACGCCAGGGCTGCGGACGGGGCGGCGATCGCCGGTGGTTCTCAGGAGACCCACGGCGCCGAGCACGATCGACGGAGCGGCTCGCGCGATCCGGGATCGGACGACTCCGAGGGGCGGCGATCCGGCGCCGAGACGAGCCACGAGGGCTCGGGCGACGATTCGCATGGCGGCAGTCGCTCGAGCGGTCACGGCAGCCCATCTTCCGGGAGCGGCGGCGATTCGGGAACCGGCCACACGGGAAGCAGCAGCCCGAGTGGGGGCAACAGCGGACCGGGCGGCGGAGGCGCCTCGGGGACCGACGAAGGCTCTGGATCGAACAGCGGTCCAGGTTCGGGCGGTGGAGACGACTCATCCGGCCCCGGATCCGAAAGCTCCCGTGATTCTGGCGGCAACGACGGGTTCTCCTCGCAGACCCAACCCTCGACCGAGGAGGACCGATGAGCCGCACACACAGACTTGCCGCCACTCTCACCGCAGTTGTCGCCCTGGTCGCGATCCTCGCCGTGCCGGGCACGGCAGCCGCGAAGGACCGCAACCACGATCGCATCCCCGACCGCTGGGAGAAGCGCCACCGCCTCTCGCTGAAGGCGAACCAAGCCCGTCGCGACCAGGATCGCGACCATCTGCGCAACCGTGCCGAGTTCCTCGTCGGCGCCAATCCTCACGACCCCGACTCGGACGACGACGGCCTCCCGGACGGCGAGGAGAACGCGGGCAAAATCGCCTCCTTCGATCCCGAAACGGGCAGGCTGACGATCGACCTCTTCGGCGGAGGGACGATCGACGGCCTGGTTACCTCGGAGACGGAGATCGAGTGCGAGGACGCGGACGCCTCCTCGGCCACGGCTTCGCATTCCGGCTCCGGGCAGGACAACTCCGGCCCGGGTTCCCTCAACTCAGGACCCGGCGACGACGAGGACGAGGGGAACTGCGGTCCCGAGGCCCTCGTCCCCGGAGCGATCGTTGAGGAGGCCGAGCTCGAGCTCTCGAACGGCAGCGCCGTGTTCGAGGAGGTCGAGCTCTCCGACTGAGCTACTTGGCGTCGAGCCAGTCCGCTCCGACGCCGACGTCCACCTCGAGCGGTGGGTCGAGCTGGTATGCGGCGCACATCTCGCGCCGCACCAGCTCGACCGCCGCGTCCATCTCGTCCGGTGGGCCCTCGAAGAGAAGCTCGTCGTGGATCTGGAGGACCAGGCGCGTCGCCATCTCCTGGCCGGCCAGCGCCTTGCGGCAACGGACCATCGCGACCTTGATGACGTCGGCGGCCGTCCCCTGGATGACCGTGTTGACGGCAAGGCGCTCGCCGAGGCGCCGGGTATTGGGATTGCCGGAGCGCAGCTCGGGGATCGCCCGGCGGCGCCCCAGCAGCGTCGTCACGAAGCCCTCTTCCTGCGCCTGCTCGACGATCGCCTCCCGGAAGGCGCGCACGGCCGGAAAGCGCTCCAGGTAGCGGGCGACGAATTCCTCTCCCTCTTTTCGCGGGATGTTGAGGCGATCCGCGAGGCCGAACCCGGTCAGCCCGTAGACGATGCCGAAGTTGACCATCTTCGCCTTCGAGCGCTGGCCGACGTCGACCTCCTCGCGCGAGACGTCGAAGACCTCGGCGGCGGTCGCCGCGTGGACGTCGTCGCCGGCGCGGAAGATCTCCTTCAGCACCCCCTCGTCTGCGACGTGGGCGAGGACGCGGAGCTCGACCTGGCTGTAGTCGGCGGAGAGCAGCCTCGCCCCCTCTTCGGCGACGAAGCAGGCGCGCACCGGGCGGCCGATCTCGGTGCGGATCGGGATGTTCTGCAGGTTGGGGTTGGTGCTGGAGAGCCGGCCGGTGGTCGTCGCCGCCTGGTTGAAGGTCGTGTGCACGCGGCCCGTATCGGGGTCGATCAGGTCCGGCAGGGAGTCGAGGTAGGTGTTCTTCAGCTTGCTCAACTCGCGCCAGCTCTCGATCTTCTCGACGATCGGGTGCTCGTCGCGAATCTGGGCGAGAACCCGGGCGTCCGTCGAGTAGCCGGTTTTCCCACGCCGCTTGCGGGTCAGGCCGAGCTTCTCGAAGAGGATGCGGCCTACCTGCTGCGGCGAGCCGATCGTGAACTCTTCCCCGGCAAGCCCGTAGATCTCCCTCTCCAAGGTCTCGATGCGCTCCCCGAAACCCGCCCCCACCTCGGCGAGGCGCTCGGCGTCCAGCTTCAACCCCTCGCGTTCCATCGCGGCGAGGACGTGGACGAGCGGCAGCTCCACCTCCTGCAGCAGGCGCTCCAGGCCCAATTCGGCGATGCGTGGGCGCTGAACGCCGGCGAGGGCGGCGACGAGGCGGGCCTCTTCGGCGGGGTCGAGGCCGGCCTCGCCCTCGGCGTCGCCGTCGAGCGAGAGCTGCCCGTCGTCCTCGCCGGCCGCGGGCGCAGCCTCGGCGGCGATGCCGATCCCCGCATCGGCGGCCAGCTCGATCAGATCGTAGGTGCGCCGCTGGGGCTCGAGCAGGTAGGCGGCGAGCATCGTGTCGTGCTCCAGCGTCAGCTCGACGCCCTCGCGCGCGCCGGCGGCGAGCAGGCCGTGCCTGCCTCCCCCCAGGGACTTGGCGTCGTGGGCGACGAGGTCGCGACCGGCCAGGGCCACCGCCAGCTCGTCGAGGGTCGCGCCGCCGGAGACGACACGCTCGCCCGCGGCGGCCCAGCGATCGCCGGCGATGGCCAGCGCCAGCGGCCCCTCCCCCCCGCTCAGATCGGACGGCTCTCCCTCGACCGCCTCGACCGCCAGCTCGGTCTCGACCTTGCGGCCCGGCACCGTCTTGCCCTCCGGAAGCGCTTCTTCCAGCCGCTCCATCACGGCGCGCAGCTCGAACTCGCGCATGAAGTCGCGCAGGGCGCCGCGGTCCGGCTCGGCGCCCATCGCCGCGTCGAGGTCGACGCCCGTCTCGATGTCGTAGTGGAGGGTCGCCAGCTGCTTGGACATGCGCGCGTCGTCGGCGTGCTCGACCAGGTTCTGCTTGCGCTTGGCGCCGGAGATCTCCTCGATCGAGCCGAGCACGCCCTCGAGATCCCCGAATTTCTGCAGCAGCTGCGTCGCCGTCTTCTCGCCGATCCCGGGGACCCCGGGGATGTTGTCGGAGGTGTCTCCGCGCAAGCCCATCAGGTCGGTGATCAGCTCCGGCGGCACCCCGTAGCGCTCCTCGACCGCGGCGCCGTCGTAGACCTTGGTCTCGGTGATGCCTCGCGAGGTGCTCATCACCCGCACGCCCTCGCCGACCAGCTGGTAGGCGTCGCGGTCGCCGGTCACGACCATCACCGGGATGCCCTCTTCACGAGCCTGCCGGGTCAGCGAGGCGATCACGTCGTCGGCCTCGTAGCCCTCGACCTTGACGTTGGTGTAGCCGAAGGCTTCGACCAGGGGCATCAGGTGCGGCCACTGCTCGCGCAGCAGGTCAGGGCGCGGTTTGCGCTGCGCCTTGTAGAGGTCGTAGGTCTGCTCGCGACCGGACATGCCGGCGTCCCAGGCGACCACCACCCCGGCCGGCGAGTGCTCGTCGATGATCTTGACCAGCATCGAGGCGAGCCCGTAGATCGCGTTCGTCGGCCGCCCGTCGCTCGTCCCGATCGACTCCGGCAGGGCGAAGAACGCCCGGTAGGCGAGCGAGTTGCCGTCGATCAGGAAGAGCTCGCGGTCGGGCGCCATCGCCCGGCACTCTATGAGGAGGTGCGCCTGGCGGGAACGAGCGTCGTCCTGAACCCTGGTCCGGTCAAAGGTACGTTCGCCTTGCCGGGGAAATCGATCGTCAGGGACCCGGTCCACCGGTTCGACCGGGGCGCGTTCCGGTGGAACGCCGCCGAACCGGAAAACGGCGCAGGGGGATCGAGGCGGGCAACGCGGAGATCGTCGCCGAACGCGAATGCGCCCCCCGGGGTCGCGCCCCGGATACTCCTGGAGATCGCAATGCCTTCATGCCGTTCGCTCGTCTGGGCTTCGAAGGTCATCCGAGCTCCAGGCCGGTTCTCGTTGAACTGCACCGAGAGGTGGCGACGAGGAGAGACCGACCTGACCCTCAGCCGCGCTCCCGGCATGCCTGTGGCGCCGAAGACGGTGGTTTCCGACACGCTCAGCCCGGAGCAGACGAGGCCGAGGAAGGGCTTGAATTCGACAGGCACCTGCATTGAGCTCGCCTCGGTGTACCCCTGCTCACCATGGAATTCGATCGTTCCCTGGTACGTGCCGGCTTCGAACTGGATGAAATCGTCTTTGGCGCACCCCGACCTTTCTTCCGCGATCGACCCTGAGGGCACGAAAGCGACAGAGATCTCGCCGACCGAGCCGAGGTCGGCTTCGATCCCCGCGTCCGTCACCGTCGCCGGCGCGACGTAGGTGACGCTCGCTCGCTTTCGGTCGACGAACACCAGGATCTCGCCTTGCCCGTCTGCTCGCTGGGAGTAGGCCAGCACGGTGATCGAGTAACCGTGGCTGCCCTGCAACGTGAAGGCGCCGCTCGAGCTGACCACGTCCGCGCCAGCACCAGCGGGAAGAAGCATCCCCGCCGCGATCGCCGCCGATGCCACGGAAAGCGCTCGCTTGAGCCACGTCGGCGCCATCGGCGCTAACTCTATTGCGAGCGCGCGAATCGCAGCGACAACCCCTGGGATCTCTCAACTCACCTGCCGGTAGCCGGAACGCAACACGTCACACCCCGGCGCGAAGATCGAGATCGCGGGACCGGTCGTCCTCGAAGGCTTGGCGTCCCCGGTGGTAGCGAAAGCCATCGGTTTCGACGACCAATCGTCGCTCGCGCCAGAAGAAGTCAACGAGATGTGGGCCGCTGCGAACGTTGACCTCCGGCGTCGGCAACCGGTGCCTCTTGCACAGCCGCAGGAAATCCCGCTCGAGATCGCTGCGGGTCCGGTCGCGAGAGGCTTCCGAGCCGATCGGCAATCCGAGCACGTTCGCTTGGCGAATCGCGCGGCGCAGTTCCCTCGGCGGAACAGCGCCCCGCAAGTCGACGATCGTCTGCGCCGGCTTCGTCACGGGAATTCCGTGTCGCCTCGTTATAGCTGCTGGAGGGAGCGCCGCTCTGCGGTGCAGGCGAAGCCCCGATCGCCGAGCCCTTCCGGCATCTCCGGGAACCGAAATATGGATCGGACCGTCACTCAGCTTCAGAAGCCCCCACAGCTCGGCGGCACTCCGGTGGCTGACGGCCGCCCCCTCCCCGTAGGTGAGGGCGGCCGCCATCCATCTGCCGTGAGGGGAAAGTCCCGGGTGCCCAACTGCATAAACGCCCCTACGGATGCGATGCAAACGCCCCGTTCGCACCCGGCCAAGGACTGCATCGTCGCTTAACCCTGAGGCGTGGAGCTGCGCAATCGAGACGACGCCGTGCTGACGTCCCGCAATCTTCGCGACAAGTCGGTCCGCATTGGCGACTTTCTCGGCCATATGCCGAGTAAGTCGCCAGACCCCTTAATTCTCCCCTAGCGTGCCCGGATCAGACGCTGCGCTGGCGACGGTGAACCGATCGACCCTGAGCTACTCGCAGCCGTATCTGTCGCCGTCAGCGTCGAGGCCGTAGTGGTCGGTGCCGACGACTACCACCGCCCCGGTGTACTCGGGACCGTCGCCGCTGCCGCCTTCGCAATCGTAGTCGGAGGCGTAGGGATCGAGGCAGGCGCCGCTGTAGTTGGAGTCGCATTCGCTCGCTTCCGCTTCTCCTTCTTCTTCAGCGTCTTCTTCTTCGGCTTTTTCCTGCGCTCTTGCTTCTTCGCGAGCGCGCTCCCGCGCCCGGCGCCGCGCTTCTTCGCGCCGTTCCTGGGCCACGATCCTCCGCAGCCGCCGCCGTTCCGCTTCCCGGTGGGCTTCCCGCGCTGCCTGTTGCCGCACTTCTCGCTGGGCATCTTTGGAATTGGCGTCCGAGCCACAGCCGGCGAGAGCCAGCAGCAAGCCGAGCAGAAGAAGCGCCACTGTCGCTCGGGACGTTTTCAAAACGAACCCCATGAGTTTCCAGGTGCAGCATATGGAACGTGCCCGGAGCGGGGAGCACGAATCTGATTCGATAGCGCCCATGGCCGTCAGCGCGCAATACAGCGTCACGATCCGGGTCGAGCTCGACGCGCGGCAGGAGCCGCTCGGGAAGCTGACCGCGTCGATCGCCGAGGCGGGAGGGCAGCTGCAGGGCGTCGACCTGGTGCCCGGCGCCGGCGGCGAGGGCAAGCGGGTGCGCGAGTTCACGATCGACGCCCAGGACCGCGAGCACTGGGAGCAGATCCTGCGAGCGATCGGCTCGACCCGCGGAGCGCGAGTGCTCGAGTACGTCGACCGCACGATGCAGATGCACCGCGGCGGCAAGATCTCGGTCGAGAACAAGTACCCGCTGAAGACGCGCGACGACCTCTCGATGGCCTACACGCCCGGCGTCGCCCGCGTCTGCCAGGACATCCACGCCGACCGCGCCAAGGCCTTCGAGTACACGATCAAGAAGAACACCGTCGCCGTCGTCTCCGACGGCAGCGCCGTGCTCGGCCTCGGCAACATCGGCCCGGAGGCGGCGATGCCCGTGATGGAGGGCAAGGCGATGCTGTTCAAGGAGTTCGCCCAGGTCGACGCCTTCCCGATCTGCCTCGACACGCAGGACCCGGACGAAATCGTCAAGGCCGTGGAACTGATCGCGCCGACCTTCGGCGGGGTCAACCTCGAGGACATCTCGGCGCCGCGCTGCTTCGAGATCGAGGAACGGCTGAAGGAGTCGCTCGACATCCCGGTCTTCCACGACGACCAGCACGGCACCGCGGTGGTGACGATGGCGGCGCTCTTCAACGCGCTGAAGATCGTCGGCAAGCCGATCGAGGACCTGCGCGTGCTCGTCGTCGGCCTCGGCGCCGCCGGGGTGGCGGTGACGAAGATGATGCTCGCCTCCGGCGTCACCCACGTGGTCGGCTGCGACCGCCAGGGCGCGCTCTCGACCGAGCGCGAGGACTACGCGTCCGGCGAGATGAGCGGGATCAAGCGCTGGTACGCGGAGAGCTCGAACCCGGACAAGCTCGCCGGCCAGCCCAGCGACGTGATCGAGGGCATGGACCTCTTCATCGGCCTCTCGGGCCCCGGCATCATCGAGGCCTCCTCACTGGCGAAGATGAACGAGGATGCGATCGTCTTCGCGATGGCCAACCCGAATCCCGAGGTGATGCCGGAGGACGCCGCACCGTACGTGCGGATCATGGCCACCGGCCGCTCCGACTACCCGAACCAGATCAACAACGTTCTCTGCTTTCCGGGGATCTTCCGCGGCGCCCTCGACGCCGGCGCGCCGCGGATCACCGAGGAGATGAAGCTGGCGGCGGCCAAGGGGATCGCGGAGGTCGTCACCGAGGAGGACCTCTCCGAGGACTACGTCATCCCCAGCGTCTTCAACCGCGAAGTGGCTCCGAAGGTCGCGGAAGCCGTGGTCGAGGAGGCCCGGCGCGAGGGCATCGCCCGTCTCAACGAGGAGACCGGGACCTTCTCGACCGTGGACGTGTCGCAGCCGTGAAGGTCCTCGTCACCGGCGCCAGCGGCTTCATCGGCGCGGCGCTGTGTGACGCCCTGTTGGTACGTGGCGACGCGGTGGTCGGCCTCACCCGCGACCCGAAACGGGCGCGGAGCACGAACCCGCGGGTCGACTGGCACGCCTGGGAGCCGACCCTGGAACGGCCGCCCGAGACCGCCTTCGAGGGCGTCGACGGCGTCGTCAACCTGCTTGGCGAGAAAATCGACCAGCGCTGGACCGACGAGGCCAAACGGCGGATCATGGAGAGCCGCCGCACCGGGACGCACAACCTCGTCGGCACGATCGCGAGCCTCGAACGCAAGCCGCGGGTGCTGGTAAGCCAGTCGGCGATCGGCTACTACGGCGACCGCGGCGCAAGTCTCGTCGACGAGTCGAGCGAGCCCGGCGAGGGTTTCGACGCCGAGGTCGTGCTCGAGTGGGAGCAGGCCGCGCACGAGGTCGAGGGCGCCGGTGTGAGGCTGGTCGTCGTGCGCACAGGTCACGTGCTCGACCCGCACGGCGGTTTCCTGCGGGCGCAACTGACCCCCTTCAAGCTCGGCGTCGGCGGCCCGCTCGCGGGAGGCAATCAGTACGTCTCCTGGATCCACGTCGAGGACGAGATCGGCATCCTGCTCTGGGCGCTCGACGACGACTCGGTGAGCGGCACGATCAACGCGACTGCGCCGAATCCGACCACCAACAAGGTCTTCGCCAAGGCGCTCGGCAAAGCGCTCGGCCGCCCGGCGGTGCTGCCGATTCCGGGGTTCACGCTGGACCTGATGTTCGGCAAAGAGTTCGGGCAGGTGCTGCGCGGTGGCCAGCGCGTAATGCCTCGACGGGCGCTGGACCTCGGGTACGAGTTTCGGCATCCGGAGCTCGACGAGGCGTTGGGCGACCTGCTCTAGGGGTTGTGGTTTGGAGGGGCGGGCAGTCACTCGTCCTGACAAAGCGCGCGCTAATTAGCGCGCGCTTTTGAGTATCCGCCAGTCCGAGTGACTGCCCGCCCCTCCCTTCAACAGCTTGAGTCAGGACGACGAGTTCAGCTCGTTGGATACAGACGCCCGAAGAGAGCCCGAGGCGCCGGCGTTGTCGATGGCTCGAAGGAGCTGGACCATCGCGTGGGCGCCCGAGCTGGATGTGATCGAAGGGATCTCGGCGGATTCGAGGATCGGGTCGGAGAATTCGCTGCCCCGGCCGGGAGCTTCGAGGAATGCAATCGTGGTCGAGTCCTCGGTCGCTCGCCTGGCGTTGGCGCCGGCCCTCGCGAGCTGCAGCTGTCCATCGCTCTCGGTCCTCGGCAGGCAGACTGCTTCAACTAGCACGTCGCCCGCGCGACCATGGTGCCGCTGCAGCTCGCGTTCAGCTCCTTCGCAGAGAGGCTGGACGACATACGCCCGCACAGTGGCTCCCGCCTCGACGCCTTCCGCCCCGCCACAGCCCACAAGAGCAGGTGTCAAGAGTGCGCCCACGACGGCGAGAGCCATTGCGGGTCGGCCGGGGGAGCGGGCGACCCTTCCAAAAACACTCAAGCGAGGCTCCTGCCGAGCGTTTTTGGAGGGGTTGCCCGCTCCCCCCTTCCCCAACTAGCCAAAGAACACCTCGGCCTCGCTGTACAACTCCTCGGGCACGGTCTTCAGCTCAGCGGTGGCGTCGGCGATGTCGACGAGCTGGATGTCGGTCCCGCGCAACGCCGTCATCTTGCCCCACTGCCCCGCATCGACGGCGTCGATCGCGTGCAGGCCGAAGCGCGTCGCCAGCACCCTGTCGAAGGCCGTCGGCGTCCCGCCCCGCTGCACGTGTCCGAGCACCGTCGCCCGCGCCTCCTTGCCGGTGCGACTCTCGATCTCACCCTCGAGCCAGTGGGCGATGCCCCCGAGCGCCACGTGCCCGAACTGGTCGAGCTGCCCGCTCTTCGTCTCGGGCCTGCCGCCCACCGGCTGGGCGCCCTCGGCGACGACGAGAATTGGCGCGTAGTTGCTCTCGAAGCGGTGCCCGACGAACTCGCAGACGCGCTCGAGGTCGAATGGAAGCTCGGGGATGAGAATCACGTTGGCGCCACCCGCAAGCCCAGAGTGAAAGGCGATCCAGCCCGCGTGGCGGCCCATCACCTCGACGATCAGCACCCGGTGGTGACTGTCGGCCGTCGTGTGCAGGCGGTCGATCGCCTCCATGGCGATGTTGACCGCGGTGTCGAAGCCGAATGTGTAGTCGGTGGCGCCGAGGTCGTTGTCGATCGTCTTCGGCACGCCGACGACGGGAACGCCGTGCTTCGCGTGGAGCCGCGAGGCGACCCCGAGCGTGTCCTCGCCGCCGATCGCGATCAGGCCGTCGACGCCGTCCGCCGCGAGGTTCTCGACGATCAGCTCGCCACCGCCTTCCTGCTTGAAGGGATTGGTCCGCGAGGAACCCAGGATCGTGCCGCCGCGGGGGAGGATCCCGCGCACCTCGGGCACGCCCAGCGCACGACTGTCGCGCTCCAGCGGGCCCCGCCATCCATCGCGGTAGCCGACGAACTCGTGGCCACAGTGTTCGACCCCCTTGCGGACGATCGCCCGGATCACCGCGTTCAGGCCGGGACAGTCCCCCCCGCCCGTCAGCACGCCGATCCGCATGCAGTCAGATTATCCGTGCGCGCCGAGTGCAAACACGTTAGGTTCGCCCCCACCCAGCGAACTGCATCAACTTCTCCCTCTGTCAGGTGGAGAAGTTGATGCAGTTCGGGAATGTGGAGAGAGGAGCGGAGATGAGCGACGCGGTTGACATGCAGGCGCTGCGCGAGGCGGGGCTGAAGACCTGGTCGGAAGGGGACTTCGCGGTCGTCGCCGGGATCGTGATGATGGTCTCCGAGGAACTGGTCGAAGCGCTCGAGATCGTGCCGGGCGAGCGGGTGCTCGACGTCGCCTGTGGCAGCGGCAATGCCGCGATCGCCGCCGCGAGGCGCGCCTGGGGAAACGTCGTCGGCGTCGACTTCGTGCCCGCCCTGCTCGAGCGCGCCCGCGAGCGGGCCGCCGCCGAACGGCTGGACGTCGAGTTCGTCGAGGGCGACGCCGCGGAGCTGCCCTTCGGCGATGCCGAGTTCGACGTCGTCACCTCGGTCTTCGGCGCGATGTTCGCGCCCGAACAGGAGAAGGCGGCCGCGGAGCTGCTGCGCGTCACCAAGCCCGGTGGGCGAATCGGCATGGCCAACTGGGTCCCCGACGGTCCCGTCAGCCAGATCTTCGCGATCGTCGCGAAACACGCACCCCCGCCGCCCGGCTTCACGCCGCCCGTTCTCTGGGGCACCGAGGACAGGGTGCGAGAGCTCTTCGGCGATGGGGTCGCGGACCTGAAGATGGAGCGGCACGTCTCACGGCAGGCTTTCCGCTCGATCGACCACTACCTGGAGATCTTCCGCAGCTACTTCGGGCCGATCAAGCTGGCCTTCGACCGCGTCGGCCCCGACGGGGAAGCCGCGCTCGAGGCCGACCTGCGCGCTCAACTGGAGAAGTGCAACACGGCCGGCGACCGCGCTTTCGTGCTCGAACCCGAGTACCTCCAGGTGGTCGCCCGACGGGCCTGAAGCACTAAGACTTCGGCTGCAGAACGCGGATCGAGGCTCCTATGAGGAGGATGCCGAAGAAGATCAGGGCGGCGACGGCCCCACCCTGGCCGAGAACCGCGTAGGCGACGATCATCGTCGCCAGGGCGAGGAAGAGTGTGATCGTCATTCCCATGCGGCGGCCATCCTAGCTACCCAGGGCGACGCGCGTCTCGCGCAGGAAGGCGCCTACAGCCTCGGCGGCAGCGGCAGCATCATCGGCCTCGGCGGCAGCGCGGACGAGGCGACTGCCGACGATCACTCCGTCGGCGATCCGTCCCACCTGCGCGGCCTGCTCGGGCGTGCCGATGCCGAAGCCGACCGCGACCGGGACGTCGGACTCGGCCTGGGTCGCGGTGACCAACTCAGCCAGCTCTGCCGGGATCTCGTCGCGCTCGCCCGTCGTCCCAACCGTGGAGACGACGTAGACGAACCCGCGCGCGGCGGCGCAGATCTTCGCCCGCCGCTTCGCCGGCGTCGTCGGCGCCACCAGCGGCACCAGCGCCAGCCCCGCCGCGTCGAACGCCTCCCGCACCGGCTCGGCTTCCTCCAGCGGCAGGTCGGGGACGATCGCCCCCGCGGCACCCGCGTCCCGCGCCTTTCGCGCGAACTCCTCCGCACCGCCCTGCGCCAGCACCATGTTCGAGTAGACCATGAAGACGACCGGCACCCGCTCCGCGATCCCCTGACAAATCTCGAGTGCTGTATTCAGAGTGGTGCCCGCTGCAAGGGCTGCAGTCGCGGCAGCGTGAATGGTGGGCCCATCGGCCAGCGGATCGGAGAACGGCACCCCCAGCTCCACCAGGTCGGCCGATTCCGCATAGGCCTCCGCGACCGCCAGAGAGCTCTCTCGGTCGGGGTACCCGGCCATCATGTAGGGCATGAGAGCGGCACGACCTTCGCTCTTGGCGTCCTGGAATGCCGTCTCTATCCTCGCGGTCCCTGACAGAGCTGTCGATTGGGGCGCCGGGGGGTGATCCGCCGGAGCCTCCCCGCCGTTGCTCCGCCGGATCATCACCCGGCGCCCCCCACATCAACCCCCTTCTCAAGCACCTCAGCAAGGTCCTTGTCGCCCCTCCCCGAGAGACACAGCACGTCATAACCGTCCGCGCCCTCGGCGTTCTCCAAGAACCATGCGATGGCATGCGACGACTCGAGCGCCGGGATGATGCCCTCCAGCCGCGTCAAAGTCGCGAAGGCATCCAAGGCCTGCGCATCGGTCACCGAGAAATAGCTCGCCCTGCCGCTGTCCCGCAGGTACGCATGCTCCGGCCCGACGCCGGGGTAGTCGAGCCCGGCGGAGATCGAGTGCGCCTCGAGGATCTGCCCCTCCTCGTCGGCGATCACCGCCGAGAGCGAGCCGTGGAGGACGCCGGTCGCGCCGGCTCCGAGAGAAGCTCCGTGGCGGCCGGACTCGATCCCCTCCCCGGCTGCCTCGACGCCGATCAACTCGACGTCGTCCTCGAGGAAGGGGGTGAAGATCCCGATCGAGTTGGAGCCGCCGCCGACGCAGGCGATGACCCGCGCGGGCAACCCGCCCTCCGCCTCGAGCGCCTGCGCCCGCGCCTCGTCGCCGATCACCCGCTGCAGGTCGCGCACCAGGGCCGGATAGGGCGCCGGGCCGACTGCGGAGCCGATCACGTAGTGGGTCGTCTCGACGTTGGCGACCCAGTCGCGGATCGCGGCGCTGACCGCCTCCTTCAGCGTCCGCGCCCCCGCCTCGACGGCGATGACCTCGGCGCCGAGCAGGCCCATGCGCTCGACGTTGGGGCGCTGGCGGCGAATGTCCTCGGAGCCCATGTAGACGACGCACTCGAGGCCCAGCAGAGCACAGGCCGTTGCCGTCGCGACCCCGTGCTGGCCGGCGCCGGTCTCGGCGATGATCCGCGGCTTGCCCATCCGCTGCGCGAGCAGGACCTGGCCGACGGCGTTGTTGATCTTGTGGGCGCCCGTGTGGGCGAGGTCCTCGCGCTTGAGGTAGATCGTCCGCCCGGCACGCTCGGAGAGTCGCTCGGCCCGGTAGAGCGGCGTCGGACGGCCGATGAAGTCGCGATGGAGTTGACCCAGTCGCTCCTCGTAGGCGGCGTCCTCGCGTGCCTCCGCCCAGGCCTCGGTCAGCTCGTCGAGCGCCGCGATCAGCGTCTCGGGTACGTAGCGCCCCCCATAGGGGCCGAACCGCTCTTGGGCCGTGCTCATGCGGAGGGGACGCTAGCGCCCTTGGCGGCCTCGAAGAAGGCCTCCATCGCGGCGTGGTCCTTGCGACCGGGCTCGGCCTCGACGCCGCTGGCTACGTCGACGGCATGGGGATGGGCGATCTCGATCGCGGCGGCGACGTTGTCCGGGCGCAGGCCCCCGGCGACGATCGCCGGCACCTCGGAGCGGTGCTCGCGCAACAGGCCCCAGTCGAAGCTCTCGCCCGTCCCCCCCCACAGCCCCTTGCCGCGCTTGTCGAAGAGGTGGAAGTCGGTCCGGTAGGCCTCGGCGCCGTGCACCTCGGCGGCGCTGGCGACGTGGATCGCCTTGATCACCTTGACGCCCGTGCGGCGCGCGACCTCGGCGCAGAACTGTGGCCCCTCGGCGCCGTTCAGCTGCACCATCGTCAGGTTCGCGGCCTCGACCGCCTTCGCCACCTCGTCCAGCTCGGGATTGACGAAGACGCCCACCACCTCGCACTTGCGCCGGAATGCCGCCGCAATCGCGACCGCTTCGGCGGGCTCGCACGCCCGCGGGCTGCGGTCGTAGTGGATCAGCCCGATCGCCCAGGCTCCGAGACGCACCGCCTCGGCGGCGTCGTCCATATTCGTGATGCCGCAAATCTTGACCCGCACCCCTTCAGGGTACGGGAGCTATTCGCCGGAGCTAGGCCGCGTCCCCAGGGTTACCGTCACGTGCTTCGTTTCGTTGTCGCCGCGCAGGATGGTCAATTCCATCTCGTCGCCGGGCTGGGCCGCGTTGACCGCGTCGATCACATCTTCCATCGAAGCGATCGGCTTGCCTTCGACTTCGGTGATGATGTCGCCGCCGAGGCTCACCTGCACACCTTCGATCGTCGCTTCGGTGTCGCCGCCTTCGATTCCCGCCTTGTCGGCCGGGCTGTCCTTGACCACTTCGTTGACGAGGACGCCCTTGTCGACTGGGAGCTTCAGCGCTTTCGCGATCGCGGGGGTGATGCTCCCCCCGGCGATGCCGATGTAGGCGTGCTTCACTTCGCCGTGCTGCTCGATCTGTTCGACGACTTCCCTGGCGGTGTCGATCGGCACCGCGAACCCGATGCCGACGTTGCCATTGCCGCCGCCGGTCTGGATCTGGGAGTTGATCCCGATCACCCTGCCGGCGGAGTCGATCAGCGGGCCGCCCGAGTTGCCGGGGTTGATCGCCGCGTCGGTCTGGATCACGTGAGAGATCGAGAAACCGTTGGGCGCCTGTATCTGGCGCTGCAGCGCCGAGACGATGCCACTGGTCACCGTGCGGTCGAGCCCGAATGGATTGCCGATCGCGACCACCGGATCGCCCACCTGCACGCCGGACGAGTTGCCGAGCGCCAACGGGTGGAGCTTGTCGGCCGGCTCGTCCACCTTGAGCAGGGCGACGTCCGTCGCCGGGTCGACGCCGACGACTTCCGCCGTGTGGCTCGTTTCCTCGGAACCGAGCTTGACCGTGACCTTGGTCGCGCCTTCGACCACGTGGTTGTTGGTGACGATGTGACCTTCGGTGTCGATCAGGAACCCGGAGCCGGTCGCCACCCCACCGCCGCGCGGTTCCGCTTCGCCGAAGGGGTTGAAGGGAGAAGAGGATTCTTCGGGCGCCTCGGTCGCTTCGATGAAGGCGACGCCCTGGCCGTCGCGCCGGTAGATCTGGTTGACCAGGTTCGGGTCCGTCGAGGACTTGGCCTCGATCGGCGCCGGAAGCGCCGGTGAGACGGCCGCCGGCTGGCTTTCGGACTCGATCCAGCCGGCGGCTACCGCGATCCAGAAAAAGGCACCGACCACGGCGCCCCCGAGGAGCGCCGATCCGAAGGGAGAGCGGAAGATGCGTCGTGCCGTGCCCATCTGCCCATGACTGTAGGCGGGCTTCCTCAGCGATTTCTAAACGGTCCTCAAGCGAAGGCTAAATTCGCTCAGGGGAGGCGATGCTCGTGCGTGCCGTCGTCGGTGCCGGTCAATTCGCGAGCCTTCGCTTCGGGGTCCGGAGCGCCCATCAGGGCACTGCCGATCAGCACCGCGTCGACTCCGACGCGTTCCAGCTCCTCCAGCTCGGCGCGGGAGGAGATACCACTCTCGGCGACGACCGTCTTGCCCGCGGGCACGTCGGGCATCAGCTCGTAGGTGGTCGAAACGTCCACCGTCCCCACGTCGAGATCGCGGTTGTTAATCCCGATCACGTCGACGTCGAGCGCGAGCGCCCGCTCGAGCTCCCCGACGTCGTGGACCTCGACCAGGCAGTCGAGGTCGAGGTCGAGAGCATGTCCGTACATCTGCCCGAGTTCGCGATCGTCGAGAGCGCGGACGATCAACAGGACCGCATCGGCGCCGTGCACCGCGGCCTCGTAGAGCTGGTAGGGCTCGACGATGAAGTCCTTGCGCAGGATCGGCAGGTCGCACGCCGCGCGGGCCTCACGCAGGTCGTCGAGCGAGCCGCCGAAGTGACGTTCGTCGGTGAGTACCGAGAGGGCCGCCGCGCCGCCGCGCTCGTAGGCGCCGACCTGCGCGGGAACCTCGGCGGCGGACGAAATGTCCCCCGCGCTCGGCGAGCGGCGCTTGAACTCCGCGATCAGCGACAGCCCAGGGCGGACGAGCGCCTCGTTGAAGGGCCTGTCCTCGCCGCGCGCGGAGAGGCGCGATTCGAGATCCGCCTGCGAAAGCCGGCCGCGACGCTCCTCCACCCCTTCGCGCGCCACCGAGATCAGCTGCTCGATCATTGCCACGTGAAGGGCAAAGCCTAGTCGGCGAGCGCGGCGGTCGCCGCAACCAGACGGTCGAGAAGCTCGCGCGCCGCACCCGAGTCGATCGCCGCGCCGGCCTGGGCGACGCCCTCGGCCAGGGTCTCGGCGCGGCCGCCGACGTAGATCGCGGCGCCGCCGTTGAGCATGGCGAGGTCGCGCCGCGGCCCCGCTTCCCCGGCGAGCACCGCGCGGACAGCGGCGGCGTTCTCCTCGGGCGTGCCGCCGGCGACGCCCTTCAGCTCCGCCGTCGAGAGGCCGAAGTCGCCCGGTTCGACGAAGTGCTCCTCGGTACCGCCGTCGCGCACCTCGATCACGCGGGTGCGGGCGGAAATCGAGATCTCGTCGACGCCGTCCTCGGCCGTCACGACCATCGCCCGCATGCTGCCGAGCCCGACCAGAGCCTCGGCGATCGTCTCCTGGTAGTGGCGGTCGGCGACGCCGAGCAGCTGGCGCTCCGCGCCCGCTGGGTTGGTAAGCGGGCCGAGGAAGTTGAAGATCGTCCTCACGCCGAGCGCCCTGCGCACGGGCATGACGTTGGCCATCGCCCTGTGGTGGCGGGGAGCGAACATGAAGCCGAAGCCGACCTCGTCGATGCAGCGGCCGACCTGGTCGGGATCGAGCTCGATGTTGACGCCCAGCGCCTCGAGCAGGTCGGCCGAGCCGCACTTGCTCGTGTTCGAGCGGTTGCCGTGCTTGGCCACCGCACAGCCCGCCGATGCGGCGACGAGGGCCGCGGTCGTCGAGACGTTGAAGGTCGAGGGCCCGCCCCCGGTTCCCGCCGTGTCGACGAGGTCCGTGCGCGCGGTCGCAACCGGCTCCGCCAGCGAGCGCATCGTGCGAGCGAGGCCGACCAGCTCGGGCACGGTCTCGCCCTTGGCGCGCAGGCCGATCAGGAAGGCGGCTGACTGAACCTCGCTCGTCCTCCCCTCCATGATCTCCGCGAGCACGGCCGCCGCATGATCGGCGGTCAGGTGGTCGCCCTTGCAGACCGCGTCGATCGCGCGCGAGACGATCTCGTTGGGCGCGTCGCTCATCCGAGGAAGTTGCCGAGCAGGTGCTTGCCGTGCGGCGTCAGCACCGACTCGGGGTGGAACTGGACGCCCTCGGCGGGCAGCTCGCGATGGCGCACGCCCATCACCACCTCGCCGAAGGTGGCGCTTAACTCGAGCTCCTCGGGCAGCTCGGGGTCGGCGACCAGCGAGTGGTAGCGGCCGGCGACCATCGGGCTCGGCAACCCGGCGTAGACCGTGCGGCCATCGTGCTCCACCTCGGCCTCCTTGCCGTGTATCGGCTCGCCCTGGATCGTGCGCCCGCCGAAGGCCTCGACCAGCGACTGATGGCCGAGGCAGACACCGAGAACCGGGGTGCCGGCCTCGGCGAAGCGCCGCACGGCCTCCTTCGATATGCCCGCCTCGGCGGGCGTGCAGGGCCCAGGCGAGACGACGAGGCGCTCGGCGTCGCGCTCCAGCAGCTCGTCGACCGTCGCCTTGTCGTTGCGGACGACCTCGATCTGGGCGCCGAGCTCCCCCAGGTACTGGACCAGGTTGTAGGTGAAGGAGTCGTAGTTGTCGATGACGAGGACTTTCATCGGTTCCGCCCGCTTGGCCATCATGCCCAATCCGGCTGTTCGCAGGCCAGCTCGACGGCGCGGAACACCGCCCTGGCCTTGTTGACCGACTCGTTGTACTCGTACTCCGGCTTGGCGTCGGCGACGGTGCCGCCGCCGGCCTGGACGTGGATCTGGCCGTCCTTGGCGACGACCGTGCGGATGTGGATCGCGGTGTCGAGGTCGCCGTTCCAGGAGAGGTAGCCGATCGCGCCCCCGTAGGAGCAGCGCTTGACCGGCTCGAGCTCGTCGACGATCTGCATCGCCCGGACCTTGGGGGCGCCGGAGAGCGTGCCGGCGGGGAGCGCCGAGCGCAGCACGTCCATCGCGTCGACATCCTCGCGCAGCGTGCCCGAAACCTGGCTGACGATGTGCAGGACGTGCGAGTAGGTCTCGACCACCATCAACTCGTCGACCTCGATCGAGCCGTACTCGCAGACGCGGCCGAGGTCGTTGCGGCCGAGGTCGACCAGCATCACGTGCTCGGCGCGCTCCTTCGGGTCGTTGACGAGGCGCTCGGCGAGGCGACGGTCCTCCTCCTCGTCGGCGCCGCGCGGGTAGGTGCCGGCGATCGGCCGCGTCTCGACCCGGCGCCCGCTGACTTTGACCAGCGGCTCGGGTGAGGCGCCGGCGATCTGGAAGTCGCCGAAGTCGAGGAAGTACATGTAGGGAGACGGGTTGACCGCGCGCAGGCCGCGGTAGATCGAGAACGCCTCGACTGGAGCGGGAGCCGAGAAACGCTGCGAGGGCACTACCTGGAAGGCGTCGCCGGCGTGGACGTACTCGACGATGCGCTCGACCGCGGCTTCGAACTCCTCGCGCTCCATGTTGGAGCTGAACGTCGGCGGCTCGACCGTGCTGGGACGGGCGGGGACGGGCACGGCGCCGCGCAGGCGGCGGTGGGCCCCCGCGATTGCCTCGGCGGCCCGCTCGTAGGCGGCGTCGAAGCCCCCCTCTTCGTCGCAGAAGACGCAGGCCATGATCGTCAGCTCGTGCTTGAGGTGGTCGAAGACCAGCATTAAGTCGGTGACCATCAGCGCCATGTCGGGCAGGCCGAGCGGGTCCGGATTCGGCTCGCCGAGCGGCTCCACCGTGCGCACGAGGTCGTAGCCGAAGAAGCCGACCGCGCCGCCGTTGAACGGCGGCAGTCCGGGAACGGGCGCCGGCTCGTAGGCGGAGAGGCGCTCGGCGACCGCCGCGTAGGGGTCGGGCGCCTCGACGGGATCCTCGCCCTGCTCGGAGAGCACGCCGTCGCTCCAGCGCAGCACCGAGCGAGGGCTGAAGCCGAGGAACGAGTAGCGACCGACCTGGCCCTGCTCGGCCGACTCGAGCAGGAAGCAGGGAGCGCCCTCGGGCTCTCCCGCGCGCAGCTTGAGGAAGGCGGAGACGGGCGTCTCGCAGTCGTCGAGGAAGCGAGCGCAGACGGGCACGACGTTGCCCTGTTGCGCCAGGGCGCGAGCCTCCTCCAGCGACGGCTCCAGCTGCAGCTCGGACTCAGCCGCGACGGCCATCGAGCACTTCCATCACGGCGGCCTGCGGCACCTCGCGCGAGGCGAGCAGCACGGCCAGGTGGTAGAGCACGTCGGCGGCCTCTTCGGCGACCCGCTCGTCGCTCTCTTCGCGCGCCGCGCGCACGACCTCCTCGGCCTCCTCCTCGACCTTCTCGCCGATCAGCTTCGGGTCGTCGAGCAGCTTCACCGTGTAGCTGCCCTCGGGGCGCTCGGCGGCGCGGCTGCGCAGCGTGCGCTCGAGCGCGGCGAGCGTTTCGTGCAGGGCAGGCTCAGGCGCGTCTTCGCCCCCCAGCTCACGAAAGAAGCAGCTGCGCTCGCCCGTGTGACAGGCAGGGCCGGTCGGCTCGACCAATGCGACCACGGCATCGCCATCGCAGTCGTAGCGCAGTTGACGCAGCTTCAGCACGTTTCCGGAGGTTTCGCCCTTACGCCAGATCTCCTCCCGCGAACGACTGTAGAAGTGCAGCTCGCCGGTCTCGATCGTCAGTCGCAACGACTCCTCGTTGGCGTAGGCCAGCGTCAGAACCTCACCGCTGGCATGGTCCTGAGCAACGACGGGGATAAGACCTCGATCGTCAAAGGTGAGCTCGCTGAACATCGCCTCATCGTATGCGAGGCGATGGGGATGCTCCCGAACGGGCGGATACTCAAAGTGCCGAGCTAATTAGCGAGGCACTTGTCCGGGCGGGAGCATCCCCATCGCCTCACTCAATACCTAGGCGGTCGAGCAGATTCTCATCGCGACGCCAGCGGTCTCGGACTCTTACCTTGAGGTCGAGGTGGACCTTTGAACCCAACTCACCTTCCAGGGACTTGCGGGCAGCCGTGCCGATCTCGGTCACCTTGCTCCCTCGCTTGCCGATCAGGATGCCCTTCTGCGACTCGGTCTCAGCCCAGATTTCGGCGGTGACGGTGACCAGACCGTCGTCGCGGGTGCTCAGCTCCTTGACCGCTACCTCGACCGAGTGGGGGATCTCCTCGCGCGTTCGGTTGAGGACCTGCTCGCGGATCAGCTCGGCGAGCAAAAGCTCACTCGATTGATCGCTGTGGTCCTCGGGCGGGTACAGGTACGGCCCCTCCGGAACCAGCTCCTCCAGCCTTGCGATTAGCTCGGGCAGGCCCTTGCCGTTGCGCGCGCTGAGCGGAAACACCTCATCGACCCCGTCGAGCTCCGCCGCTTTAGCCAACACGGGAACGAGCTCGTTGGGCCCGATCCGGTCGATCTTGTTGACGACGCAGATCGTCGGCAGTTTCTTGCCGTCACCGAGAAGCGCCTTGGCGATGAAGCGGTCGCCGGGGCCGATTCCCTCCTCCCCGTTGACCATGAGCAGCGCCAGATCGGAATCGGCGAGCTCGCGCTCGACGCGCTTCTGCATACGCTCGGTGAGGATGTCGCGCGGTCGCTGCACGCCTGGCAGGTCGACGAGGACGAGCTGGCGCCCTGCCTCGACGTCGGTGTGAATCCCACGGATCGCGCGGCGGGTCGTCTGCGGCCGCATCGAGACGATCGCGACGCGGCTGCCGACGATCGCGTTGACCAGCGTCGACTTGCCGACGTTGGGCCGGCCCGCCAATCCCACGAAACCGGCGCGAGTCACGACAGTCCCTGCAGTACCCGGGTTTGCAGAGAGAGCATCTCGCCCTCGTCCGTCTCGTGGTCGTAGCCGCAGAGATGCAGCACTCCGTGGACGGCGGCCTCGGTCACGTCCGAGCAGTGTTCGGGACAGATCACGACGTCGCCGAGCTCGCGCGGGCCCGCGACCGGTCCCGCTTCGTCGACCGGGAAGGCGAGGACGTCGGTCGGCACGTCCCTGCCGCGGTGCTCTCGATTCAGCTCGTGGATGCGATCGGAATCGACCAGCTCGATGGCGAGGTGGCCGTCGTCGACTCCGCAGGCGGCAAGCGCAGCCCCGACCGGTGCTTGCAGCTCGGCGGGCACGTCGGAGAGATCGATCAAGAGCCCGGCGTCGGCCCGTGTTCTCGAGTGGCCCGCTCGCGGTTCCCGTGCTCGTCGTAGGCGGCGACGATGTGCTGGACGAGCTTGTGGCGGACGACGTCCTCGCCGCCGAAGTTGACGAAGGAGATGTCCTTGACCTGGTCGAGAATCTCGCGCACGGCGACCAGCCCCGAGCGCTGGTCGGTGGGAAGGTCGATCTGGGTGATGTCGCCGGTGACGACCATGCGCGAGTTGAAGCCGAGCCGCGTGAGGAACATCTTCATCTGCTCGGGGCTCGTGTTCTGCGCCTCGTCGAGGATCACGAACGAGTCGTTCAAGGTGCGGCCCCGCATGAATGCGAGCGGGGCGACCTCGATCACTCCGCGCTCGAAGTAGCCGTTGACGCGGTCGGGATCGAGCATGTCGAAGAGCGCGTCGAAGAGCGGCCGCAGGTAGGGGAGATCG
>Ga0268264_10000970_pt1 | contig 29376 bp, 17 predicted proteins | sample KBSSwiS32_FD_190357 | JGI IMG/M metagenome (GOLD analysis project Ga0268264, IMG submission 190357) | Switchgrass rhizosphere microbial communities from Kellogg Biological Station, Michigan, USA - KBS Switchgrass S3-2 (SPAdes) (version 2) | ecosystem: Host-associated > Plants > Roots >...
CCGCCGCGCAGGCACCGCACCACCCCGCGCTGGAGCTGCTGGATGGCTGAGGCCGGAGCGGGTCTCGCCCTTCAGGCCCTCACCCTGGCTCGCTGCGCGAGCCTGCCCCTCTCCCGCAAGCGGTAGAGGGGAATTTTCCGCAACGGCGCTTGAGACTCGCCGACGATCGCCTATCGTTTCGCTCCCGGCGTTACAGGGGAGTCGGCCATGGGCATGAAGTTCAACGCAATCCAGGAGCGTATCCTGCTCGCCTTCACCGAGGCGCTGTTCCACGGGACCGCGATGGCGATTCCGCCGCGACAGGTGGTCGACAACATCCAGACCCAGTTCGGGCTGATGAACGGCAATGCCCGCGACGAGGTGGGGCTGTCGCTGTACCTGCTGTGCCTCGTGATGGGCGGGCCGCTGTTCCTGCTGATGGGTCCGGCATGGCGGATGCGGCGGATCGAGAAGCGCCTGGCGCGGTCGCGCAACGACCTGATGCAGGATCTCGCCCGCACGCGCGGCGTGATCTATGCCGGCTATTACGGCCATTGGGAGGGCGTGGACGAGGACGATAATCACTGCAATCCGGTGCTGAACCAGATCGGCTTCACTTTGCCGAAGCATCGCGTGCGCGATCCGAAGGACGACGTCGAGATCGAATATGCCCCGGGCCGCGAACTCGACCGTCATGACTTCGTCGGCCACGATGCCGTGCCCGCCAGCGCCGGCGTGATCGTGATCGGATCGGGCGCGGGCGGCGGCACGGCGGCGGCGGCGCTGCGCAGACATGGCCATGACGTGCTCGTGATCGAAGCCGGGCCGCATTATCCGAGCACGCGGATCACCCATGAAGAGCGGCGGATGACCGCGAAACTGTTCGTCAACGGCGCGCTGCAGACCAGCCGCGACCATGACCTGATCATCTTCCAGGGGCGCTGCGTCGGCGGATCGACGGTGATCAACAACGGCATCGCGCTACGGCTCAAGCAGGACGGGCGCACGCATCCGCAGGCGCGAGACGTGCTGGCGCACTGGCGTTCGATCGGCGCGCCGATCGACGAGGCCGCGTTCGACCGCTCCTATGCCGCGGTCGAGCAGCGACTGGAGATCGCACGGATCGAGGAGCGCAGCGGTCGCCGCAACGGCCCGCATCTGATCGATGGCTGGAAGGCGCATGCGGCGGCGACCGGCGACGCGATGGACGCCGCATCGATCGCGACCTGGTTCAGCAAGAATTACGGGCCGAAATCGCAGAACGCGCTGTGCGCCTATTGCGGCTATTGCAACACCGGCTGCCGCTATGGCCGCAAGCACGGCATGGCCCAGTCCTGCCTGATCGATGCGCGTGTAGCGGGCAAGCCGCACATCCTGGCCGATGCGACGGTGAAGCGCATCCTGTGGAAGCCAGCGTCCGTCGACGGCAAGCGCGTGGCCGACGGCGTCGAGGTGGAGCTGGAAGATGGCAGCCTCCACCGGATCCAGGCGACCAGAGGCGTGGTGGTGGCGGCGGGCACGATGGCCTCCAGCCGGATCCTCGACAAGAGCGGCATCGCCGGCACCGGCGAGGGCATCTCGCTCAACATCGCCTGCCCGGTCGCGGCGCTGATGCCCGAAGGCAAGAGGATCGACGCGTGGGACGAGGACCAGATGGCGACCTATGTCGACCGCGGCGACTTTCTGATCGAATCGCATTTCCAGCCGCCGCTGAGCATGTCGACGCTGATGCCGGGCTGGGGCGCAGAGCATCACCGGCGCATGCTCAATTACAACCGGCTGACCTCGGCCGGCGCCTTGTTCCCCGCCGACCGCTGCGGCCGGCTGGTCGACGGCAAACTGAGCTTCAAGCTGCGGACCGACGTGGAACTGCCCTTGCTGCGCAGCGCGCTGGCGGCGCTGATCGACGTGCATTTCCGCAACGGCGCGATCGAAGTCTATCCGGCGCTGGCGCGCGGCGACACGCTGAAGCCGGGCATGAACGTGGCGGCGTTCCTGGAGGACCGCATCCGCGAGGCCGACGACGTCACCTTGTCGAGCTCGCACCCGCAGGGCGGCAATGCGATGAACGCGGACCGGATGCTGGGCGTGGTCGACACCGACTGCCGCGTGCACGGCACCACCAACGTGCTGGTGACCGACGCCAGCGTGTTCCCGAGCTGCATCCGCGTGAACGCGCAGCTGACGACGATGGCGATGGCGCATTATGCGACGGCGCGGGTGGATCCGTTCGGGTAGGGCGCGGGAGGCCGGCCCGTTTGCGGGGCCTGAAAACGGCATAACAGGGCGTTTTTCGCGATTCCGGGCGTTTATCAGGGGAATCAAGGCGATTCCAACGGCGCAGATTCGGAGAAATTTATCTGATTTCAATAAGTTGAGTGGCGAAAGAGCGCGTCACCTGTTAACGTGCAGAACAGGGGATGATTTTTTGCATAACAGGTCGGTTTCGATGTCGTAACAGGTCGAATTCCTTGCAGAACAGGTGAGGGGACATTCGGCGGTTTGACGGGTGATCGGCGGCTTGGGTTCCCGCCTTCCGCGCATACTTCTCCCCTCCACGCCTTCGTGGAGGGGCTGGGGGGTGGCGCCGGCGCGTTAGCGACGGCTTCTTTGCGCGCTCGACTGGCGGAAAGGGGGCTCGCTTCGCTCGCGCCCACCCCCGGCCCCTCCCGGAAGGCCGGGAGGGGAGCAGACAAAAATCGCTCAAGTCAGCGCCCATGCGCCGACGCGGGAATGACGGTTGGGGACGTGAACGTCCGGAAACCCGCAAATTCCGCGCGCCCTCGACAGCTCAAGCCTTGCCGTCGAATCCACTGACCACGAATGCACCGCCGAGCTTCAGCCCGACGGGGTCCACGCTATGCCCCAGGCCATGCGAGACATGGGTCGTCACCGCGACGCCCACCTGTCGCAGCGCCGCCTCGGCCGCATGCAACGCGGCGACAGGAACGACCGGGTCCGCCGACCCGTGGACGAGCAGCACGGGCGGCTTGCTCTGCACCTCGTGCGCGAGGCCGGCGGCGCCGGTCAGCGCGCCCGAATAGCCGACGATCGCCGCGATCGGGCGCTGGCGTCGCAAGCCGACATGGAGCGCCATCATCGTGCCCTGGCTGAAGCCGACGATCGCCAGATCGGCCTCGGTCAGCCCATATTGATCGAGCTTCCGGTCGATGAACGTGTCGACCGCGGGGGCGGCCGACGCCGCTCCGGTGGCGAGTGCCTGCGGGCTGAACGTCGTGAGCGGCCACCATTGAAAGCCTGCACCCATCGCGCAGCGCTGCGGCGCATTGGGCGCGAGGAACAGCGCGTCGGGCAATAATTGTCGCCAATGCGGCGCGAGCGAGATCAGATCGGCCCCGTTCGAGCCATAGCCGTGGAGAAGCAGAACGATCTTCCCGGGTTTGCCGCCGGACAGCGGCTGAAGGCTGGAGCCATTGACGATTTTGGACATTGGTGATCCCATCGAGGTCAGCCCGGTAAGTCGGCCGTCATGCGCCCATGCGCAAGGCCCGAGCGGGCCGGGCCATGTGGTTTCGGGCGGGCCCGGTCATCCGGTCCCGGCTGGCGCAACCATTGCGCGCGCCGCCTCGCGCGGTCGATCGAGGTCGAGCGATTCGACCACCGCCAGCGCATCGCCGAACCCGGCGCCGCAGAACGTCGGTACGCCGCGGGCCTCGATCCCGGCGAGCAAGGCGCCCTCGGGTCCCGAACGACAGGAGCCATCGACGTCGCGGATGAACACGCCGGCCACGCGCTGGCCGTAATCCTCGACGGCTTTGGCATAGATGGTGACGTCGCGCTGGCCGTTGTCGCCGATGAGCAGGAAGCGGAACCCGGGATAGAAAGCGAGAATGGTTTCGATGGCCGCGAGCTTGTGCGCGTCGTGACCGCTGTCGATCAGCTTGCCGGCATCGATCCCATAATCCTTGAGGAACATCGGGCCGTGCGGGATCGCGTTCAGTTCGAGGAATTCGGTGATGAACCCGTAGAGGTTCCAGGGCGAGGACGAGACGTAGAAAAAGGGGCGGGCCGGCGCGATATGGTCGCGGGCGATCATCTTGAAGAGCGACCCGGCGCCCGGCACCGCCAGCCGGTCCCGCGGCCGTTCGACGAGCACGCGCCGCCAGTTCCTGACGAAGTTGGTCGCGCCAGTTTCGACGACGGTGTCATCGATATCCGATATGATGCCCCAATGCTGATCGGTCCCGGGGGCGATGACCGGGACCTTCACGGCCGCCTGCTCCATCTCGCGGCCCGGCACCGAGATCATCGCCTGCTCCCACTGGGTGGTTTCCGGCAAAGGCTGATCAATCGCCATCTCCAGATCGAAATAGCCTTCGTCGTCGGTGACGACATCGTGCGACTTGGCATAGCCTTCGATGCGGACTGTTACGCCGGGAAGCTCCTGGCTGTTGTAAATGGCCAGCATGGCGCGCATCCGCGTGAGCAGGCCCTCATCCGCGTCGAGCGGTTTGGCATAGCGCACGATCCGGCCCTTCAGGCGAACCGCATGGGCGTTGCGGTAGCCGGCGTAGGCGAGCAGGCGGACTTTGTGGTCGCGATCCTCGCGGCGTTCGAACAGATCGCCGATTGAGTCGATGTCGCTCTCGAGGTCGGCGATGGTTGCGCGGAGGAGCTTGTTGAGGGATGAGCCGGTCATATTTGAGCGAACGGCGGGATTGCGCCGGGGTTCCGAGCGTTCGGTAGGACGCAGCGGCGGACGGAGGAAGCGGTGCGGTTGCGGCTATCGTGATGGCATGGCTTGGGTCATTGACGGCCAGGCGCCTCCTTGGGACAGCAGGTAGGCGCCCGTTATCGCTGTCCAGCGACCAGACCGCCTGCTCTGGAAGTTGCCGTACGTTTATGTTCGGCAGCCGTCCTATGCAAATGCCCCACTTTGGGACTTTCCGGTCAGACTGCTTCCAGGCGGTCAACGCGGATAAGTGGAAACTGCCGACCGTGGCTGCTCCGCCCAGGGTCGGGTATTCGCACTCTATCGTTGGTCGCCTGATTCAGGCGTCTATTTTGGCTGGCATTATCCTCAGAGAAAACGGTTTCCGCGCTCTGTTCCGTCGAAGCGGCGGCCAGAGCGGGACGACTGCGGCCAGTCGCGGAGCACGCTGGCTTCAGACTGCGATGCGGGTTTGGCGCGAGGGCGTCACGAAGCCGGACTGTTCGCATCTGGGTTCGCTGCTTTCGCGGCCGCGATGCGGTTATCGATCAGCGCGTCGATATGTGCTGGCGTAACCCGCTCCTTCTCGAGACCACCCTGCTGGGCGAGAAACGGGCTGAGCGGCAGCTGAGGGGGCGCGACAGCGCTGCTGCCCTGCATCGCTGCAGCGAGCGCGATCGCATTTTCCGCCATCGCGGCCCAACTCAGCATCATGCTCAGTGCCGAAACGACATGTTCGGCCCTCGCCATGACGGGCGGGCGATTGACATTCTTTCCTTGGATCAGAGCAACCTGGTCAAAGCCGGCTCTGGCCTGGTTGAAGGCCGCGATCTGACTGACCAGCAGGGTAAGCGCGCGCTGTTCGGCCGTTTCGCTAAACTCTCCGGACGCGGGATCATATTCAAAAAGCAGCGGCTCACCAAGCGTCGGTACAAGTGCCGAGGCATCGGCCTTGGCAGTACTCACCCACGTCGCCAGCATGATCAGGCTGGTCCAAGTCTTGGACTCGAGCGGGATATCCTTGCCGATATCTTTGACCTGCACATTGATGTCGTGGATGAGCCTGACAACGACGTGAGAAGGGGCGACCGCGCTACCGTCCGTCACGATAAAGACGATTCCCTGGAGCAACGTCTTCAGCTTCACGAGAAGCGTCCTGCGGCCAAGCGCTTGCGATACATCCATACCGCCCGTGATGAGGGGATCGAGAACGGCGCGGATCTCAGGGAATGTCGAAAACCTATGGATCCAATTCGCGACCGGGAACGGACCCTCGCCCTTTACGGCGGCGCCGGTCTCCGCATTGCGCGATACCGTCTCGATGAAGCTGATGATCGTCTCAGCGTCGGTCATGAACTTCGAGGGTGCGCGGACCGGGTCGGCCTCGGTCTGTGAACGGGCATCGTTCTGAAGGTGACGCTGCAGTTCCTTCACGCTTTCCCGGTGGGTCCAAACGTCACTCCGCACGAACGAGACTATTCGGATCAGTCCCTGCTGAGCGCGTGCATATGCATGCTCATATTCCGCACGCGTGATGCTTGTTCTGGTCGCGGCATCGGCGAACCCGCCGACCCTTGATCCGATGAACAGCACGAACAGGTCGCATTGTTCGATCGTGGCCAAGCATTCGTCATAAGAGTGACCATCGAGCCCCTTGACAAAATCATTAAAATCTGAGGCGTAGACTGTACAGCCGCGCTGCTCCAGATAATCCTTGAGCGCACTACGCAAGTCCTGGAAGTCATAGATGGTCGACGACAGGAAGATGGTGGGCCGCTTCATGCCCTCTCTTTAGCCATTCGGCCAGTTGAGGCAAGCACCGCTTTGGCAATGTGGCAGGCATGAAAAGGCGATCGGTAACACGCGCGATTTGATTCCATCGCCGGCCGAAATTAACTCGGTCGAGGGCTGTCAAGGCCGGCGCCGAACGGGATGAGCAGCCGAACTCTCTGTTGTTCGACCGCGTCGGCGAGCTTTACCCCGCCACCTTGCCTCTCTCCGCGATGAAAAACCAGGGCCCCGATTTAGCGACCCATGTTCGGAACGCGGCTGCATTGCGGTGTGTGCCTCGCCGAGAATCGCCACATTAGAGCGGATTGAAAAATGCTCTGCCGGCTTCAACAAGCTGCTGGATCGCGCAGTGGGTTGCCGCTCCCATCGCCTTTCGGCTTGGCCCTCTAACGTCGCAACCTCATGCTGACCACGTTTTTAAGCACTGTTGAATTTCACGTCGCGCAATGACCGCTGCGCCCCCGGTCATTCCTACGGCTACCGGACCGCGAGCCACCATTTCCCGTAATAGGGGCAAAACCGCGGGCACGCAGGTGCAGCATGGCCCTATCGCCATCCGACGAAACGGCTGAATTGCGCGCTTTTCGACCGGCAGGCGGGTCCTGAGTGGCCAAATTTACCGATCCTTGCCCGCGGTTTTGCCCCTATTACCATTTCCCGCTTTAACCTGTTGAAATTTCTATGGGGCAGCAGCTGTCATCGGGCAACTGCACCCGACGGCTAGACGACCACTTCTGGTGCCGCCTGCGTAGCCCGTCTCGCTAAAGATAGCGAAAAATAGTTGATATCAACGAAAATCGATGACATAAGACTCGCATGAGCGAATCGAATATCACCGCAGAAGACGTCAGGGCGGCCCGTGCCCTTCTGCAATGGTCGCAGAGCGACTTGGCAAAGGCGGCGAAAGTCGGCGTGTCGACGATCGCCGATTTCGAGAAGGGAGCGCGAACCCCCATCGCCGCCAATCTCGCGGCGATTCAGCAAGCGTTAGAAACGGCAGGCGTTTCTTTCTCGCCCGATGGGCCGGCCATGTTCGGCGAGATCTCGCTGCACCTGATGATCGCGGGAGACCTGACCGAAATGCGCTTTCGCTACCGGCTCGACCAGGCGGCGGCGGTGCTCGATATCATTGGCGCCTTCGGCTCGATCGATGTAGGTGATGTCGATTTAGCCATGGACCAGACGGCCACGCCGGAGCTCAAGGCAGCGATCGACAATTTGGTCCAACGCCACGGTGCCGCGGTGCCGCAACTGAAAAAGCTTAGGAAGGCCATCAGCGTGCTGGCAGACGGCGAGCATTTTCTGCTGCTCCCCGAGCGCCCCGCAACGACGGCCGACCGGCTGGCGTTCGAGACTTATCTCCATCGACTCAACAACCCGGATGACGAACAGGACGGCGGAATGTTCGATCTGTTCGGCCCGCTTCTGGAGCGGTACGATATTTCGCTGCCGCGAACGGACCGCCGCACGGTCATCGGCGGAGGATCCTGCATCTGTCGTTTCTGCCATCGCTCGGCCGCCCAAGGAGCGAGCTTCAAGAAGGCCGCCCATGTCATCCCGACGGCGCTCGGTAACGACCATCTCAAGTCCGACGAGGAATGCGACGACTGCAACGCCTATTTCGGCTGCGAGACCGAGCCGTCGCTGATCGCGATGCTCAATGTCGAGCGCGTCTTCCTCGGCACACAGGGTCGCGGCAAGAATGACGGACGGCCGAAACTCTATTTCGGCAAGGATTCCCTCCGGCATGACGGCCAGAAGGTAGTTATCGAAACGTACTCCACTAGCAAGGACAATACCGGCACCTTCGAGGTCAATCTGGGGAAAGGGACGCCGCTCATTCCGGTGGCGGTGTACCGCGCGCTGGTGAAGATTGCGCTGTCGGTGGTCGACGAACATCAGCTCCCGCATCTGAAAAAGACCATCGAATGGGTGCGGGAAGGCAAGCAAGCCAACTTGCCTCTGCCGAAGGTTGCGACGGCCCTTGTCGATTTATCGCCCAACCCTTCCGCGCAGATCACGGTCTATACGCGGAAGGAACCCGATCCGCGACTTCCCCATATGATTGGCGAGTTCCGCCTCGGTTGCTACCTGTTCGTTTTCGCGGTTCCGTTTTCGGATCAGGATTCCTGGGATCTGGTCGGATTCTTCGGCGACAAAGCGTTTCGCGACGTCTTCAAGCACTACATGGCCGTGCCGCATTGGAAGCAGCGGGACCTGAGTGGGACCAGCAAAGTTATTCCGTCACCGCAGCTCAGGTTCGTACCGCGTTCAAGCTAAGGGAGCGAGGACCGTGCTGACCGGCCCGAACCAGCATTTCATTCCACAAACCCTACTGCGACGATTCCGCAATACCACGAAGGGCATCGCCCACGTTCACGTCTGCCACGCCGACCGCTCTTATGTCTCGCCGACCACCAATGTCGCGGCGCAGCGGCATCTCTATTCGGACGGCAATGCCGATGAGGGGGAGCGGCTCGACACCATCATCACCCGGCAGGAGAACGGGCAATTCAACGAGGATTTCAACGCGCTGACCAAATTGCCGGATGGGCCGGTCGAGCCGTCCTTAGTGGGACGCGTGGTCGCGCATCTGGCCGGACGGGGAAACCATTTGCGCGGCATGATCCGCTCGGGCACGGCGGCCATGGCGGACTACTTGGGTGAGTTGTTCGGCGACCGCGACAATCTGGCACTCTTGCTCGGTGCCGACGGGCCCTTGCCCGGAGCCCGCTTCCGCCAAGTGTTCAATGAGTCAATCGCCGACAGCGGATTACGGTGCCAGTTTACTGAATAACTCAACCATCCAGCGGATCGATCCATCCTTCCGCCTTCTAGAAGCAACCGCATTAGTGAGTCTAGTAAACTGGCACTGTAATCCATGCTGAAGGGCGTTCGGTAGGTTTACAATGGCGCGCTAGTGGTCGGAACGCAACGGACGAGTCCCGCGACAGGAGCCGAAAACCGCAGATTTCCGCGGAATCGGTCGGAACCATCCGTCTGAATCTATCCACTAGGATGGGAGGGGCAACTACAGGGCAGGATCAAGGCCTCGTCCTACGCCCATGAGTTTCGTGCCGCGATCGAGGCCGCGACAGGCTGCAACGACATCAGGTAATTTGCCTTGCCTGGTCAGGAGCATGGCCTTGGCGGTCGGTCCCGGCTGGCATCGCATGCCGCGTCGCCGCGCGTGTTCGCCACTTCCCAATCGTGTAATTGGCGGCAAGAATGGCTTCGACACAATTATCGGTGATCCAACATGGTGAAACCCTCGTCCCCGGTCCCGACAGCCCTCAAAGCCGAGTTTCAGGAGCTTGCCCGGCGCATCGTCCGCGCTGATCGCGCGGCACGCATCGGCGGCCGCTCGCAGAATACGATTTACGCCATCGGCAAGGCGCTGGAAGGTGCCTTCAAGCGCGGCCGCGACATGGAGGCCGACGACGGCGCGCCGGAGAGCCTGTCATGGGAAATGGTGCCGCCACGTGCACGCGAAGCGTTACACTTCCTTGGCGTATTCGCGCGCCGCGATGGCGCTGAGCGTGCCCCGCGACCCGTTCGTCTGGAGCGCGAATTCGGCCCGGCCGAGCGGCCTGGTTGGCTGCTAGCCGAGTCAGAGCAGAGTGATCGCAGGTTCGTGTCGGGGGCGATCCAACCGCTGGTACGGCTCGGCCTCTTGCTGCCGGTCGAACCGGGGGGCGGCATGATTGAACTGTCTGAGCGCGGCATGGCGCTCTACGATGAATATCAGCGACGCCGAGACCAGCATGATCCAACGCTTCCGCTCGAAAGTATTCGGCCCTCACGAGTTGGCGGGTGAGAGCACGGTCGCGGTCCGTTGTCGTTCCGCAGGCGAGCGGCAGTTCCAGGTGGGCGACGAGAACTGGCCGTTCGAGCATAGGCGACCGATCCGGCGACATGCGCTCACCGCCGCCGTGAGGGGAGTGCAATATATCTGGTGCCCGGCTATCCGGCAAAGTCCAAGTCGTCGACTACTGTCCTGCAGGTCAGGCCGTCCACGCTTATTTCCTCGGAGTCTGGTGAATTTTCGTTGCCCGCTCCGTTCTTCGTGACAGCGGGCTCCGCCCGCATGATGGCCTTTTCGGCCTCTGTCCTGTCCAGTAGGATAAGTGCGGTCTCGCGTCTCAGGCCGCGTGCCGTCTCAAGGAGCGCCTGCCCGGCTCGCCAGGCCAGTTCCCGCCAATGGAAGGATGCCGCCCTGTTCGATGGCGAGCGCCGCATAGCCTGACCTGCCCGGAAACAGCAGGCAGCACCAGCCGAAGATGAGGTTGCGATCGAGCCGCCACAACGAATTGATGGCAGCATTCGCAAAATGATACAGTTTCGGTTGACACCGCCGGACTTCAATCGCCCTTGGCAGGGCACCAGCGAACTTGAGTTTCACATCATGCCCGCGTCCGTTCCCGCCCCGCTTATAGGATCAGCGCAGCGCGAAGCTGTGGATTCGATGCGCGGCTATTCCTATCAGATCCTGAGGAGCATCGAGACCTGGGTCGACCTCAAAGATGGTGCTGTGCTGGTACTGGAAGGCGCCGAGGATCTGGACAGTATCGACGATGCTGGCGCCGCTACGGTCGAGCAGATCAAGGACACCTCAGGATCGGGCAACATCACCCTCAGGTCCCAAAGCGTCCTTGAGGCGATCGGAAACTTCTGGAATCATCTGGACCGCAATTCCGGCACAGCGATCCAGTTCAGATTCCTGACGACCTCCGGTATCGGTCGCGAGAAAAACCGCCCGTTCGGCTTCGATACTCCCGGCCTCGAGGCTTGGAAGCGCATCCAAGCCGCGCCGCTTGCCGAACAATCGGTCCAGATGGCGGCCGCTATACAGGGGTTCCTCGAGGTCCAGGACGTTCTCCCCGAGGCGTTCAGGCTCTGGCTCGGCAGCGCCACCAGCGAAGACTTCATCACCCGCATCATTCTTCCCATGGAATGGGTGGCGGCCTGGCCAACTTGGCGCGACCTGTACGACACCGTCTTCGCCAAGCTGGTCGAACTCGGCGAGACGCGGAACGTCGGATCAGCCGATGCTGCCACGGCGCTCGACGCCTTGCACACCGAAGCATGGCGGGTCGCCACAACCAAGAGTAGCCGCCTGTTACGTAGGGGCGATCTGCTAAGGATCTTCGACCAGGCCGGGACCACCGCCATCCCGAACAGCCAGATATTGGCCATTTTGGGCGCGCTCACCGGAGCACCAGCCAATGCCACGGCCGTAGCGGTCGCGCCCGAGCCATTGTCCGCGCCGCCAGGGCCAGGGCCCAGACGACATCCACGTCCGGTGCTTGAGGCGAACATTCGAGAGGCTCTATCGGCAGGATCAGTTCTCATCCATGGCGGCACCGGCGTGGGCAAGACAGCGCTCGCCGTGGCGGTGACCGGGGCGCCGCGGCCATGCGCGTGGGTGGATCTGCGCGATGTCCCGGCCGCCGCCGCAGTCGCCCGCATTGATGCGTTGGCAATTCGGCTATCGGAACTCGCAGGCACCTATGACGTGGTTCTGGACGACTTACCTGCGGGTGGCGACGCACGCGCGCTCGAAGCGCCACTTGGCCGGCTGCGTTCGGTCCAGGACAGGCTTGGCGGAACGCTGCTGGTCACAGTCGCCGACCGCCTGCCGCCCCGGCTCGCGGCGCAGCTCTGCCTGGGCCAGTCCCGTATGTTCGCGGCACCAGCGTTCCAAGTCGAGGACATACACGCCTATCTGATCGCGAACGGCTGCCCGCCGGATAGAACCGACCCTTGGTCCAAGATCATCCATGCATCGACGAGCGGCCATCCCCAGCTCGTCGACGCGCGTGTCGCTGCACTCACCGAAGATGGTTTCCCCGAGCCCGATATCACGGAGTTGGTGGCCGCCCGTCCCGAGATCATGGACGTACGATCCGAAGCGCGGCGATTGGTGGCCGCGCGCCCCGGCGACGATCGTGAACTTCTCGCGCGCGCCAGCCTTCTGCTCGGGCGGGCGTCGCGAAGGAGGCTCATGGCGGTGGCCCAGATCCGCCCACCAATTGCCGAGCCTGGGGATGTCATTGATCGGCTCACAGGCCCCTGGCTGGAACGAATGGACAATGATGATCTGCGATCCTCCCCACTTCTGCAAAGCTTGGGCAACGACACCCGGGGGCAAGACTGGGTCATCAGCATGCATCGCGGAATCGCATCTTCGTATCTCAAGGAAAGAAGCCTGTTCGCCTCGGACATCTTCGAGCTTGCAACCCACGCAATGCTCGGTGGAAGTGCCGCGCCGTTGATCCCCGTGCTGCCGGGTCTCCTGCAAGCCAGCGCAGCGGTTTGGGCGCAAATTGCCGAAACAGCCTCGATGCTGACCTGTATGGGCCTCGAGGGGTCGGCATTGCCCTTTCGAGACCCGATCGACACGGCAGCATTCCGCGTCCTGCAAGTGCGGATCGCGATCGAGGTCGGCGATCAGGCCCGCGTGTCGAAGATCACCGAGCAGGCGTTGCAGGAGTTCGACGCAGCTGACCCATCGCGCTTCCCCGGACCAGGGCTCTTCGAGGTGGTGTTTCTCTGGCAGCTTTTGCAAGCGCCGGGGAATACCCCGCTCGAAGAACGGCTCCGACTATCAGTTCGTTTCGTGAAGATCGGAGCGCGTCTCGCGCAGACGTTCCGCGAGGCGACACCGCCAGAAGGCATCGATCTGGCCGACATGCAATGGCCCGACTTGTCCGCGTTCGTCCCGATGGCGCTCGTCCCAGTAGTCTCTGACGTCGAAATATTCGCCAAATTACTAGATCTGGTGGAAGAGCTAGACCATGGCGATCGGGTGACTGCGCTTGGCGGCTATGCCGCAGACAGCGAGGCTACCGCCCTTGCCCTTGACCGCATATGGTTGGGGGAAGCTTCGCGTAGCGAGCCCCGCTGGTCCGATCTCGAACGTGAGTTGCGGCGGGCGATGACGATGGCAGACGAGCTGGCGATACCGCCTCTTGTTGCGGCCGCCGCGCCGCTCCTCATCCGTGTCATCGACGAGAATCTAAAGAACCCCGATGCCGCCCTGGAGACTGCGGACAAGATGATCGCCGACCTGGAGCGGCCCGCGCGCGTGCTCGCCGCAAAGGCGAGGGTGCTTTGGCGCCTCGGTCGTTCATCGGAAGCGCTTCCCCTTTATGAAGAGGCGCTCCCTGAGTTTCCGCTCAGTCTTTCGTGGATGACTGACGTCCTTCGGGATGCCGCGATGGCGGCGGGCAAGGCGCAAGACTGGCCGCTGGCCGCGCGTCGCCTGACCGAGGCTTTGACGAGCCTGTCAGAGGACGAGCCGCTCGTGCGCCGTGTTGGGTTTCTGTTCGATCTTTCGATCGCATTACATTTGTCATCGCGCACCCGGGACGCCGTCAACCGCTTGGGTAACGCCTTGGATCTTCTCGTCGCCGATGGACAGGAGACACCACCCGAGCCGTTGATCTCGGTCCGACAGCTGGGTTCTCAGGCAATCAAATCGATCGCCGCCGATTTAGGATTGCGTGGACTGTTCGAGGAGAGCGAGATGGCTCTTACTCGCCTGTTCGGCTCGATCAGCGGTCTCGAGGAATTGAGGTGGGGTGACCAGCGGCCGGTAACCTTAGACATGATGGCGCTGATCATGGCCGATCTCGACGTCCAAATGCCCGAGTTTCCTGCCATCGGTGAGCGAATGGCGATGCAACTTCGGGCTTCGCGGGATCTGCTTACTCAGAGTACCCAAGGCGATCTGCTGACGAAGCTGGCAGTCCGCACCCTAGATGTTGCGAAGGGTGCGGACGACGCGATCCGGGAGGTGCGGTCCATCGGATTCGCCGCTGCGCAGAGGAGCGCCGGCCATGAGGTCTTTGGCCAGGACTTTGCGAGCGCGCCGATAGCGCTGGACCCGCAATGGCAGGAACTCGTCAAATATCGCCTGCTCGTGCGTGTCGTCGCCATGGTGGCGGGGGGGCGGACAGCGAGTATCCCGATCGAAAACTGGAGGGCCGCAGTCGATCAGGAGGGGATGGCCGAGGTGCTCGCCATGGTCGACGATCTGGGCCGCATGATCGAGGGAACCGAGAATGCTGAGCGCCGGATCCTCGCTTACAACACCTATTGGAACGACCATCTGCTCGCGGCTTTGCTAGCGCCCGTCCAACGTCGCGTCACTCCGGAGCAGCTCCTAGTCTGCCATGCGGTTGCGGCTCGCTATCTGAACCGCCCCAAGCTTGGCGAGTTCTGCGTCCAGCCCTTTTCGGCAATGGTAACCGAGGCGTGGCTGGATCGCTGCGATTGTCCGGCCCAACTCGTCACGCCCCGCTTGACCGTTCCAGCCATCCGACGCGCCGCAACCAATTCCGCTCTGGGATGGCCTCGTGTCCTCGCGATCCTTGAAGAGGCCAGAAATGCCGTTTCTTCGACGGCCGCCTCGTCCGCGAGGGACTTGCTACGGGAGCTTCGGAACGAGGTTTCCGACAGTTCGCCTGAGCCTTGAGCGGATATGTGTAGCTATCCCGGCGGCAGTCCGTGTTGTTGCGTGCTTCACGGCGCGGGTGGAGCCTTTTGACATAGGCGCCATCGAGCAGGTTGTCGGGGCCGAGATCGAGCGCACACTTGGCGAGCGAGGCCAACGCCTCGTCGCTCAGCTTGACCGTCGCGAGCCAGGCCCGGACTTTTGGGTGCCCGCCAGCATGCATCTCCTGGATGACGTTGCCATCGAGCAGATAGAGGGTCACCGAAAATCTTCAGGCCCCAGTGTCGGCGCCGTCTCATCAACCGCAAATATCCCGGCCGCGGCAAGTTCAGCGACGGCGCGCTTCGAGCTGCGTGGGGGATAGGGCCGGCCCTTCTTCGGGTATGCGGAGGCATAGTCGAGCGCACGGAGCACTTGCTTGCGCTTGAGACCCGGATAGTCGGTGAGCGTCTCGTCGACCCCCTGCCCTTCGGCCAGTGCCGCGATCATGTGGACGGGGATGTCGGTCCCCTTGAAGATCGGGTCCCGCCCGACCCGCTCCTCGATACCAGTGTGAACGTCGCGAAGCGCCCGATAGCGCTTCAGCACCCGGGCGATGGCAGGCTTCAGAACGACGTCGACCGGTCCGATGCTCACCTTATCGGCGCCATGGGGGCGCGCTTTAATCGCCTCGTACAGTTTCTTGCGCGCGCCGGGCGTAAAGCTGTCGTGTACGTCCCGGTCCAGCGCGAGGTAGACGAGTTCATTCTGGCCGAGTTTGCGCACCTTGTGCGTGACCGTCCGGGACGACACCAGGCCGTGGACGGTGCTCGCGCGAGTCCGGTCGGGCCGCAGGCCGCGGCGGACGCGGTTCTTTATCCCCTTGGCTGGCTCGACGACGAGAACGACGCGCTTTTCGACCTCGCCCCGGTCGATGACGCGATTGATCTCCTCCGCCGGGCGACCGACGACAAATTGCGCCTCTTGCACGGTGATGGGTTCGATCTCGGTCATTCTTACTCCAATGCATCCAGTGTTAAAGATGCATTGCGTCACTATCGAGGCAGACGCCGGTGCTCGGCGACGACATTCGTATCGCGTCACGCTGCCCGCACGCCCGTCAACCCGTCGGTATACGCCGCACCGCCGGCGACTTCACCGGCTGCTGCAATCCGATCTGCCATTCGCCGAAGGCATCGACATTGACATTGAGGATGCGGATCCAGTTCTCCTCGACCTCGGTCGCCGCGCGATAGAAGGTCCTGACGCTGTAGGTGGTCTTCACCCGATAGACGGTTGTGCCGGGCTTGCCGGTGCCGCTGTCCTGAGCGTAGCTCCACGGGCGCGGCGTGCCGATCTGGTGCGCGCTCACCTCCACCTGGACCGCGCCTCATAGTCCGGGCTGGCCATTCCGGCCAAATTGCACTGGAACACGCACCGATTCGGTTTTTCCGCCCGTGTGCGCGACGTCACAGCATCAAAGCGCGCTTTCCTCCAGCCTTGGACTCATGGATCGCAAGTGGTGATCCAGTATTGGAGAATTGACCATGAACAACGTATCGCGATTTACATCGCTTGCCGAGGACGAACTGGAGCAGATCGTCGGCGGAGCGGTGTCGTGTGAGGCAGGGCTGGCTGTTATGAAAGCCTATGGCGCAGCCGGCAAAGTCATGGAAGCAGTAGGCTATCCCATGACGGCGAATTATTTTTATGGCATGGGAGATGGTGCCGCAGACGCAAGTTGCTATTTGGGTTGACCTGACCGGGTCAAAGATGCCCCGCGCCCGAAGTGCGCTTCCGGGAGGGGCGGGCAGGTCAGGCGAGGCGGCCGCTCCTACCGGACGGCCTCACCTCCCGGTGGCCATGCCGCCTCCCTGATCTCATCGGGGTTCGCCAGTCGATACAGCGGTCGGCATGGGCGGCGGCCTGCGCGCTGGCGCAGGTCCGATTGGAGGATTTGCCATCCGCGGGATCGGCGTCCTCGACAGCGCTGCCGTGACATTCGCTCGCTCGAGGGCGTGAACGAGCCCGTACCGGGTGCGGTTCAGCTTTGACCTGCTAAAGCGTCGTGAATTTGACGGAGACAGGATGATGGCGATCAAGACGGCGTGCGGCCCGGCGGCTCTGCTGGGGTTGATCGGGCTCGGCGCATGCGCCGCGGCCGGACCGGTCGAGGGACCCGTTCGCCTGGGGCAGATCGCTTCCGTCAACGGGCCGAGGGTGCGGGCAGACGCGGTCGTCGAGGACAGTCGCTGTCCGATCGATGTCCAATGCGTCTGGGCGGGCCGCCTGATCCTGCGCGCGACCGTCATCGGCGGCGGCTGGTCGAAACAGGTCGACATGACGCTTGGGATACCCGTCGCGGTGGCAGACGGCAGACTGACCTTGACCGACGTGACGCCAGCCCGCAGGAGCGGGGAGCAGGGCAGCAAAGCGATGCCATATCGTTTCACCTTCGCCTTTCAGGGCGGACTGTGACGGTCGCCCGGGACATGGCCGCGATCCGGTTCCCGGTGGACAGATACGCGCCCGCGCGTCGCGCGATTTCCGTCCCACCCCGCTGTCGGATTTAGCGATACACACATCTCCATTTTCGATGGAATGTCAGCCGCTTAAGCCCCTCCCCTTCAGGAGCATCGGGTCGGCCATGCCCCCGGCATGGCCTGAACAGCGCGGGGCGCTGTTCACCCGATGCTGGGTTGGGGTGGGGGACTCGGGAGAAAATCTCGATGTCGACGGACGCAAACCAAGAAATGGCGGAAATGCTCGCTTCGCTCGCCACCACCCCAACCCCTCCTCTAAAGAGGAGGGGCTTGTTCCGGCGCGATCCCAAAATGTGTGCATACCTTAGCGCTGTCGGGAGGTGGCGGGAGCGCGATGCTCCCGCCACATCGATCAGGCGTTCTGCAGCGAATGTTTGAGATCGCGCATTTCATCATGGCCCTGCCGCACCGAGGCATAGCAACCCTGAATCACCGCTTTCACGCCGGGGGAAAGATCGGCGTCGCCCAGCGCATCCTCGAACTTGGCCTTGATATGGTCCTCGCCGCGCTCGACCTCGTTGACGATCGCCTTCTCGTCCTTGCCGGTCACCGCCGATTTGAGATTGATGAAGATGCGATGCGCGCCTGCGAGCACCGTCCCGTCATCCTCGGGATTGCCCCCCAGGCTGACGACTTCCTGCTGAAGGCGCGATACGACGCCGCGGCGCTCAGCGGCACGGCTGGTGAACAAAGCGCCGAAGCGCCCGCTCTCACTGTCCTTCGCGGCTTCGGTATAGCCGTCGACGCTGTCGAGCGTCGTCGCGATGAGGGAATTGAGCGTCGAAATGTCATGGCTGCTGTCGGACATGCTGATTTCCTTTGAACAGAGTTGATCGACCCGGCGCTCGATCACCGGAGTCATGCGGGCAAAACATGTCCAATCGCAAAAAGTCGCATTCTCAATGCGGTCCTTGATTTTGATCAATACGATTTCGAGCATGCGCCGTCCGGGGACCAGCCGTTTTCAACGATGACGCGTCGATCCACCCATCATGGTCGTTACGCTGCTGCATCATCGCCCAAATCGGCCTCGACATCGCGCCGGCTCGCCTTCACTCTCCCATGAATGCCCGGATGCCGCCGCCCATCAAATCGGTTCCGTAGAGCAGCGCCCAGAATGCAGCCGGTGGAATGAGGCTTGCAAGAAATATCAAGATGTAGATCGGCTCTTCTTTCAATGCATAACGGAACCCTTCCCAGGTCAGCAGCCAACCTGAGAAGTAGATGGCGGCCACCACCGGCAAATGAATGAGGGCAAGAATGATCTTGGGCAGCATCGCGGCATCACTCACTGCGCGCAGCGCGTGTGTATTGATTTATGTTGCATTTTCTCTCTCCTCGTCCAGTGGAGATATCATAAAATCACGGTTCCGCCACGGCCTTCTGTTCCCCGGGTTGCAGACCGAAGCCTCCGGAGGCGACCCGTACGCGCGCGTGTGTCGGGGCTCGGGAGCGTCAGGAAAATCGCCCGCCCGATCGCAGCTGGTCTGTAACGTCGCAGCATGACGCCGACCCCACGGCCCTCAATTGCCGTCGAGCGCGATGATCAGCGCCAGCAGCAGGAATCCGCCGGCCAGGATCGCCATCGTCATGAAGAAGACGCCGGTGAAGCCCTCGATGATCTCCATCGCGCCGAACAGCGAGGCGCGCGTTGCTACACGCTGCGCCTCGGCACCGGCGCGTTCGTTCCGGCTGTGCCGCGCGCGGAAATTCTCGACGCCGCAATAGCCGCACAGGGCGGCGAAGGCGCGCGTGTCGTAATGGATGCCGCCGCCGCACGACTGGCAGTTCGCGAATTCGGTCGATCCGTCGCCGCTGCGGACGAAGACGGGAAACACCGGCAGCTTCAGGCGCAGGTCCTTCGACAGATTGGCCAGGATCACGAAGATGACGATCCACAGGATGAAGCCACCGAACGCCAGCAGCATGATCACGAAGGCCCAGGTCTCGCCTGTCGATTCGAATGCCCGATCGAGCCAGGTGTCGTGGAATTCGACGGCCCCGATCACGCAGACCATGAACAGCAAGGGTTCGGCGAAGATCATCAGGACGAAGAAGATGCGGACCGGCGCGGCGGTGAGAATGCGCGCGACATACCAATGTCGCAGCGCGAGGCGCGACAGGCGCTCCAGCCGCCGGCGCAGCGAGACGGTGGCGGCATAGTCCGGCGGTGGCGCCGACACGGTGCGACAGTTTATGCAGACGATGGAAGCGGCGTCGAGCGCGACGGCGGCGCCGCAGGCGGTGCAGTTCAGCGGCTGGAGCCGTGGCAGCGCGGCGATCATCGACGCGAGCGTCCGCGCGTGCCGCTTGCGGTCGCGGCCGAGCGCCTGCCCGATCGCGGCGAGGCGCGCCATCTGCCGGAACCAGGCGACGCCCGACAGCACGAGCATCGGCAGCAGCAGCGCGCCCTGCAGCAGGAAGACGGCCATGCAGAATTCGTAGACGTCCCGGAACATTGCCTGCGCCTTTCTCCGCGCTGGTGCTGAGGATAAGCGCGGTGCGGCCGCGCGATAAGGGAGGTGGCCAATTTGACAATATCACATTCCAGCCTCCGCCCCGGGGACGATACATGTTCTGCAGCCCCTCCCGCGCAATTCGGCGACCGCACGGGCGACGCGCCACGTCACCGAAAGGCGGCGATCGCCACGACAGCTTCGATGGCGACGCCAACGGCGATCAGGGCGCTGCAATCGCGGCGCCGGAGCGCCGATTTCGCGTTCAATCGCGTTGCCTGTTCGGCGATTTGGGCGCATGATCGTTACGCATGACGATGAGTCCACGACGTGGACGGTGTTCGTATTGTTGCGTTGCGCGGCCAAGGCCGCCCCCGAGGGTCGAGACGGTCTGGCCGCCTTCACATGGGGAGGCAGCTATGCCCATCGATGGCGACGGCAATGACAATATCCTCAATGGCACGGCGGCGGCCGACACGATCAACGGGTTCGGCGGCAACGACACGCTGAGCGGCCTGGCCGGCAACGACACGCTCAACGGCGGCGATGGCGACGACATCCTCGACGGCGGCATCGACAACGACACTTTGTTCGGCGGCAATGGCGCCGACTCGCTGAGCGGCGGCGACGGCAACGACACGCTGCGCGTCGATGCCGGCCAGGACGTGCTGGCCGACGGCGGCAATGGCGACGACACGGTGATCGTCGCCTTCGGCCTGTCGGTGATCGCCGGCGAGCTGGTCGGCGGTGCCGGCACCGACCAGCTTCAGCTCGGCGGCAGCAACATCTTCGCGCTGTCGACGTTCGACATCACCAATGCCGGCTTCGAGCAGATGCAGAGCGCGAGCTTCTCGGGCGATGCCGCTGCGAACACGCTCGATTTCTCCGGCGTGACGATGATCGGTGGCGGCCTGACGATCTCGGGTCTCGCCGGCAACGACGTGATCGCCGGCAGCGACGTCGCCGATACGCTCAACGGCGGCAACGACAACGACATATTGAACGGCGGGCTCGGCAACGACACGCTCAATGGCAATGACGGCGACGACACGCTGAACGGCAATGACGGCAACGATACGCTGTTCGGCGGCAATGGCGCCGACTCGCTGAGCGGCGGCGAGGGCAATGACACACTGCGCGTCGACGCCGGCCAGGACGTGCTCGCCGACGGCGGCAATGGCGACGACATTGTGATCGTCGCCTTCGGCCTGACCGTCGGCGCCGGGCTGCTGGTCGGCGGCGCGGGCATCGACCAGCTGCAATTGGGCGGGAACAACATCTTCGCGCTGGCGGCGTTCGACATCACCGACGCCGGCTTCGAACAGATGCAGAGCGCGAGCTTCTCGGGCGATGCTGCCGTCAACACGCTCGATTTCTCGGGCGTGACGATGATCGGCGGCGGCCTGACGATTTCCGGGCTTGCGGGCAACGACGTGATCACCGGCAGCGACGTCAACGATGTGCTCAACGGCGGCAACGACAACGATACGCTGGGCGGCGGGCTCGGCGTCGACACGCTCAACGGCAATGACGGCGACGACTCGCTCAACGGCAATGACGGCAACGATACCCTGTTCGGCGGCAATGGCGCCGACTCGCTGAGCGGCGGCGACGGCAACGACACGCTGCGCGTCGATGCCGGGCAGGACATACTCGCCGACGGCGGCAATGGCGACGACACGGTGATCGTCGCGTTCGGCCTGACGGTGGGCGCGGGGCTGCTGGTCGGCGGCGCCGGCACCGACGTCCTCCAGCTCGGCAGCAACAACATCTTCGCGCTGTCGACGTTCGACATCACCGATGCCGGTTTCGAGCAGATGCAGAGCGCGACCCTGTCGGGCGACGGCGCCGTCAACGCGCTCGATTTTTCGGGCGTGACGATGATCGGCGGCGGCCTGACGATCTCGGGCCTGGCCGGCGACGATGTGATCACCGGCAGCGATGTCAACGATACGCTCAACGGCGGGACCGAAAACGATACGCTGGGCGGCGGACTCGGGGCCGACACGCTCAACGGCAATGACGGCGACGACACGCTGAACGGCAATGACGGCAACGATACTTTGTTCGGCGGCAATGGCGCCGACACGCTGGTCGGCGGCGAAGGCAACGACACGCTGCGCGTCGACGCCGGCCAGGACGTGCTCGCCGACGGCGGCAATGGCGACGACACGGTGATCGTCGCGTTCGGCCTGACGGTCGGCGCCGGCGAACTGATCGGCGGCGCCGGCACCGACGTGCTGCAGCTGGGTAGCAGCAACATCTTCGCGCTGGCGGCGTTCGACATCACCGATGCCGGCTTCGAGCAGATGCTGAGCGCGACCTTGTCGGGTGACGCGGCCGCCAACGCGCTCGATTTCTCGGGCGTGACGATGGTCGGCGGGGGGCTGACGGTCTCGGGCCTCGCGGGCGCGGACATCATCGTCGGCAGCGACGTCAACGATACGCTCAACGGCGGCACCGAGAACGACACGCTGACCGGTGGCGCAGGCATCGACACGCTCAACGGCGACGATGGCGACGATATCCTCGCCGGTGGCGACGGCGGCGACACGCTGTCGGGTGGCGCGGGTGCGGACATGATGCAGGGCGGCGACGGCAACGACATCGTGCGCGTCAATGGCGGCATCGACCTGCTCGCCGATGGCGGCGCCGGCGACGACCAGGTCATCGTCAGCTTCGGCCTGACGGTCGGCGCCGGCGCGCTGGTCGGCGGTACGGGCGCCGACCTGCTCGCGCTCGGCAGCAGCAACATCTTCGCGATGGCAGTTTTCGACGTCACCGATGCCGGCTTCGAGCAGATGCAGAGCGCGACCCTGTCGGGCGATGCCAATGCCAATGCCTTCGATTTCTCGGGCGTGACGATGGTCGGCGGCGGGCTGACGATCACGGCGCTGGCCGGCGACGACATGATCACCGGCAGCGACGCGAATGATTCGATCACCGGCGACGACGGCAACGACATCCTCGACGGCGGCGCCGGCAACGATACGCTCAACGGCGGCAATGGCAGCGACACCGCGAGCTATCGCAGCGCCGCGGCGGCGGTGACGGTCGCGATCCTTGCCGGCGCGCAGAATACCGGCGGCGGCGGCACCGATACGCTGAGCAATTTCGAGAATCTCACCGGATCGGCGTTCAACGACACGCTGACCGGCGACGCCAACGCCAATGTGATCGAGGGCGGCGCCGGCGACGATGCGCTGAACGCCGGCGCCGGCGTCGATACCGCGTCCTATGCAGGCGCGGCATCGGGCGTCACGGTGAGCCTCGCGCTCGCCGGGGCGCAGAACACGGTCGGCGCCGGGACCGACACGCTGGCGGGGTTCGAGAATCTGGCCGGATCGGCGTTCGGCGACACGCTGACGGGCGACGCCAATGCCAATGTCGTCGACGGCGGCAGCGGCGACGACACGCTGAACGGCCTCGCCGGCACCGACTCGCTGCTCGGCGGCGACGGCACCGACATCCTCGACGGCGGTGCCGGCAACGACACGATCGACGGCGGTGCCGGCAACGACACGGCCAGCTATGCGACGGCGGCCGGCAGCGTCACCGCGAATCTGGTCGCGGGTACGGCGACGACCGGGGCCGACAGCGACACGCTGACCGGCATCGAGAGCCTGACCGGCTCGGCCTTCGCCGACACGCTGACCGGCAATACCGGCGCCAACGCGCTGACCGGCGGCGATGGCGACGATTTGCTGGTGGGCGGCACAGGCAATGACGCGCTGGCGGGCGGCAACGGGATCGACACTTCATCCTATGCCGCCGCCACCGCGGCCGTCAGCGTCAATCTGCTGACCGGCCTCGCGACCGGCGGCGCGGGATCGGACACGCTGTCGGGGATCGAGACGCTGATCGGCTCGAACTTCGCCGACACGCTGACCGGCGATGCCGCGGCCAACCAGATTCAGGGTGGTCTCGGCAACGACGCGCTCGACGGCGGCGGCGGAACGGACACCGCCTCCTATGCCGGCGCCGCGTCGGCCGTTGTTGCGAGCCTGCTGGCCGGCACCGCGACCGGCGGCGCGGGTTCGGATTCGCTGGCGAACTTCGAGAACCTGCTGGGCTCGGGCTTCGCCGACAATCTGACCGGCAGCGCCGGCGCCAACGCGCTCACGGGCGGTGCAGGCGACGACAATCTGACTGGCGGCGCGGGCGACGATGCGCTCGACGGCGGCAGCGGCGTCGACCGCGCGATCTATACTTCGGCGACCGCGGCGGTGGTGGCGAGCCTGCTCGCCGGCACCGCGACCGGCGGCGCGGGCAGCGACACGCTGGCGGGCATCGAGAATCTGACGGGTTCGAACTTCGCCGACACGCTGACCGGCGATGCCGCCGCGAACAGCCTTGTCGGCGGACTCGGCAACGACCTGATCGAGGGCGGTGCCGGCAATGACACGCTCGACGGCGGGACGGGCGTCGACAGCGCGAGCTATGCGAGTGCGGCTGCGGCGGTGACCGCCAGCCTGCTCGCGGGCACCGCGACCGGGGGCGCGGGCAGCGACACGCTGGCGGGCTTCGAGAGCCTGACGGGTTCGGCGTTCGGCGACACGCTGACCGGCAATGCGGGCGCGAACAGCATCACCGGCGGCACCGGCGACGATCTGGTCGAGGGCGGCGCCGGCAACGACGCGCTGTCGGGCGGCGACGGCACCGACACCGTCAGCTATGCGTCGGCGGCCGCGCGCGTCGTCGTCAACCTGTCGACCGCCACCGCGCAGAACACGCTCGGCGCTGGCAGCGACACGCTTTCGGGGTTCGAAGACCTCGTCGGCACCGCGTTCAGCGATACGCTGACCGGTACCGCGGGCGTCAACATCCTGACCGGCGGCGCCGGCCTCGACATCCTCAACGGGCTTGGCGGCAACGACACGCTGCAGGGCGGCGACGGCAGCGACACGCTGCAGGGCGGCGACGGCGATGACGGCATCGACGGCGGTGCGGGCACGACCGACATCGCATCCTATGCCACCGCCGCGAGCGCGGTGACCGTCAGCCTGTTGATCGCGGTCGCGCAGGCGACCGGCGGCGCCGGCAGCGACACGCTGACCGGCATCGAGGGCCTGACCGGTTCGGCGTTCGACGACAGCCTGATCGGCGATGCGAATGCGAACAATCTGGTCGGCGGACTGGGCAATGACAGCATCCGCGGCGACCTCGGCAACGACTTCATCGACGGCGGATCGGGCATCGACACGCTCGACTATTCGGCTGTCGGCGCCGGTGTGACGCTCAATCTGATCAACCAGTCGGCGCAGGCCACCGGTGGTGCTGGCACCGATACCGTGCGCGGCATCGAGAACGTCATCGGCACCGCGTTCGCCGACATTTTGACCGGCAACGAGTTCGGCAACATCCTGACCGCCGGCAATGGCGACGACATGCTGGTCGGCGGCCTCGGCAACGACACGCTGAGCGGCGGCGCCGGCACCGACACCGCCAATTATGCGTCGGCGACGGCGGGCGTGAACGTCAACCTGACGATCCTGACCGCGCAGTCGACGGGCGGTGCGGGCGGCGACACGCTGAGCGGCATCGAGAATCTCAACGGCACCAGCTTCAATGACAGCTTCACCGGCGACGCCGCGAACAACAATCTGGTCGGCAATGGCGGCAACGACACGCTGCTGGGCGGCCTGGGCAACGACCTGCTGTCGGGCGGCGCCGGGATCGACACGATCAGCTATGTCGGCGCGGCCGCGGGCGTCACGGTAAACCTCGGCGTCGCGACCGCGCAGAACACGATCGGCGCCGGCAGCGACACGCTCGCCTCGATCGAGAATCTGATCGGTTCGGCGCTGGGCGACACGCTGACCGGAAGCATCCAGGTCAACAGCATCAGCGGCGGCAATGGCGATGACAATATCGACGGCGGCAGTTCGAACGACGTGATCGACGGCGGCGCCAACAACGATACGCTGATCGGCGGGACCGGCGACGACCTGCTGACCGGCGGCACCGGCAATGACGGCATCGACGGGGGCGCCAACATCGATACGGTCAGCTATGCGGCGGCAGGATCGGGCGTGACCGTGAACCTGGCGCTCGCCACCGCGCAGGCGGTGGGCGGCGGCCAGGGCACCGACACGATCGTCAATGTCGAGAATATCCTCGGATCGGCGTTTGCCGATACGCTGACCGGTTCGGCGCTGGCGAACGTCCTGACCGGCGGCGCCGGCAAGGACAATCTGGCGGGCGGCGCGGGCAATGACGGCTTCGTGTTCCTCGCGATCGCCGACAGCGTCGTTGGCGCCAATGCCGACCGCATCACCGACTTCGCGGCAGGCGACATCCTCGATCTGTCGGCGATCGACGCCAATGCCAATACCGTGGGAACCAACGAGGCCTTCACGCAGGTGAGCGCCTTCTCCAACGTGGCGGGCCAGTTCACGCTGGCTTTCGACGGCGGCAGCAACACCACCACTTTGCTGGGCGACACCAATGGTGACAGTATCGCCGACTTTTCGGTGCTGTTTACAGGCGACGTCACGGCGCTGACGGGAACGTGGGTGCTTTAACGTGAATGTCGCCACGCCTGTGACGCCGATCACTTCGCAGCGTTCGGGAATTGCGGTATCGGTGATGGCAATGATCGGCATGGCGGCTCGAGGACGAGTCGAACCCTGCCGGGGTCGCTTGTCCTGAGCATTTCATGATCTCGTGGGGGACCCGACCATGCCGACCTATAATGGCACTGCTGCAGGCGATATCATCAATGGCGATCAGGCCGGCGTCGATGCCGACATCATCAACGGCCTTGGCGGCGACGACACGATTTCCGGCCTGGATGCGAACGACACGCTCACCGGCGGCGCGGGCGCGGACATCGCCAGCGGTGGCAATGGCGACGACATCTTCATGCTCGGCGCGGCGTCCGAAGTGGTCGCCGGCGACCAGATCGACGGCGGTGCCGGTACCGACCGGCTGAACGCGAATTTCTCCGGCGCGGTCGATGTCTCCGCGATGGTGATCGCCAGCGTCGAGGAATTGCGCGGCAACGGCGCCACAACGATCAGCCTGACTGCGGCCCAGCTCGACGGCTTCACCAGCATCTTCAACGTCGTGTCGCTGACTTTGACCAACGGCGGCACGGCCGACCTGTCCGGTGCCGATATCGGCACGGGCATTTTCAATCTCAATGCGGCGGGCAATACGCTCATCCTGCTGGGCGCCGACGATAATGGCTACACGGTCAACGGCGGCGCCGGCAACGATACGGTCACCGGCGGCACGTTCGGCGACACGCTCAACGGCAATGGTGGTGCCGACACGCTGAATGGCGATCTCGGCAATGATTTCCTAAACGGCGGCATCGGCAACGATACGCTCAATGGCGGCGACGGCAGCGACACGATCGATGGCGGTGCCGGCGCCGACGTCGCGAGTGGCGGCAACGACAACGACTTTTTCGTGCTGAGCGTGGCGACCGATGTCGCTGCGGGCGACCAGATCGACGGCGGCGCGGGCACCGACCGGTTCACCACCAACTTCTCGGGCGCGGTCGACATCTCGGCGATGACGATCGCCAGCGTCGAGGAACTGCGCGGCAACGGCGCGAGTGTCGTCAGCCTGACCGCGGCGCAGCTCGACGGATTCACCAGCATCTTCAACGTCTCGTCGCTGACGTTGACCAACGGCGGCACCGCCGACCTGTCCGGTGCCGATATCGGCACGGGGACGTTCAATCTCAGCGCGACGGGCAACACACTCGTCCTGCTCGGCGCCGACGACAATGCCTATACGGTCAACGGCGGCGGCGGCACCGATGTCGTCACCGGCGGCACGCTCGGCGACACGCTCAACGGCAATGGCGGCACCGACACGCTCAACGGCGATGTCGGCGATGACTTTCTCAACGGCGGCACCGCCAACGACACGCTCAACGGCGGCGACGGCAGCGACACGATCGACGGCGGTGCCGGCGGCGACATCGCGAGCGGCGGCAACGACAATGATTTTTTCGTGCTGAGCGTGGCGACCGATGTCGCTGTCGGCGACCAGATCAACGGCGGTGCGGGCACCGACCGGTTCACGACGAACTTCTCGGGCGCGGTCGATATTTCGGTGATGGCGATTACCAGCGTCGAGGAACTGCGCGGTAACGGCGCGAGCGCCGTCAGCCTGACCGCGGCGCAGCTCGACGGCTTCTCCAGCATCTTCAACGTCACGTCGCTGACCTTGACCAACGGCGGCACCGCCGACCTGTCCGGGGCCGATATCGGCACGGGTACATTCAATCTCAGTGCGGCGGGCAACACGCTCGTCCTGCTCGGCGCCGACGACAATGCCTATGTCGTCAACGGCGCCGGCGGCAACGACATCGTCACCGGCGGCACGCTCGGCGACACGCTCAACGGCAATAACGGCACCGACACGCTCAATGGCGATCTGGGCGCCGACTTCCTCAATGGCGGCGCCGGCAACGACACGCTCAACGGCGGCGACGGCAGCGACACGATCGATGGCGGCGCCGGCGCCGATGTCGCGAATGGCGGCAACGACAATGATTTTTTCGTGCTGAGCGTGGCGACCGATGTCGCTGCCGGCGACCAGATCGACGGCGGCGCGGGGACCGACCGGTTCACCGCGAATTTCTCGGGTCCGGTCGATATTTCGGCGATGACGATCGCCAGCGTCGAGGAACTGCGCGGCAACGGCGCCACCGCCGTCAGCCTGACGGTGGCGCAGCTCGACGGTTTCAACAGCATCTTCAACGTCACCTCGCTGACATTGACGACGGGCGGCGCGTTCGACCTGGCCGGGGCCGATATCGGCGTATCGATTTTCAATTTCAGCGCCGCGGGCAACACGCTCAGCCTGCTGGGCGTCAATGACAATGCCTACACGATCAATGGTGCGGGCGGCAGCGACACCGTCATCGGCGGCACGCTCGGCGACACGCTCAACGGCAATGGCGGCACCGACACGCTCAGTGGCGATCAGGGCGCCGACTTCATCAATGGCGGCGACGGCAACGACATACTCGACGGCGGTGACGGCGCCGACACGATCACGGGCGGCGCCGGCGCGGATGTCGCCAGCGGCGGCAACGACAATGATAATTTCATGGCTGGCGTGGCGACCGAAGTGGTGGCGGGCGACCAGATCGACGGCGGCGCCGGCACCGACCGCTTCACCGCGAATTTCTCGGGCGCGGTCGATATCTCGGCGATGGCGATCACCAGCGTCGAGGAGCTGCGCGGCAATGGCGCGACCAGCGTCAGCCTGACCGCCGCGCAACTCGATGGCTTCACCAGCATCTTCAACGTCACGGCGCTGACCCTGACCACCGGCGGCACCGCCGATCTTGCCGGCGCCGACGTCGGGACGGGCACGTTCAACCTCAACGCCGCCGGCAACACGCTCAGCCTGCTGGGCGTCGACGACAATGGCTACACGATCAATGGCAGCGGCGGCGACGACATCGTCATCGGCGGCACGAACGGCGACACGATCAACGGCAATGGCGGCAACGACATGCTCGACGGCGGC